>WNGB01009242.1_pt1 | contig 16180 bp, 15 predicted proteins | sample 5400681 | NCBI WGS metagenome assembly WNGB01 (sample SAMN13153367, study PRJNA577476) | soil metagenome | isolation source: 115 cm soil or saprolite under grassland replicate 2 | place: USA:California | collected 2016-06-15 | reverse complement strand
CACCTGCTGCGACCCCACCGGCCACCGGGGCCGCTCGGTTCGACACCACGCTCTACAACGCGCTCGAGTGGCGCGAGATCGGCCCGTTCCGCGGCGGACGCTCCACCGCCGTCGCCGGCCACGCCGGCCAGCCGTACACCTTCTACTTCGGTGCTACGGGCGGCGGCGTTTGGAAAACCACGGACGGCGGTCTCACGTGGCAACCGGTCTCCGACAAGAACTTCCGCACGGGGTCGATCGGGGCGATCGAAGTCGCGCCGTCCGACGCGAACGTGGTGTACGTCGGCACCGGGGAGTCGCCGCTGCGCGGGAACGTGTCGCCGGGCGACGGCGTCTATCGGTCCACCGACGCGGGGAAGACGTGGACGCACGTCGGCCTGCGTGACGCCGGCCAGATCGGCGCGATCCGGGTGCATCCCGCCGATGCCAATCTCGTGTACGTGGCGGTGCTGGGACACGCCTTCGGACCCAACCCCGACCGCGGCGTATTCCGCTCGAGAGACGGCGGCAAGACCTGGGACAAGATCCTGTTCCGCTCCGATTCTGGGGGCGCGATCGATCTGGCGATGGATCCGGTGAACCCGCGCATCCTGTACGCGGCGTTTTGGCAGGCCCGGCGCGGCCCCTGGTACCTCTCGAGCGGCGGGCCGGGTAGCGGACTCTTCAAGTCCACCGACGGCGGCGACACCTGGAAAGAGATCACGCGCAACGACGGGCTCCCCAAGGCGGCGTGTTCCGCAGCGACGACGGCGGCGAGACGTGGCGCCGGACGAACGAAGAACGCAATCTGCGGCAACGGGCCTGGTACTACACCCACATCCACGCCGATCCGCGCGACGCCGAGACGGTGTACGTGCTCAACACCGGCCTGTACCGGTCGGTGGACGGCGGCCGGACGTTCACGCCGATTCGCGCGCCGCACGGCGACAACCACGCCCTTTGGATCGCGCCCAACGACCCGCTCCGGATGATCAACGGCAACGACGGCGGCGCGAACGTCACGTACAACGGCGGGGTCACGTGGACCGGCCAGGACAACCAGCCGACCGCGCAGTTCTACCACGTCATTACCACGACGCACGTGCCGTACAGAGTGTGCGGCGCGCAACAGGACAACAGCACCGTCTGCATCGCCAGTCGCACCGACGGGGGCGCCATCACGGAAAAGGACTGGTACGAGGTGGGGGGGTGTGAGAGTGGCTACATCGCGGCGCGCGCCGACGAGCCCGACGTCACCTTCGCGGGCTGCTACGGCGGGTTCATCAGCCGCCAGGACCGTCGCACCGGACAGGAGCGCGTCGTCTCGGTGTGGCCCGACAACCCGATGGGCTGGGGGGCGGCCGACCTGAAGTACCGGTTCAACTGGACCTTCCCCATCGTCCACTCGCCGCAGAACCCGAATGTCCTCTACGCGACGGGCAACGTCGTGTTCAAGTCCGGCAACGACGGCCAGACTTGGGAGGCGATCAGCGGCGACCTGACGCGGAACGACAAGACCAAGCAGGGGCCGTCGGGCGGGCCGATCACCAAGGACAACACCAGCATCGAGTACTACGACGTGGTGTTCGCGCTCGCGCCTTCGCCGCACGACTCGAACACGATCTGGGCCGGCACCGACGACGGGCTGGTGCAGGTCACGCGCGACGGCGGCAAAACGTGGAGCAACGTGACGCCGCGCGAGCTGCCCGAGTGGGCCCTGATCAGCATCATCGAGGTGTCGCCGCAGGATCCCGCGACCGCCTACGTCGCCGCCACGCGCTACAAGTGGGACGACTTCCATCCGTACATCTACAAGACGAGCGACTACGGGCGGACTTGGCGCAAGATCGTCACGGGGATTCCCGACAACCACTTCATCCGCGTCGTGCGCGCCGACCCGGCGCGCCGCGGCCTGCTCTACGCCGGCGGCGAGTTCGGCGTGTACGTCTCGTTCGACGACGGCGCGAACTGGCAGACGCTGCAGCGCAACCTCCCTGTGGTGCCGATCCACGATCTGGCGGTGCGGGACAACGACTTGATTGCGGCGACGCACGGCCGGTCGTTCTGGATCCTCGACGACCTCACCCCGCTGCACCAGCTGGGCGACTCGGTGGCTCGGGCGGCGCGGTTTCTCTTCAAGCCGCGCGACCCGTCCCGGATGGGCGCCGGGGGCGGCGGCTTCGGCGGCGGCGGGGGTCCTTCCGGTGTGGGACGGAATCCGCCCGGCGGGGCGGTCGTGTACTTCTACTTGAAGGACAAGCCCGACTCGACGGCGGACGTGCGGCTCGAGTTCCTCGACGCGCGCGACTCGGTCATCCGGCGTTTCACCACCCGGCCGCGGGAGCCGGGAGATACCCTCAAGGTGCGCGCCGGCATGAACCGCTTCGTCTGGAACCTGCGCTACCCCGACGCGAGCCGGTTCCCGGGGATGATCTTCTGGGCGGGCGGGACGCAGGGACCGGTCGCCGTTCCCGGCACGTACAAGGTCAGGCTCGCCACGGGCGATTGGTCACAGGCGCGGTCATTCGTCGTCACCAAGGACCCGCGGGTGGCGACCACGCAGGAAGACTACCAGCGGCAGTTCGATCTCCTGATCCGCGTGCGCGACCGCGTGACGGCCGCGAACGACGCGGTGAAGCGGATCCGCGACGTGAAGGAGCAGATGGACGGCGCGGCGGCGCGGGCCCGGGGCCTGGCGGGAGACACGGGGCGGCGGATCGCGCAGCAAGCCGACTCGATCAAGGCGCGGCTCAGCGCGATCGAGGCGGAGATCTATCAGGTGAAGAACCGCAGCAGCCAGGATCCGCTCAACTATCCGATCCGGCTGAACAACAAGCTCGCGGCACTCTCGGGCGTGGTGGGGAGCGCCGATGCGCCGCCGACCGACCAGTCGGTGCGCGTGTTCGACGAGCTGTCGGCGGCGCTCCAGGTGCAGCTCGATCGCTTGAAGGCCGTGCTCGATGCCGACGTGCCGGCCTTCAACAAGCTGGTGAAGGACAGCGACGTCCCGGCGGTGACGGTGCGCTAGGCGTCAGCGTTTGCGGCGTTTCTTACGGGGGCTGGGACCGCCGCGCTCGTTTGCCGCCGCCCGCGCCGCCTTGACGGCCGCCTTGAGGACCCGCTCCGCCTTCTGGAGCGCGCCCTTCGCCTTGCGCGCGGCCTGCTGGGCCGCGCGTATCCATCGATCAGCTCTGCTCGCCATAAGGTTCCCGGCCTCCAGGTCGATGACGTCTTCCTAGCTGGCTTGCTACATCATCATCACGCCGAGCGCTGCGGCCGCCTTCTTCAAGTCCTTTGCCTTCACCCAGAGGAGCGCCCCGTAGCGCCCGGTCCCCGAGCACACGGCGTCCACGGCGGTCACGTTGACCTTGACCGCGCCGAGCTTCGCCAGGACATCGGCCAGGGCCCCGACGCGATCGTCTCCCTCGATCAGGAACGTCTTCTTTGGCCCCTTGAGCTTCAGTTTGGCGGCCTTGGCCGCGGCGACGAAGGCCGCCGGGTCCGCCGGTACGAAGTCCGCCTGGGACTTGCGCTGGCTCGGGAAGGCGTGAAAGGCCAGGAGGTTCACCCGCGCGTCGCGCAGCACCCTGAGCACCCGCGCCCCTTCGCCCGCCTTGTCCGGCACCATCGTGTAGTAGTAGTCCACCAAGCGCGTTGTTTCCGCCATGGCCCCCTCCGGGTGAGCATCCACCGTAGGTATGCGCCCCGGGAACTGGGTCGTCAAGGACGCCGTAGGTTGTAGGCATGGATGGGTTTGCCGAGCGGCTCGCCAAGCTGCGGCGCGAAGCCGAGCGCGAGTGGAAGCGCCGGACCAAGGAGCGCAAGCGCCCCCCCCCCAAGCGCGACGCCCGGCGCCCGGTCGACTGGCGGCAGGTGGCCGCGACGCTCTTGCACGGCGCGCTCCGCCTCTTCGCGATCGTCGCTCTGCCCTTCGTCGTCCTGGTGCGCAGCGCGGTCTTCTTCTACGAGCACGGGCAGGTCCCCGCGTGGCTCGCCCTCCTCGTCGCCGCGCTGCTGACGGCCGCCGTCGTGACCGTCTACGCGTCCTGGCTGTCGCACCAGTTCACGGGGCAACGCAGAGTCCTGCAGCTGGCGAAATGGGTCGGAGTGCCGCTCGTGGTCTTCTACTGCGGCTACTCGCTGCTGTACGTGTCGCAGGTCAACGCGAAAGCGGACGCGGTGCGTGCCTACTACACCGCCGTCCACCCGCTGCTGCGGCTCGCGCTCTCGACCTGGATCCTCGTCGACCCCGACATCGTGATCACCGACACGCGCCGTGCGCGTGAGGACTATCCGCGGATGAAGCTCCCCGTGAACGAGACGTCGCTCCACTACCGCCAGGCGGATGGGTGGGTGCATGCGGTGGACCTGCGGACCGCGCGGCGCGGGTGGCTCCGGAGCCGGCTGGTGCAGGCGTATTTCTGGGCGATGGGGTTCGACACGCGGCGCCACGTGGGGACGGCGGACCACCTCCACGTGGAGCTGCGCTAGCCGAAGAGCTGCTGTAGCTCCGCGAACGGAATCCCGTAGGCCTCGAGGGTGCCGTACGTCCCCTTCTCCTTCCATTCGCGCGCCATGCGGCGCACCAGGCCGAGCGTGGCGCGCATCGGCGCGGAGCCGAACGTCACGCGCCGCACGCCCAGGGCCTCGAGCTCCCGCAGGGTCGGTGCGTTCGGGCCGCCCAGGATGTTCAGCGGCGCGGCGATCTCCTTGACGAGCCGCTCGATCGTGTCCGAGTCCCCGACGAACGGGACGAACACGCAGTCTGCTCCCGCGTCGCGGAAGGCGTTGCCGCGGCGCACCGCCTCCGCCAGCTGACGATCGGGCGCGAGCGCGCCCGGATGAAAGGCGTCGGTACGGGCGTTCAGCACGAGGGGCACGCCCGCCCCATCGGCTGCGTCGCGCGCGGCGCGGACGCGGGCGACCGCGAGCGCGAAGTCGAGCAGCGCGCCGCCGTCCTCCTCCCTCGCGTCCTCGAGGTTCATGCCCACCGCGCCCGCGGCGATGGCCCCGCGCGCCGTCTCGGCCACCGCTTCTGGTGCCGCGCCGTACCCCGCCTCCAGGTCGGCTGTGACCGGCACAGCCACGCGCGCCGTAATCCGCGCGACGGCAGCCAGCATCTCGGCGCGGCTGATACGCTCGCCGTCGGCATAGCCCAGGGTGAAGGCGACTCCCGCGCTCGTCGTGGCCAGCGCCGGAAACCCCGCCTCGACGAACACTCGCGCGCTCGCCGCGTCCCAGGCGTTGGGGAGCACGAGCAACGGCCCGGCGGTGTGGAGCCGGCGCAACGCGTTCGCTTTGGCGACCAGGTCGTCCATGGATTCGCGAGGTATCTTACGTTGTCCCCGAGGGGAGTCAAAGGCCGTGCGCGCCCGTCCCTGGCTCAGAGCCCTGTCCGTCGTCGCCGTCGTCGTCCCGGCGTCTTTGCTGCACGGCGGTCATGGCCAGGCCGCGTGCGTCTCTCGGCCCGCGACGCAAGCGCCTATCGAGGCGCGTTGGGCCGCCGCCGCGGCGCGGGCCCACGCGATCGCGTGCGACAAGCTCGCCTCCGCCATCCCGGGCTTCGCTCTGGCGATCGCCGTGGACGGGCGGATCGTGTGGTCGGAGGCGTTCGGGTACGCCGACGTGGCGGCGCAGATCCCGGCGACGCCCGCCACGCAGTTTCGGATCGGCAGCGTCTCGAAGTCGTTGACCGCCGACGCCCTCGCTCAGCTCTACGAGAGCGGCCAGTTGAACCTCGACGCGCCGGTGCAGCGCTACGTCCCCACGTTCCCGGACAAGGGGGCGCCCATCACCACGCGGCTCGTGGCGGGGCACCTCGCCGGGATCCGGCACTACCAGGGCGACGAATTCACGATGAACCGCCCCTTCGCGACGGTCACCGAGGGGCTGGCGATCTTCAAGGATGATCCCCTCCTGTTCCCGCCCGGGACCCGCTTCTCCTACTCGACCTATGGGTTCAACCTGCTCAGCGCCGTGGTCGAGGGGGCTTCAGGAGAAGCGTTCCTCGCGTATATGAGCCGGCACGTCTTCAAGCCCCTCGGCATGACGAGCACCGCGCCCGACAAGAACGACAGCACGATCCCCAACCGGACGCGGTTCTACGAGCGCCGCGCCAGGAGTTTCGCCCTCGCGCCGACGGTGGACAACAGCTACAAGTGGGCCGGGGGCGGGTTCCTCTCGACCGCCGAGGACCTGGTGCGGTTCGGCTCGGCGCACCTCGCACCCGGCTTTCTCAAGGCCGCGACGTTGGAGCTGCTGTTCACGCCACAGCACACCGCGGCGGGGGAGGCAACGCCCTACGGGCTCGGCTGGTTCATTGGGACCGATAGCCTTCGCCACCGCTACGTGTACCACGGCGGCGGGTCCGTCGGGGGCACGACGGCATTCGGCGTGGACCGTGACACGCGCGTCGTGTTCGCGATGGTGACGAACCTCAGCGACGCGCGGCTCGGGCCGGCGCAGGAGATCCGCGCGGTGTTCGACTCGGTCGCGTCGGGACTCCGTCCCTAGCGCCGCGCGCGCGCCGCCTTCCACTGGCGCGCGTCCCAGAACGTCGCGGGAATCGTCACATTAGCCTGGATATCCTTGTACTCCTCGAGGAACGTCCGCTGGCCGTCGATCAGGAACTCGACTTCGGGGGCCATCCACCCGCCGGCGAGCGGCACGTACTTGTTGAACCGCGTGTCCGCCGTCTTGGCGGTGTCCCGCTGCGCGGGCTCCACGAGCCGCACGAACACCAGCCGCTCCTTGTCCACCCAGAACTGGCGGGTGCGCAGGTCGCCCCCTTTCGCGCCGACGATCCAAGCAGGCCGGCCCTGCCACACTCCCTCACTCAGCACGGCCAGGTCGAAGCGGCGCTGCTCAAGCTGTGCCATCGTCCGTTGAACGGGCTGCATATACAGGTCGAATCCCAGGACGAGCAGCGGATGCACGAATGGCAGGGCCCGGATGAGCGAGTCGTGACGGAAGAAGAACAGCGAATCTTGCGCGATCAGCGTCCCGTTGCCGGAGTCGGGCGGCTGGATCTCGATGCGCAGGCGGCCAGGGGCCTCCAGCCATTCGCGCCACACCGAATGCCCGATCGTCCCGTCGGGCTGGCGCTCCGTGTTGTACTGCGTGAATGTGACGTTGCGGTACCACGTGCCCTCGTAGCGGGCGCGCATGGCCTCGAGCAGCTGCCGCGGCGTGGTGATCGGTGAGGGCGACGGACCCTGCAACAGGGCAAGGACCGCGAGAAAACCCGTGTGCACGATGCTCTCTCCGGGGTAGGTTAGGGGTTAGCGTTCCAGCCAGTAGCCCGTCTTGCGCACGGTCAGGATGTGCTTGGGATTCGCCGCGTCGGCCTCGAGCTTGCGGCGCAGCTCGGCAACGTGGGTGTCCACCGTGCGGCTCATCACCTCCGCGCTGTAGCCCCACACCTCTGTGAGCAGCTCCACCCGGGTGGCGCAGGCGCCGTTGCGCCGCAGCAGCGTGAGGAGCAGGTCGTACTCCTTCGGCGTGAGGGTCACCGCTTGCCCGCGACGCATCACGGTGCGCGACGCCGTGACGACTTCGACGTCCCCGAACCGCTCGACCGTCGGCAGCGGGCCGCCGTTGCCCCCCCCCCGGGGCGACGCGCGGCGGAACAGCGCCTCGACGCGGGCCAGGAGCTCGAGCACGCCGAACGGCTTGGTGACGTAATCGTCGGCGCCGAGCCGCAACCCGCGGACTTTGTCGGATTCCTCGCCGCGCGCCGTCAGGATCAACACCGGCATCCCGTGCCCCCCGTCCCGCAACGTGCGCAGCACGCGGAAGCCGTCCAACCCCGGGAGCATCAAATCCAGGATCACCAGATCGGGTTTGGCGGTGCGCGCGCGGGCCAGGCCCTTGGTGCCGTCGCCGGCGACCTCCACCTCGTAGCCCTCGATCTCGAGGTTGTTGCGCAGCCCATAGGCGAGATCGGCATTGTCCTCGATCACCAGGATGCGCTTGGCGCTCATACCGGCAGCTCGATCACGAAGCGGGAGCCGCCCGACTCGGCGTCCTCCACCCACGTGCGTCCGTGATGCAGTGTGGCGAGCTCGCGCACCACCGCGAGGCCGATGCCGCTCCCCGCGACCGCCGTGCCGCGATCGCGCTCGAGCCGCCAGAACCGCTCCCACACCCGCTCGCGGTCGGACTGGGGGATGCCGGGGCCGCAGTCGTCCACCCACAGCCGCGCCACCCCGTTGGTGCCGCCCCCTTCCTTCCTCCCTGCCGCACCGATGGTCACGGTCTGCCCCGGAGGCCCGTACTTGACGGCGTTGTCGAGCAGGTTGAGCAGCATCTGGCGCACTGCACCGGGGTCGACTGGGGCGATCAGGCCCTCGGCGACCTCGCCGCGCAGCGCCGCGCCCCGCGCCGCCGCGAGCGGCGCGAAGCCCTCGATCACTTCCTGCACCAGCGGCGCGAAGGCCGTCGGCTCGGGCGCGACGCGCGCCGCCCGCCGCTCGGAGCGCGAGAAATGGAGCAGGTTCTCCACCAGGTGCGTGAGGCGGCGCGCTTCCTGGTCGATGATGGCGAGCGAGCGCTGGCGCTCGTCGTCCGAGCGCACCCGGCCCAGCACCAGCGTCTCCGAGAACATGCGAATCTGCGCCAGCGGCGTGCGCAGCTCGTGAGACACACCGGAGATGAAATCGGTGCGCAGCCGCGCCAGCTCGTACTCGCGGCGCAGCTGGACGAGCGCGGTCCCGATCAGCACGGCCGTCACCCCGAGCAGCCCGAGGATCAGGGGCAGGCGCGAGCGGGGGAGTCCGCCGATCACGAGCTTCGGCGCCATCTCGGGCCGCAGGGCGACTTCGACCTCCAGCCCGCCCAGCATGGCGTCCAGGCTATCGCGGGCGACGAACGTCTGCTCGTACTGGACGGGAGAGCGATACAGCTCGACGCCGTTGCGGTAGCGGACGATCACTGACCCGAGGGAGTCATAGATGACCCCCCCCGTGAGCGGCCGGGGCAGCAGCGGGAATTTGTCCGCCATGATGTTGTAGAACGGGGCGAGCGACCGCGGGTCGACCTCGAAGCCGAGCAAGACGTTCTTCACCACCGTGTACACGACGGCGCGGCCCTCCCCCGCGACCGTGTCGATGACGGCGGCGACCTTCTCCTCGGCGGAGTAGAACGTGCGACGGTGAGCGGCGAGCGTATCGGCGAGCCAGCGCCGGACGGCGCGCGCGGGCGTGCCACCCGCCGTGGTGAGGGCGCCGGTCGCGAGATCGAGCCGCAGCGTGTACCGCGCTCCCGCGGCGAACGGCCCGGCCCACTCGTCCAGTTGCGACGCCAGCTGCGCCGGCGCCGGCAGTCGTGAGCCCGGCCGGCCCGCCTTGCGGTACAGCGCTTCGAGCGTGGGGGCGAAGGCGTGATAGTAGAAGTTCTGCCACGTGCGCTGGGCGAACCGGGCCGCGGCGAGGCGCGCGTAGTCGCGCAGCACCCGCTCCGCCTGAGCGCGGTGGTAGCGGGCGGCGCCGTAGGCCTGGACGGCGAGCACGACCGCGACCAGGAACGCGAGCACGAGCAGCGCCGCCACCACCGCGCCCCGGGTCACGCGGAAGGGCCGCTCCGTCATCACGGCCATGACGTGAAGAATCCATCCCCGTGCGCGAGCGGGCAACCAGCCCGGCGCGCGGGTTGACGGTTCCCTGACAAAGCGCGCGTCAGAACGAGAAGGAGAAGCTGCCACCGCCCTCTTCCCGGAGCCTGGGATTCACGATGTTGGCGAACTTCGAGCCGAACGTGTAACGCAGCTGCACGTAAGCCGAGTAAGAGAAATCAGTCTCTTGCTGCCGTCGCTGCAGCAGGATTTCCTCGGCCGTCAACCCCGCCGTCCGTGCGACGGAGATGCGGTCCTTCACGCGCGCCGCGCTGCCGAAGAAGAACAGCGACAGCCCCTTGAAGATGCGGACGTCCGCGTTGCCGAACACGGCCACGTGGTGCTTGGCGAAGTCATTGAAGAAGGTCGCGCCCTCGAGCGAGAGCCCCGTCGAGCCCCACGGTTCCTTCACGTCGAGCGAGACGGTGAGCGTCTGATTCAAGAGGGTTTCGGCCGTCTCATTGTAGATTGTCGTATCGGCGTACCTGAACGCCGCCAGGCCGGCCGCGTACTGCACCGAGAGCAGGCGACGCGTGGACTGGGAGTACGGGAACACGTCGAACTCGACGACCGGCGCCACGCGTACCGCCAGGTCCTGGTTGGAGAAGGTCGCCTGCCCGATCGACCCGCGCACGCCTCCCGACCAGTGCGGGCCGAGCGACCGCGCGACGGACGCGTTGCCTCCATAATTGCGCTGCAGGTTGCGATATGTGATCGATGTCAGGGAGTCGGGCTGGTAGTGGAAGTTGCTCTCGTTGTAGGACCCGCGGATGGACAGGCGGATCTTCCAAGCCTCCGTCGTCCGGTTCGCAGACAGCGATGTGCTGACGAAGAAAAAGTTCTGCGCCTTTTCAGCACTATAATTGGAGCTGACCCCGGCGGTGAAGACCCAGTAGTTCCACCGGTCCTTCACTCGCGCCGCCGCCTGGGCCGGTGCGGTGTAGGAGATCTCGATCCGCGGCGCGACCAGCGTCCGGGCCGCGAACCGCACCAGTCCAAGTCGCATCGCGCGCGCAAGTCCCTTCCGGATGTCGTCGTCCGTATCGGTGGAACGGGATACGTAGTGGAGCGTATCCTCGGCCCCGGTGAACCGCTCGAGCCCGATGAACGTCAGGGTGTACTCGCGTCCGCCGCCGGTGCCTTGCGTCGTAATCAGCAAATGCAGCTGCGCGAACTGACGGTCGCGGACCCAGTTCACGAACGTGATCTCGGTGCGATAGTAGTCGAAGTCGCAGAAGGTGTCGGGGCAGTCGAGGAATACTCGCAAGGCGGAGTCCTGCGCGGCACGCGTGCTATCGCCGGGCGGCTGTACCTGGGCGTGGGCGAAGGGAGTGAGTGCCAGCACGCCTGCGAGCACCAGCGACGGCGTCTTCATGACACGGCTCACCCTTTGAGAAAGGCGGCGTCAAACATATGCTGCGCCCGGTCCGGTGGGAGGAGGGCGGACGGCGCTCGCACGGGCGCGAGCGCCGTCCTCTCAGCGAACGGAACCGCCGCTTAGACGCGGCGGCGTGTCATGGCGCCGGCGAGCTGCTCCGCGGCGTAGCCGAGCGCCGCGCCGAGTGCGAGCGCGATGGCGACGCGGATGCCGCCCTGGATGGTGATGGCCCGCAGCCCGATCGCGACGCCCCCGCCGGCCACCGCGGCGGCGGTGTATGACAGAAGCGGCAGGCGGGCCTGGAAGACCATCATGAAGACGGCGGCGCCGAGGACCAGCGCCTCAACGAAATCCTGCCGGCCGAGCGACGTGCCGACGGTGTGGGCGAGCAACGCCCACACCACGCCGGAGACCGCACCCACCACCGTCTTTTGCAAGCCGGGCACTCCGCCGCCCGCCGCGAGATACAATCCGAGGGCGACGATCACCGCCCACAGAGACAGATTCACCTTCGCCATGTCCGAAATCAGGGTCCAGACGGCCACCACGACCCCGAGACTCAACGCCCGGGCGGTCATTGTGTTCATGGCTCTGACTCCTTGGGTGAAGGAATACGATAGGCTTCCATCGCGTAATACTCCGGCAGCCCCAGGCGGTCGGCCCGCGCCGCGGTCTCGAGGTTACGCGCCTCGACGCGCTGCCAGAACTCCCGGTCATCGTACGCTCCGGGAAAGGGGGCCGTGTCCTTCTGCGATTGGTGCTTGAAGATGGCGAAAATCTTGGCGCGCAATTCGTCCTGCGACAACGGCACCAACACGTCGGCCTCGGTGAGCGACCACTCCTGCCAGGCGCCGCGGTACAACCACACCTCCGGCCGGTCGCTGCTCAGCCCCGCGAGCGCCCGCTCGATGGCGGTCTGGCACGTGCGGTGGGTGCCGTGGGGATCCGACAGGTCGCCGGCGACGAACACCAGATCGGGACGCAGCTCCTCGAACAGCCGGCGGACGATCGCGACGTCTTCCTCTCCCACGGGGCGCTTGCGCACCTCGCCGGTCCGGTAGAACGGCAGGTCGAGGAACCGCGCCGCGGTGCGCGGCAGGCCCACCGCCTCGAGGGCGGAGACGGCCTCGGACTCGCGGATCACGCGCTTGAGCTGCTGGACTTCGGGGATATCCACCCCGCCGGGAGTCTTGCGCTCGAGCTGGGCTTCGATGGCGAGCCGGCGGTCCCGGGCGCGGGTTTGGTCGAGCTCCAGCGTCCCCGCCGCCCGCTCGACGAAATCGAGGTGCCGCCGCACGTCGTGATCGAAGACCGCGATGTTGCCGCTGGTCATGTACGCCACGACGATCGCGTTCTCGTTCTCCCACAGCTTGCGCAACACCCCGCCCATCGAGATCACGTCGTCGTCCGGATGCGGCGAAAAGACCAACACGTGCTGGTGCGCGGGCAATCTCGCCCGCCCGCGGACCTTGTCCCGAAGCCGATTGAACACCTGGCCGTTGATCGGCCCCGGAGCGCCGAACTTCGCGAGCAGCGGGCTCAGGTGATGCTCGGCGTAATCGCGCGCCTCGAGCTTGAGCATCGCCTTGCCGGTGCGCTCCGCGAGCCACACCACCGCCTGCTCCACCAGCGGCGGGGTCCACTCGACCGGCGCCAGAATCCAGGGCGTCCGGATCCGCGTGAGCTCGGCCGCGGCGGCGAGATCCAGGTACACCGTCGCGGCCGCGTGGCGCTGCAGGAACGTGGCGGCCACGTCGGGCGAGATCTCGCCCTCGACCGCCCGCTGCACGATCCCCGCCTTGTGCTCGCCCGTGGCGATCAGCGCGATCTCGCGCGCTTCGAGGATCGTCGCCACGCCCATCGTGAGCGCCTCGCGCGGGACGTTGGACTCGCCGAAGAAATCTCCCGCCGCGTCCTTACGCGTGATCGTGTCGAGCGTGACGAGACGGGTGCGCGAATCGGGTGACGAGCCGGGCTCGTTGAAGCCGATGTGGCCGGTCTTGCCGATGCCCAGGATCTGGAAGTCCAACCCGCCCGCGTCGGCGATGGCGCGCTCGTACGCGGCGCATTGCTCCGCCAGCCGGTCCCGCGGTGCCGCGCCGTCCGGGATGTGGACGTGCTCGGGCCGGATGTCCACGTGCGCGAAGAAGTTCTCCCACATGTACCGCCGGTAGCTGTGCGGGCTGTCCGGCGCCATGGGGTAGTACTCGTCGAGATTGAACGTGATGACCCCGGCGAAGCTCAGCTCGCCCGCCCGATGCCGCCGGATCAGCTCCTGGTAGACGCCCAGCGGTGTGCTGCCCGTGGCGAGCCCCAGCACGCAGCGCCCGCGCGCCGCCGTCTCGCGCCGGATCGTCTCCTCGATACGGTCGGCCACAAGCATGGCGAGGTCGTCGTGCTTCGGAACGACGATGGTGCGGAGCCGCTCCCGCTCGCGCGGGCCTTCGATGGTCCGGGGCGGCGGACGGCGAGAAACGGTAGGCTGGGGCGATCCGGCTGCGTGTCGGGGGGTGCTCAACTAGCTGCCTCCGCGCTGGACTGAGGACAACGTAGCGAGGAACCGGCAGCAGGACAACGCCGATCTCACACCTTCACTTCGATCGTCGCCCCTCGCTTGTAGCGGATGTAGAGCCACGCCATGGGAATGACCAGCATCCCCGCCGCCAGCACGGTCACTGCGAGCAGCGCGGCGGCGACGACGACGGCGTCCTGCGAGACCTGGGCCGCCTGGAACATCGCCGAATCCTGTCTGGCGAGCAGCACGATCATCGCCTGGCGCGCGTCGGTTCCGGACTGGCCCCCCCCCCCGCTGGTAATGCCGCCGAGCACGCTGCGCACCAGGTCCTGTTCGCGCGCGTCGGGCAGCGAGTTGGCGAGGTCGGCGAGCTGGCCGCGCAGCGCGCGGCCTATGCTGTCGCGCTGGGCGACCACTTCGGGGCGGCGATACGCGGGGTCGGTGCTCGTTGTCATCTCCCGCCATACCTCGAGCCCGGCGTTGTAGCGGTGCAGCGTCTCGACCGTGCGCGCCCCCTGCTCGACCGTGGCGGCGGCGCTCCGCAGCGACCCGATGAGCCAGAACCCGAGAAACAGGGCCACGACCAGCGTGACGGCGCTGATCGAGACGGCGATCCCCGGCCGGATGAACGTGTAGTCCTTCATCGCGATGGCGAAGGAGGAGCGGCCCACGGACGGACGTGGCGGCAGTCCAGGCGGTGTAGTCATGGGGCCCCACGCTAGGCCCGCGGGTGAAGGGTGTCAATACGACCTGCCCGCCTCTTGCCGGATGGCGCACGCGGCTGCTACGTAAGCCGGCACATCCTAACGGGAGGAACTATGCGCCAGCGGATCCTGGGGGCGCTGGTCGGTGCCGCGGTTGCCGCGTGCGGCGGCGGCTCGGCCCCGGTCGCGGATCGGGTCGCGGAGGCGAACGTGGCCGCCCGCTTCGACGCCTGGGTGAAGGCGTGGAACCTGCATGCTTGCCCCGTTCTACGTCGAGAAGGAGTACCTCACCGTCACGTGGCCGAACGGCGAGCACACGCAAGGCTGGACACAGGAATCGCAGTTCCAGCAGCGCTTCCTGCCGACCGTCACGGTGACGAACCTGGTGCCGCAGACCCCGCGCATCATGCTGATTCGCAAGAACCTCGCCCTCATCCCCTTTGCCTTCACCCTTGACCTCGCGGCCGGCGGTTCGCGGCAGATCGGCCCGGGTCAGGGACTCATGCTGTGGGCCGTGCTCCTCCCCCGTCGTCTGCGGTTCGCTCCCTCCCTTACGGCACTACCGTCACCGAGCCGTTCATGCCAGGGTGGTTGGTGCACGAGTAGTTGAACGTCCCTGCGGTCGAGAATGTCCGCTGACACGTCGCGCCGGCAGCGGTCTCGTTTGCGCAATTCGCCGGCGTCCCGCCGGCGAACGTCACGTTGTGCCCGACGGTCGGCAACCCGACCCACGTCCACGTGACAGTCCCGCCCGCTGCGATCGTGACGCTCTGCGGATCGAAGAAGTTGTTCCCCACCGAGACCGAGGCGGTCGTCGGGGCGACGATCGCCGTCGTGGTGAACGTGACGGATGGCGCCCCGGCGATGCCGTTCGCCGTCGCCGTCGCGGTGTGCGCGCCCGCCGTGCCGCTCAGCGTGCGGGTCGCGCTGGCCGTGCCGCTCCCGCCCGTGGCGTTCTGCGGCGGAGTGATCGAGCCGCCGCCGCCTGTCGCGGCCCAGTCGATCGTCACGCCCTGCTTCGGGTTGTCGTGGCTGTCTCGCGCGGTGACGGTGTAGGTGGCCTGGCCGTTGATCAAGGCATTGCCGCCGTCGCCTGCAGTCTTCACGAGCTGAGTCGCGGCTCCCGCCGTGGCGGTGAGCGCGAAGCTCACCGGGGGGTGAGCGCGAAGCTCACCGGGGATCCGCCCAGGCCGGTTGCCGCCGCGGTCGGCGTCTGCTGCCCGGCCGTCGAGCCAAGCTGGTAAGTGACCGACGCCTTCCCATCGGCGCCGGTGGTCGACGTCGCGGTGCCCGCGTCATTGACCTTGCCATCCCCCGCCGCAGTCCAGTTCACGGTGATTCCCGAAACGGGGTTAGAGTTCTCACGAGCCAGCACGACGAGCGGGTTGGCGAGCGTCGCCAGTACAGTATCAGTTTGCGAGGCGCCGCTAAACGCCTCCAGGGTCCGGGGAGGTGGGCCCGAGCCGTCGCCCCCGCCGCAGGCGGTGATGAGCCCGATGCCGATGCACGCGAGAACGACCTGACGGCTGTGCGACATAACCACCTCGGTGGAATTGGGGATCAGAAAAATACCCCACCGCGGGACATTTGGCCCGCCCCGTTCTTCCAACTAACCGAGCAGGGCTTCCAGGTCGAGCGGCCGCGTGTGCATGGCGATCGCCCCGTCGGCCGTCCGAGGCCACTCGTCCTGGGGACGGTCCCGGTAAAGCTCCACGCCGTTCCCGTCGGGGTCCCGCAGGTACACGGCTTCACTCACCCCGTGATCGGACGCGCCCTCGAGCGCCACCCCGTGCTCGAGCACCCGGCGGACGGCCCCCGCGAGCGCGGCGCGGTCGGGATAGAGGATTGCGAAGTGATACAGCCCCGTCGTCCCGGAGGCCGGGCGGGGGGCGCCGCGGCCCGCCCAGGTGTTGAGGCCGATGTGATGGTGGTAGCCGCCCGCCGAGAGAAACACCGCGTCGCGGCCGTAGGTCGTGGTCACCTCGAACCCCAGC
>WNGB01016956.1_pt1 | contig 16181 bp, 15 predicted proteins | sample 5400681 | NCBI WGS metagenome assembly WNGB01 (sample SAMN13153367, study PRJNA577476) | soil metagenome | isolation source: 115 cm soil or saprolite under grassland replicate 2 | place: USA:California | collected 2016-06-15 | reverse complement strand
TCTCGGCCTCGGTCGCCTTCCAGATGGTCGGGGTCTCGGTCGGCTGGCAGATGTATGCGATCACCGGCAGCGCGCTCGACCTCGGGCTGGTCGGGCTGGCCCAGTTCCTGCCCGCCACCGTGCTGATGCTGGTCGCCGGCCAGCTCGCCGACCGCTACGACCGGCGCCTCATCCTGCAGCTCTGCCAGACCGTCGAGGGGCTCGCCGCCGCCGCGCTCGCCTACGGCTCTTTCACCGGGCAGATCAGCAAGGAGTTCATCCTCGTTGCGGTGTTCTTCCTCGGCGCCGGGCGCGCCTTCGAGGCGACCACCAACCAGGCGCTGATGCCGGCGGTGGTGCCGGCCGCGCTGTTTCCGCGCGCGATCGCGGCCTCGTCGACTGCAACGCAGATCGCTACGATTTCCGGGCCGGCGATCGGCGGCCTGCTCTATGCGCTGAGCCCGACCTTCGTGTATGCGATCTGCGCCGTGCTGTTCCTGTGCGCGGGGGCGCAGCTCGCGTTCATCCGCATCGAGCGGGTGGTCGCGTCGTCGCGGCCGCCGCTGACCCTGCGCACGTTCTTCGCCGGGCTGTCCTACATCCGGCAGAACCGGATCCTGTTCGGCGTCATCGCGCTCGACCTGTTCGCGGTGCTGCTCGGCGGCGCCACCGCGCTGCTGCCGATCTACGCCAAGGACGTGTTCGACGTCGGCCCATCGGGGCTCGGCCTGCTGCGCTCGGCGCCGGCGGTCGGCGCGCTCGTCACCCTCATCGCACTCACGCACTGGCCGCTGACGCGGCGCATCGGCCGGATCGAGTTCACCACCGTCGCGGTGTTCGGCGTCGCCACCATCGTGTTCGCGGTGTCGCGCTCGTTCGTGCTGTCGATGGTGGCGCTGGCAATCCTGGGGGCGGCCGACTCGATCAGCGTTGTGATCCGGATGACGCTGGTGCAGATCGAGACGCCGGACGACCTGCGCGGCCGGGTGAGCGCGGTCAATTCGCTGTTCGTGAGCATGTCGAACCAGATCGGCGACTTCCGCGCCGGCGTGGTGGCGGCGTGGCTGGGTGCCATGCCGGCGGTGCTGGTCGGCGGGATCGGCACGCTCGTGGTCGTGGTCGTGATCATGCGCGCATTTCCGGAGCTTTATCGCATGGAGCGGTTCCACAGCGAGCGATCGCCGTGACGATCGATCGCGCGGGCGTGGCGCGGCGCTGCGGCGCCCCGCGATTGCCGATGCAGCGCGGAATACGTTATTCTGTGCGCGAAACGCGAACCACGCGGCGGCTCTGGCGAAACGGCCGAGGGAATTTCAGAAAATGACCACGCGCGAGCTCAACGACTTTCTGACCCAGTCGGGGCCGGGCACGCCGATGGGCAACCTGTTTCGGCGCTACTGGATCCCGGCGCTGCTCTCGGGGGAAATCCCCGACCCGGATTCGGCGCCGGTGCGCGTGAAGCTGTTGTCCGAGCGGCTGATCGCGTTCCGCGACAGCCAGGGCCGCGTTGGCCTGATGGACGAGTTCTGCGCCCACCGCGGCGTGTCGCTGTGGTTCGGGCGCAACGAGGAGAACGGACTGCGCTGCCCCTACCACGGCTGGAAATACGACACGACCGGCCACTGCATCGACGTGCCGTCCGAGCCGGTCGAGAGCGGCTTCTGCCGGAAGATCAAGCTCAAGTCCTACCCGTGCGTCGAACTCGGCGACGTGATCTGGACCTACATGGGTCCGCCCGAGCTCCAGCCGCCGCTGCCGGGATTCGAGTGGTGCGCGGTGCCGCAAACCCATCGCTTCGTCTCCAAGCGCACGCAGGAGTGCAACTACCTGCAGGCGATGGAGGGCGGCATCGACTCCGCCCACGTCTCGTTCCTGCACCGCCACGACCTGCGCAGCGATTCGCTGCACGTCAGCAAAGGCGCGGAGTTGACAAGCCAGACCGACGCCCGCTTCGACGTGATCGAAACGGCCGGCGGCATGGTGATCGGCGTGCGGCGGCCGGCGCAGCCGGGCCATCTCTACTGGCGCATCACCCAGTGGATCATGCCGTTCCACACCATGATCCCGCCCTACGGCGACAACGCGCTCAACGGTCACGCCTGGGTGCCGACCGACGACGAGAACTGCATGTCGTGGTGCTTCACGCATCATCCGACGCGGCCGCTGACCGATCATGAACTCGACGTGATGCGCAACGGCGGCGGCATCCATGTGAACCTGATCCCGGGCAGCTTTCGCCCGGTGGTCAACAAGGACAACGACTACCTGATGGATCGCGCCGCCCAGAAGGCCAACAAGACCTACTGCGGCGTCAAGGGCATCGCCATGCAGGACGCCGCGATCCAGGAAAGCATGGGACCGATCCAGGACCGCTCGAAGGAGAACCTGACCTCGACCGACAACGGCGTGATCATGGCGCGCGTGCGCCTGCGCAAGGCCGCCCTCGCGGCCGAGCAAGGCAAGCCGGTCGATGGGCTTGATCCGGCCACCCACGCGGTGCGCTCGGCCTCGATCGTGCTGCCGGAGGGCGTCAGCTTCCACGACGCCGCGAAGGATTCGCTCAAGGCCAGGCCCGGCGTGGAACACACCTCGGTGTGAGCATCCGACCAGGGCCCTCATGGGGCTGCGATCGAGGCCTGCAGGAATCGGATGAAATCCGTTGTCTTCGCCGGCAGATGCTTGGCCTTGGAAAAATAAGCGCGCAAACGTTCCGGCGACAGTGTCATCTCCTGCAAGAGCGCCTGCAGCGTCTTGTTCGCAAGGCGTGCCTTAACGGCGTAGTGCGGAACCCTGATAATGCCATGACCCTGAAGTGCCATTTGGATCAGAACGGCGGAGCTGTTTGACGATAGTACGCCCTTCACCTCGACGAGAAATTGCCGGGAGGCACCTTGAAACGGCCAGCCTTTTGGCGTGGAAAGCAAGTTTACGAGACAACGGTGCTCGCGCAGATCCTGCGGCTTCTTCGGCCGGCCGAAGCGTTGGAAATACTTCGGCGACGCACAAACGACGTGCCTGATTCCTCCAAGGTCACAATCGATAAGGCCCGGCAAGGACGGCTTCTTGCTGGCGACGATGACATCAAATCCCTCCTCCGCAAAATCGGAGTTGTCGGTCGCGATGGAAAGATGAATGCGCAGGCCGGGACAGCGCCGAACGAATGCCGGTAGCAGAGGCGTGAGAACATACTCGGCGTATTCACTCGTCGTTTGGATGCGGAGCGTTCCGTAGGGCCCCTTTTGAAGATTGCGCGTGTCGACGACATAATCATCGAGCTTCGCAAGCATCTGCAGGCAGTTTTGAAAAAGCCCCTCCCCTGCATCCGTAAGCATGATGCCGTGGGTCGAACGATTGAACAGACTGAAGCCGAGAGCGTCCTCCAATTCCTTCATATGCTTGCTTATGACCGAAGGTGTCGTGCGCAGGTCTGCAGCAGCTTTCGTGAAGCTCCGGCGTTCCGCCACCCGCACAAAAGCGTTGAGTTGATTCAAGTCTCTCAGCGCTGCCGTCAGCGACATCTCTCGCGCCCTTCCGCGCCTTGCATTGCACCGGCGAAGCGCCCGGTAATATTCGTCCGGTGGCGTCAGAACAGCAAGGTGTCCGGGGTGCAGGCGGCGCTTCGACTTGCCCTACACGCCGTCCTATGGCCGACCGTCGTCTCTGAAACAACAGTTGTTCTGAGAAATGGGCTACCAAATTTGGCGCGCGGTCCCTAATATTTCAGTCAATGCCACCAATATTGGAGCCACGTCCATGGTCAAAGAATATCACTACGACAGCCTCATCCGCTGGCCGCGCGGCGAGCGCGCCACGGTCTTTCTGACCTTCGATTTTCAGGGCGGCGAGGACGTCAAGCCGGACAAGAACGGCTTTCTCAATTACGAGATGTGGAGCCAGGGCGAATACGGCCCGCACCACGCGATCTACCGCCTGCTGCGGATCCTGAAGGAAGAGAACGTCAAGGCGACCTTCCTGACCTGCGGCGCGATCGCCGAGCGCTTTCCGGAAGCGGTCAAGGCGATCCTCGACCACGGCCATGTGGTGGAAGGCCACGGCTACAATCACGAGATCGCCCGCTACCTGCCGCGCGATGAAGAAGACAAGGTAATGAAGAAGGCCATCGCCATGATCCAGAACCGCACGGGCCGGCGCCCCATGGGCTGGCGCTCGTGCACGCAGAGCACGAACACCATCGAGCTCCTGATCGAGAACGGCTTCACCTTCAACACCAACTGCTTTCACGAGGAGCTGCCGTTCCTGTACGAGAAGGACGGTAAGGTCATCGTCGAACTGCCGCGGCAGCCGTTCGGCGACGGCACGCTGTTCGGCCACCGCCATGGCGAGTACGGCAACCCGTATCACGGGCTCGAGACCTGGAAGGCCTACTTCGACGAGCTCTATTCGGAGAGCAGCCCGGAGCGTCCGAAATACATCCCGTTCACGATGCATCCGTACATCATCGGCCGGCCCGGCCGCACGCTCGCTCTCCGCGGGATCATCCACCACATGAAGAAGGCCGGCAATCTCTGGTTCCCGACCGGCATCGAGCTCGCCGAGTATTGCCTTAACAACCTGTTCAAGGCTGAATGCCAGAAGCTCCGCGCGGCCGCGGGCTGAAGACGGCCTCGATAGACAACGGCGCAGCATTGCTGCGCAGGTTGACGATCAACGTCAGCAGGTGTGATCGACGCGATGACGCGCCGATCACACGCGTTTCAAGAACAGTGCGAATGCCATCGCTGACCCGCAGCGGCGCGATGCTGCGCGCGTTGGTGCGACCTTGCGCGCTCTGGCGCAATACGGCGCTGCAGTCATTATGAGCTGATAGCGAAGTCGATCAGACAACGGAGGATGCCGATGAAACGGCTCGCATGGATGCTGCTGCCCTTAACGCTGTCGGCGGCGCCCTCCCCCTCGAACGCCGACCCGATCGCGGATTTCTACAAGGGCAAGACGCTGCGCATGCTGATCGGCTACGGGCCGGGCGGCGGCTACGATCTCTACGGGCGCCTGGTGGCGGAGTTCCTGCCCCGCCACATCCCTGGCAACCCGATGATCGTGCCGCAGAACATGCCGGGCGGCGGCAGCTTCGTCGCCGCCAAGTTCATGTACGAGGCGGCGCCGAAGGACGGCACCGTGTTCGGGAGTCTTGCGCAGACGCTCGCGCTCGACAGCATGACCAACATGACGATCAAGCTCGACGCCACCAAGTTCAGCTATCTCGGCCGGGTCGTCACCAACATTGACACCGGCGTGGCGCTGCCGAAGAGCGGCATCAAGTCGTTCGAGGACGTGCGGGCGAAGCAATACGTCGTCGGCACCTCCGGCGGCGGCTCCACCACGGTGCTGTTCCCGTCCGCGCTCAACGCCTATGGCGGCGCCAAGTTCAAGCTGGTGCGCGGCTATTCGGGAACGACCGACATCGTGCTGGCGATGGAGCGCGGCGAGGTCGATATCGTCGGCGCCTATGGGCTGCCCGGCATCCTGGTGAGCCAGCCCGGCTGGATCCACCGCGACGAGGCCACGTTCCTCTATCAGGCCGCGCTCAAGCGGCACCGGCTGATTCCGAACGTGCCGACCCTGCCGGAGCTCGCGGTGAACGACGAAGGTCGCGTGGTCCTGCACGCCGCCGCTTCGACCGGCGAATTCGGCCGCTCGATCCTGACCACGCCGGGCGTGCCGCCGGAGCGGCTGGCAGTGTTGCGCACGGCGTTTGCAGCCATGCTCAAGGACGCAGATTTCCTCGCCGCCGCCGAGAAGCGCAACATGATGGTCGACCCGGGCAGCGGCGAGGAGATGGACGCGCTGGTCCGCGACACGCTCAGGCTGCCGCCGGAGGTCGCAATCAAGATCGGCAAGATGATGGAGTGAGATCGTCTTCGTAGCCCGGATGAGCGAAGCGAAATCCGGGGCCAACGTCTCAGACTGTGCCCCGCATTCGCTCCGCTCATGCGGGCCACAAGGTCAGCCCGCCTGCCCGAGCCAGTGATTGAGAAACGCCGCGAGCCAGGCACGGCCGGCCGGGTCATACACGGCGCGGTCGGCGAAATGCGCGGCGCGCGGCTTGGCGCCCGGCATCTGCATGCGCTCGTGGCCGCGGGTGGTCCAGCGGCACATGGTGGCGTGGGTCACGTCGGGATGGAACTGGAGCGCGTAACCTGAGCCCATCCGGAAGGCCTGCACCGGAAAGGAATCGCCCTCGGCCAACAGCTCGGCGCCGAGCGGCAGGTCGAAACCCTCGCGATGCCACTGGTAGACCTGATCCGGCCATGGGTCGCAGACGGCGCGCCCCTGGTCGGTCGGACGGATCGGGTAATAGCCGATCTCGGCGTGGCCATCGGCGTGCCGAAACACCCGGCTGCCGAGCTGCTGCGCCAGCATCTGGGCGCCGAGGCAGATGCCGAGCAAGGGCTTGCTCTCCCGCAGCGGCACCGCGACCCAGTCGATCTCGCGGCGCACGAACTCGTCCGCATCGTTGGCGCTCATCGGGCCGCCGAAGATGATCGCGGCGGCGTGCTCCGCCAGGCTTGCAGGCAGTGGATCGCCGAAGCGCGGCGTGCGGATGTCGAGCGGATAGCCGCGCTCGCGCAGCGCATGACCGACCCGCCCCGGGGTCGAGTTCTCCTGATGCAGTATCACCAGGATCGGCAGGTTTGGCGCAGACATGCAGGCGGCTCGTAGCGATGTCCGGAACTCTCATGCGCCGCCGCCGTGAATTCAAGCCGGCCGCGGGCGCGACCGGTATGCCGTTTCGGCAAGTCTCTACGGGTGACGGCGGCGGTTGCGCGCGTCGACCAGGGCGAGCTGCAAGCGTCGCGGCGCCAGACGCAGGAGCGCGGGCACGAGCTTGTTGGCGAACCCCGGCACGACCAGGCGGCGGCCGGCGGCAAGCCCGCGGTAGCCGTCCTCGGCCACCCGCTCGGCTGACTGCGTGAAGAAGCGCGGATAGCGCTCGCTGCGCACGCCGGCGCGCGCCTGGAATTCGCTCGGCACCGGCCCGGGGCAAAGCGCAGTGACGCGTACGCCGCGCGGCGCGAGCTCGCGGTGGAGCGCCTCGCTGAACGATACCACATAGGCCTTGGTGGCGTAGTAGACCGCCATGCCGGGGCCGGGCAGGAAGCCCGCGACCGAGGCCACATTGAGGATGCCGCCCTTGTGACGCTGCAGCGGCTCGACGAAGGCGAGCGACAGGTCGGTCAGCGCCCGCACATTGAGATCGACCATCGCGAGCTGTTCGTCGAGGTCGATCTCGGCCGCCGCGCCGACCAGGCCGCAGCCGGCATTGTTGACCACGATATCGGGCTCGACGTCGTACATGGTCAAAAGATCGCCGATGCGCTCGACCGCGTCGGGCTCCGCAAGATCGATCGGCATGATCAGCGGCCGCTTGTGCCCGCGCGCCGCGATCGAATTCGCGAGCTCGGCGAGGCGCTGCTCCCTGCGCGCAACAAAGACCAGTTCGTGGCCATGCTGGGCGAACACGCGGGCGAGCGCCGTGCCGATGCCGGCCGAGGCGCCGGTGATCAGCGTGACCGGACGCATCAGGTGCCCTCGTTGTCCGGGCGTCTCGCCGCCACCTGCTGGCGCAACTCGATCCGCTCGCGCGAGGATACGCCGAGCAGGTCGGCCGCGCGCCAGATCAGGTTATCCTCGAATTCGGTGACGTGGCGGTCGGCGTAGACCACCTGCCACATCATCTCGACCATGCGCCGGCGGCCGGCCTCGTCGAGCGAGCGGTTGAGCATGCTGGTGAAGTGATAGAGGTCGATCGCCTCCCGCTCGGCGGCGGTCGCCTTCACGACCAGCTCGTCGGCGGTGGCGTCATCGAGATCGAAGCAACGCTTGACGACGCCGTGCAGCTTGGTGCGCTCCAGGTCCGACATGCCGCCGTCGATCGAAGCGGCGTGAACCAGCAGCGCGGCCGCCGCCAGGCGGTAGTCGCCATCCTCGAAGCGGCTCGGGTGCTTGTCGCCGCCGGCAAGCTCGGACACGAATTGCTTGAACGCCTGGAACATCGCCGACCTCGCGCATCATCATCCGCGAAAGCGAGGGCGACACAAGCCGGAAATTGCGCGGCCGCCGAACGCCGCGCTATTTCTGCTGGACGCCTTTGCTCTTGCGCATGGCCTTCTCGACCAGTTCGAGATTGCTCAGGATATAGGGATTGGCCGGGTCCTTCGCCCGGGCCTGCATCAGCGTGGTGCGGGCGCGCACGTAGTCGCTGCGCAGGATGTAGGAGTAGCCGAGGTTGTTGAGCACCTCCGGCGTCGGCCCGATGATGGCGATCGCCTGATTGTAGGCGCGGTCGGCCAGTTCGAAGCGGCGCAGCTGGTCGTAGCAGGCGGCGAGGCCGATCCAGGCCTCGGCGTCCTTCGGCCGGGCCTCGACGGCACGCCGGAAGTAGCGCTCGGCGAGGCCGAAATTGGCCGAGCGATAGAGCTTCTTGCCGGTGTTGAGGTCGTCGTAGGGATCGGCGCCGAGCAGGCCCGATTCGTTCGGTACGCCGTTGGCGCCGCCGACCGAGCCGGTGGTCTCGTCGGCAGGATCGGGGATCGATGCCGTCGCCAGCGGATCGTCGGATTTCTTGGAGCCGAACAGGTCGCCGATCTTGGTCGAGGTCTCGCACCCGCTGAGCAGGACGAGGCCGGCCAGCGCCGCCGCCAGAACTCGAGCCCTGCACACACGCATCAACACACACGCTCCGGGCGACACTGCGGCTGATCGCTCAGCCTTGCCGGAACCTGCGCGAGCCCGCGAAACGGCCCTCGACAGCAACCGGATACTGCAAGCTAGGCGAGGATGGTTAAGATTCCCTCGCCGGCCGGAACTCGGGTTTTTGGTAAAAGTCGATAATATTCAATGTGATAGTGCAATCCACCGGAAGTTTAGCGAACGTGGGGGACAAGGCTTAGTAATGGCCGGTCACGAGCCGGACAACGACCGGTAACAGGATGACGACGAACAGCACCGGGAAGATGCAGACCATCATCGGGATCGCGAGCTTGGCCGGTAGGCTGTAGGCCTTCTCCTCGGCGCGCGAGAGCCGCTTGTGGCGCATGTCGTCGGAGTAGACGCGCAGCGCATCGGTAATGCTGGAGCCGAGCTCCGCCGACTGCTGGATCAGGGTGGCGAACGAGCGTGCTTCGTCGAGGCCGAGCCGGTCGCCCAAATGTTCGAGCGCCTCCGTCATGGTGCGGCCGGCGCGGATTTCGAGATTGGCCATGTGGATGTTGGCGCAGAGCGAGGGATAGGAATCGCCGAGCTCGCGCCCGACCCGCTCGAGCGACGCCTCCATGCTGAGCCCGGAATCGGCGCAGACTACCAGCAGGTCCATGAAATCCGGAAAGCCCGACCGGTGCTCGTTGCGACGCTGCGCGATGCGCCGGTCGAGGTAGCCAGATAGCCGGCGATGCCGGCGGCCACCACCGACAGCCAGAAGATCGACGCCGACTGCGTCAAGAGCATCGGCAGGACAAAGAACACCGCGACCGCGACGCCGACCGCCAGCGCCGTGCGCGCCACGAAGAAGAGTGCGACCGCGCGCGGGTCGTAGATGCCGGCGAGAACCATGCGGCGGCGCAGGATCTTGGCATCGCCCTTGTCGCCCTGCGAATAGTGCTTGTTGGTGTAATCGAGCACCCGCTGAACGGCCTTCATGCTCGACTGCCGCAGCGGAGACTGATCGTTGCCCGGGCCTTCGCCGGAATTCAGGTTGATCCCGGCCGCACGCCGCTTGACGGCACCGCGTGAATGCAGGGCGGCCATAACGCCGAAGGTGAGCACGGCGGTCGCCAGAAATACCAGCACCGCCAGCATCGTCACCGAGCTGTCGCCGAATATCTCGATGATGATGTCGTAGATGGCGTCCATCGCTCAGATCCGGAAGTTCACCATGCGGTACATGATGAAGTTGCCGATCCCCATCCAGGTGCCGGCGACCATGAGTGCCTGCTTGGTCAGTTCCTCGTGCCACACGCCGGCGTAGAAATCCGGCGCCACCAGCTGAATGCTGAGGAAGATCATGAACGGCAGCGACGACAGGATCAGCGCCGAGGCACGACCCTCCGCCGCGAGTGCGCGGATCTTGCGCCGCATCTTGAAGCGCTGACGGATGACGCCCGACAGGTTCTCCAGGATCTCGCCGAGATTGCCGCCGGTCGAGCCCTGGATCGCAACCGCGGTGACGAACAGCGGCAGGTCGTCCTGACCGATGCGGAAATAGAGATTGCGCAGCGCGGACTCCAGATCGGCGCCATAGGTGATCTCGTCTGACACAATGCCGAATTCGGAGCCGATCGGGTCCTTCATCTCGCGCGCCACCATGCCGATGGCGATCGGCACCGGGTGTCCGGCGCGCAGGCTGCGCACGATCATGTCGAGCGCATCGGGGAATTGGGCGCCGAATGCCCGCTGCCGTCGCCCGCGCAGGAAGCGAAGCACGAGGTAAGGCAGTGCGGTGCCGCAGAACAGGCCGGCCAGCAGCGCCTCGAGGACGTCCCTGCGAAAGAGCATCGTCGCCGCGAACGCGACCACGGCGCCAATGCAGACGTAGGCGATGAGCTTGGTCATCCCGATCGTCAGGCCGGATTGCAGCAGCAGCCGGTTCAACGATTCGACGCCGATAGCGTAGCCGCCGGCGCTCGTGAGCCCGCGCTCGCGCCGCAGTTGGACCAGGAGGTTCTCGCGATTGGGCTCGTTCCGGAGGAGCTTCAGGCGGCGGTTGACGTTCTGGCGATAGGAGGCGCCGGAAAAGCACAGCAGATAGACGCCCTCGACGAACAGTCCGGCCGAGGCCGCCACGAACAGATAGATCAGATAGATCGGATCGAATTCGAACGACATGTCGGTCAGAGCGGTTGCGACGGATCGAAATAGCTGCCCGGGATCTTGATGCCCATGGCGAGAAGCTCGTTGAGGAAGCGCGGGCGCACGCCGGTGGCCTGGAAGTGTCCGATCACGGCGCCGTCGGGCGCAGTGCCGGTGCGCACGTATTTGAAGATTTCCTGCATCTGGATGATGTCGCCTTCGAGCCCGGTGATCTCGGCGATGCTGGTCACCTTGCGCTTGCCGTCGGCGAGGCGCGAGAGCTGCACGATGAGCCGGATGGCGGAGGCGATCTGGCCGCGGATCGAGGCGATGGTCATGGGCATGCCGGCCATGCCGATGAGCTGCTCGAGGCGCGAGGTCGCCTCGCGCGGGTTGTTGGCGTGAATCGTCGCCATCGAGCCTTCGTGGCCGGTGTTCATCGCCTGCAGCATGTCGAAGGCTTCCTCGCCGCGGCACTCGCCGAGGATGATGCGTTCGGGCCGCATGCGCAGCGCGTTCTTGACCAGCTCACGCTGGCGGATTTCGCCCTTGCCTTCGAGGTTCGGCGGCCGCGTCTCCATGCGCGCCACGTGCGGCTGCTGCAATTGCAGCTCGGCCGCGTCCTCGATCGTGATCAAACGCTCCTTCTCTGAGATAAAGGCGGAGAGCGCGTTGAGCATGGTGGTCTTGCCAGAGCCGGTGCCGCCCGAAATGATGGTGGTGATGCGCGCCTTGACGGCTGCGGCCAGGAGCTCCGCCATCTGCGGCCGGATCGCGTTGTACTCGACCAGCTTGTTGAGGTTGAACGGCTTCTTGGAGAATTTGCGGATCGAGACCAGCGGCCCGTCGACGCCGATCGGGCGCACCGCGACGTTCACGCGCGAGCCATCCTGCAGCCGCGCGTCGCACAGCGGATGCGATTCATCGACGCGCCGGCCGACCGCGGCCACGATCTTGTTGATGATGCGCAGCAGGTGCTGCTCGTCCTTGAAGCGCACGCCGCACGGTTCGAGCAGGCCGCCGCGCTCCACGTAGACGCACTCGTGGCCGTTGATCAGGATATCGCTGATGCTCGCGTCCTTGAGCAGCGGCTCGAGCGGCCCCAGCCCTGTCATCTCGTCGAGGATTTCGGCGACGAAGTCGTTGAGTTCCTGCTGATTGAGGGCGAGCCGCTCGACCAGGACGTACTGCGAGACCAGCTGCTGGATGTGCGCCCGCATCTCGTCCTCGGGCAGCTTTTCGAGCGCCGAGAGATTGATCTCCTCGATCAGCCGGCGGTGCAGCCGTACCTTGGCGTCGAGCAGCTTGTCGGTCAGCAGCGGATTGGCCGCCGCCTGCGCGGCGGCCGGCTCCGGCGCCGGCTCGGGAAAGACCGTCCAGGACACGTTGTCGAGCCCGGCCGAGCCCTCCTCGGGGGCGAGCTCCGGGGCCGACGCACGGCGGGTAGTGAAACGGCCGACCATTCTGGTTCCTCGTTACGCGATTCTTCGGGCGGCGGATCAGCGCGCCCAGGACAACTTGAATTTGCCGGCGCTCTTCGCTTTGGCGGCGGCCTTCGCGGTTTGCGGCAGAATGAGCTTGCGCAGCTGCTGGGTGATCTTGTTGCCGGGCTTGACCTCGTCGAGCGGCACACCGCGGTCGATCGCCTCGCGCACGATGGCGTAGTGGTTCGGGATCGAGGCCGCGAACGCGTCGCCGAGCACCTGTTCGATGTCGGCTTTGCGCAGGCCGGAGGAAAAAAGCTTCTGCTCGAACCGGTTCACGATCACCTGCGGCTTGGGACTGTCGCCGAGCCGCTCGCGGACCGCCTCGACCAGTTGCTTGGCATGGCGCAGGCCGGGCACCGTCATCTCGCTCACGATGAACAGTTTGTTCGAGCCGAGCAGCACGCTGTCGGTCCAGGAGAACCAGGTGCGGGGCATGTCGAACACGACGTAGTTGAACTGCGACGAGACCATGTCGAGCAGCCGCGTCACCACGTCGGGATCGAACGAGCGCATTTCCGCCGGCCGGTTGGGCGCGGCCACCACCGCCAGCCCGGACGGATGATGCGACAGCATCACTTCGAGCAGCTGCCGGTCGAGACGCTCCGGCCGCGGTTCGATCTCGCCGAGGTTGAGGCGGGGTTCGAGGTCGAGATAGTCGGCGCAGGCGCCGTGCTGGAAGTCGAGATCGACCAGGCAGGTCGACGCGCTTCCGCGCGGGGCGCTGTTGAGCAGCACCATCGCGGTCTGCACTGCGAGCGTGGTCACGCCGGCGCCGCCGACCGCCGGCAGGAAGGTATAGATCTGCGACTCGGTCGCTTCCCCATTCGCCGGCCGCTTGGCGACCCGCGCACAGGTGCGCACCAGTTCGAGTGGCGACACCGGCTTCACCAGGAAGTCGGCGACCCGCATCTGCACCAGCGCGCGCGCGACGCTCTCATCGAACGCCTGCGTGACGACAACGACCGGCGGCCAGGCGCCGATGCGCCCGATCAGGCGTTCCAGCGCCAGCATCTCGCCGGGCTCGGCGGCGTCGAGATCGATGACCGCGACGGTCGCTCCGGCAAGATCGAGCGTCCCCTCGATCGTTCCCAGCGTGCCGGGAACGACCTCGAGCGCGATCTGTCCGCTGGTGCCGAAGATCGTGCGCGCCTGCTCCTCGAAGGCGGAGTCGGCCGTCAGCACGACCACCTGGGTCTTGCTTGCGTTGCTGCGGCCAATTCTCATGATGCGCTCACGATGGTTCTGGTCAGGGGCCCTTGACCGGGGCCGCCGGGGTGGCGGAGTGCGACTGGCTCGTCGCAATCGCCGCCGCGGCAGCGTCCTGCTGCGCCTTCTGATAGGCGGTCGAGCTGGTGGTCACGTTGACCGGCGTGGTCACCCGGTTGTGCCGGTAGCGCTCGTGCGCCGCCTGCGCCCGCTCGCCGTTGAAGGCGATGTTGCGGTTGCTGCTGTACGGCGGCCAGGGGTCGACCATGTGGACGACCTTGTTGCTCTCGACCGCATCGTTGGCACCGAGCGAGACGGTCTCGCGGCGGTCCCAGTAGATGTCCGAGCAGCCGCCGGCGACCGCGCCCAGCGCGAGCACGGCCGCCAGCGCCTTAGTTCTTGACCGCGACGACATGAGTGCCTCCCTTGGGCAGATCGAGGATGTGGCCGCTGAACGGCCGCTCAGCGCCGGTGACGGCACGCATGGTCGCGCGCGGGATCTCGCCCTTGCCGGCCAGGAAGAAGTCGGCGTCGTTCCCCGGCAGCGTGTTGTCGAGCGGCGTCTTGATCGCGTCGCCCGGACGCGCCGGACGTACCAGGCGGGGCGTGACGATGATGGCGAGGTCGGTCTCATCCTTCTGGTAGGACCGGCTCGCGAACAGCTGGCCGAGCACCGGCACGTCGCCGAGCCACGGCACCTGCTGCTGGTTGGCCTTGCTGACGTTCTGCAACAGCCCGCCGATCACGAAGCTCTGGCCGTCGCGCAGCTCGATCGTGGTGCTGGCGCGACGCACGATCAGCGCCGGCACCGGCGGCAGGCCGGGGCCGAGCGAGATCGAGTTGTTCACGTCGAACTGGCTCACCTCGGGCTCGATCTTGAGGTTGATCAGGCCGTCCCTCAACACTGTCGGGGTGAAGGCGAGGCCGACGCCGTAGCGTTTGTAGTCGACCGCGACCGTATTGTTTCCGCCCGACACCGGGATCGGATACTCGCCGCCGGCGAGGAAGCTCGCGGTGTCGCCCGAGAGCGCGGTGAGATTCGGCTCCGCCAGGCTGCGGGCCAGGCCGCGCTGCTCGAGCGCGTTGATCAGCACGTCGATCTTGGTGCCGCCGGCCAGGATGCGGCCGAGCACGAAGCCGAACGGCGACACGCCGGAGAGCACGCCGGCCGCCACTTCCCCGACCGGGATATTGGTCGCGCTGGTGGGCGCCGTGATCGGCAGGTTGGCGGCGGCCCGGCGCGAGCCGATGTTCGCGGTCATGTGGCTGTTGAACACGTTCCACTGCACGCCGAGCTCGCGCCCGGCCTGACGGGTGGCCTCGATGAAGCGGACCTCGAGCATGACCTGCTGCGGCTGCGACACCCGCACCGTGTTGATGATCTCGGGCGCGAACTGGCGCGCGATGGTCACTGCCTTGTCGAGGGTGGCGGCGTCGGGTGCGACGCCCGAGAGCATGATGCGCCCGTTCACCGACGACACCCGGATGCCGGGGCCGGTGACTTCGCGGATTTCGTGGGCGAGCCGCGAAACGTCGTAGGACACCTCGATGTCGAAGATGCCGAGCTGCCGCTTGCCCTCGGCATAGACCGTCACGCGGGTGGTGCCGATCTTCTTGCCGAGGATCGACAGCGTGTGGTCGGTGAGCGGCGCGACGTCGGCGACGTCCGGATCGCCGACCGTGATGTCGGAGAACGGCGAATCGACCCGCACATCCTCGGTCTTGCCGACCGCGATGGTAACCGACACGGTCCGGTTGGCACCGCTGATCTGGATCTTCCGCTGCGCCTGCGCCTCATCGGCCAGCGTCAGCACCAAGGCGGTGGTCGCAACGAGCGCCGCCGCCAGCGTGGCGAGGAGCCTTTTGGCTCCCCGCCCCGCCTGTCCTGTCCCCTGTGAAGTCCGCTGCCCGACGGCCGCGGTATGACGCTCGATTCCCTTTTTCACTTTACTCTCCCCACCCGTTATCTGCCTTCCCCGAAACTCTTCCCCGGCTACTGAAGCGCACGCCTCCGATCGCTCGTGGCAATGCTCTTCGCCCCTTCAGCCGGTACGCTGTAGTCTTCCCGCATGTACTTCTGCGCATCCTTGGTCGGCCGATACACCTTGACCGTCGCGTACGGCGGCGGTTGCTGCGGCTGCACCACCTCGACGCCGGTCAGCTCGCTCAGCGTGATCGCGCGCGTTGCGCCGACCGACGCCTCGCCCGCCTTGCGCAGGATCAGCGACAGCGTGCCGACCGAAGCCGCGAGCGCGACCTTCTGCGCCGACATGGTGTCGACCTCGAGCGTGACGGCGCGCGCGACCGCCGGCTTGTCGTTGCGCTCGTCGGCGATCTGATCGATCGCCAACACGCGCACGTTCTGAAGCACGACATCCGTGCTCGACCGTTCACGGCCGTTGTTGTCCTTCTGGCGAGTGAACGCCACGTCGACGCGGTCGCCTGGCAGCACGAAGCCGGCAACGCCTTCGACATCGTTGACCCGAATGGTGACGGCCTTCATGCCGTCGGTAAGGGCAGCCGACAGCGTGGCGCGCTGGCCTGGCCCGGTGATCTTCGATGCCAGGATCGGCTCGTTCGCCTCGATGGCGGTGAGTACGACACGCCGGCCGTTCGAGTTCAGCACGTCGGCGATCTTGCTGAAGGCGCCGGCCGGCACCGAATCTTGGGGCCAGGCGATCTCGCGCAGCGATGTCGACGAAA
>WNGB01022785.1_pt1 | contig 16190 bp, 19 predicted proteins | sample 5400681 | NCBI WGS metagenome assembly WNGB01 (sample SAMN13153367, study PRJNA577476) | soil metagenome | isolation source: 115 cm soil or saprolite under grassland replicate 2 | place: USA:California | collected 2016-06-15 | reverse complement strand
GCGCTTCGCGTGGAAGAGGAAGAGGAGCGGACCCCGCCCGACGACGGGATGTGAAACACTAGAGGTCACATCCCCTCTAAGGAGTCCCTCTTTTGGCCGCACATCCCAAGAAGAAGCATTCCCACGCGAACCAGGGCAAGCGGCGCAGCCACCTCGCGCTGTCCGCCGTCCACCTCGCGCCCTGCCCGCAGTGCCGCACGCCGAAGCGGCCACACGAGGCCTGCCCCCGGTGCGGCACGTACCGCGGGCGCCAGGTGATCACGATCAAGACGAAGAGGGCGGCGCCGGGCACCGCCTAGCAGATGCGCATCGCCGTCGACGCGATGGGCGGAGATCACGCCCCGGACGAGATCGTCCGGGGCGCGTTGCTGTACCGGGCCGAGGGCGGTACCGCCGAGCTGATCCTCGTCGGCCGCGAGGCCGACGTGCGCCAGGCCCTCGGCTCCGCTGCGATGGAGGTCATTGACGCGCGCGACGTCGTCGAGATGGGCGAGCACCCGTCGGGCGCGCTCCGCCGGCGCGGCGGCACGTCCATCGGTGTCGCGACGCAGCTCGTGAAGGACGCGCGGGCCGATGCCGTCGTCTCCGCGGGGAACACCGGCGCGACCATGGCTGCGGCGCTCCTCGTGCTCGGCCGGATCCGCGGCATCGACCGCCCGGCGCTCTGCGGGATGCTCCCGACGACGAAGGGTGGACCCGCATGCCTCCTCGACGCGGGCGCGACGATGGACGCTACGGCGACGAATCTCCTCCAATACGCGCGCATGGCGTCGCGCTTCATGGAGAAGGTCCATGGTGTCGACCGTCCGAGCGTCGGGCTGCTCAATGTGGGGGAGGAGCCCGAGAAGGGCGGGAAGCTGCAGCTCGAGGCGCACGCGCTCCTCGCGGGCGCGACCGATATCAACTTCTACGGCAACGTCGAGGGCCGCGACATCCTCCGCGGGACGACGGACATCGTCGTCACCGACGGCTTCACCGGCAACACCGTCGCGAAGGCCATGGAGGGCGTACTCGACGTCATGACCGACGGGATCCGCCGCGACATCTTCGGCGGCGTGCTCGGCAAGGCCGCGGCGCTGCTCGCGATGCCGGGCATTCGAACCTTCCGCCGGCTCGGCGTGAACGGCGTCTCCGTCGTGACGCATGGCCGCGCGCGCGCGCGGATGATGAAGCTCGCGATCGACGTCGCCGAGCGCGCGGTCTCCTCGGGCCTCATCGGCGCGATCGGCAGCGGCGCGGCGGCCGCGTGAACGAACGGCCGTCGTGGCGCCGTCCGCGCGAGCCGCGCGGCGGGCGGCATCCGGCGCGCAAGCTGGCCCTGCAGACGCTCTTCGAGATCGACCTGAACCGGGGCGCCGACGCGAAGGAGACGTGGGAGCGCGGCAAGTTCCGCGCGGGCCTGAACGAGAACGCGGGCGCGTTCGCGTGGGAGCTCGTGAGCGGCGTCACCGAGCATCGCCACGAGCTCGACGAGGAGATCGGCGAGCTCGCGCCGGAATTCCCGATCGACCAGATGCCGCGCATCGACCGCAACGTCCTGCGCATCGCGCTGTTCGAGATGCGATTCGCCGGCGACGCGCCGGCGAGCGTGATCATCGACGAGGCCGTCGAGCTCGCGAAGCTGTTCGGGTCGGAGGCGTCGGCGAAGTTCGTGAACGGTGTGCTCGCGACCGCGGCGGGCGGCAAGGACGAGCCCGCCGATGCCGGGGGCGAGCCGGGCTAGCGGAGCGTGAGCGGGATGCTCACGATGTCCTGCTCGCTCCCATCCCGCGGGCTCGCCCAGAAGACCTCGACCGTCGGCTGACCCGCGGTCCCCGGCGGGATCGTCACGGGCGTCTCGAACACACCCCACACCGGGCTGGTACCCCGGCTTGCCGTCGTGTTGCCGCGCGAGACCTCGCGGCCGTTCCCGTCGCGCACCCGCCAGACGACGTTCGCTTCGAACACCCGCGCGACGCCGCGGACCGTGCACGTGCATCCAGTGGCGCGATCGCCTGCGCCCTGCTCGGGGACGGGGAGATACACGGCGATGTTCTCGTTCACGGTCGAGGGCCGGCCGCCGACGTCGACGTACAGGCGCGCGGCGCCCTCCCCGATCGGCTCCATGGCGACACGCCACGGCCGCGCGTCCTCCACCTTGATCGTGAACGTGACCCCGCCGAGGCCCTGCGGCCGGCTGTCGATCACCGGCTCGCCACCGATCACGCGGATCGGCCCGGACTCGAGGGTCTCGGACGGTCCTGGTCCTGGCGGCCGCACCGCGTCGGGGAGGCGCAGGGAGATCCACCACTTCCCGTCGGCGCCAGAGCATCCGTCACATGCGCTGATCGTCGCGCTGAAGCGCGGATCGAGTCGGCCCCCGGGGACCGGTCCGCGAGCGCGGAGCTCGACGCTGAAGCGGCCCAGCCCCGGTGTCTGCTCGTTCTCGACCGACCACTTCGTCACGTCCAGCCCGATCTCGGTACCGTCGCCATCGATCTTTGACGTCTTCGTGCCAGCGAACGAGTAGCCCACGACGTCCTCACGGGTGAGCGGCTTGTCGATCACGAGCTGGTCGATCGTGAGGCGACCTCCCCCGCGCTCCGCGAGGAGCACGCGGCGGATCAGCGGCTCCTCGGTGACCGTGTAGACCAGCTGCTGCAGCAGCGCTTGCGTCATGGCCGCACCGCGGATCCGGTCGAAATGACCGGCCCCGAACTCGATGGTGGCGAGGTCGCCGTCGACGCGGCCACCGATCTCGGTGCTGCCTTGAGAGCCTGTCGCGGTCTGCTCGAACCTCCCGATCAGAGGGATCAGGTTCATCGCACCGGCCGGGACCGCGTCCGCTCTCGTACGCTGCAGCTCGCCGATCCGGGACTGGATCCTCGACTCGGGACGGCCGTCGTCCTGGAAGATCCCGCGGATGTAGGCACCGAGCGGCGGGAGCTGGTCGCGCGCGAAGTACACCCAGATGCGGTCCCTATCCGGAGCTTGCTGGACCGGTCCCCCCGTCGGCTGGGCCGTCGCCGATGGGAGGGCCGCCGCGGGCGTCGGGGTCGCCGGCGGCGGCGCCAGCGCCGGGCCGCCGCCGACGAGCGCGCCGAGGAGCAGAACGGCGAACGCGAGCATCCCCGCGATCACGAACAGCCAGCGCCGAAGTCCGCTCACCCTGTCCTTCTAACGGGTCGGGCCCTCCGGAGTTCCTGCCGAATGGCCCGGAATTGACGCATTTCCCGGGTGCGGTGACACTTGCGCCGCACAGCCGGGGCCGCAGGGGCAGGGGCCCCTGTGCGCGAAGCGCGCCCGGGACGAGGAGGATCATTTGGCCGAGGGACCGTCCTACGACCGTCTGAAGAAGATCATCGTCGAGCAGCTCGGCGTGGACGAGGGCGAGGTGAAGCCCGAGGCCTCCTTCGTCGACGACCTGAACGCCGATTCGCTCGACCTGGTCGAGCTGATCATGAGCCTCGAGGAAGAGTTCGGGATGGAGATCTCGGACGAAGAGGCCGAGAAGATCAAGACCGTGGGTGACGCGATGGAGTACATCGAGGAGAAGAGCGCCTCGTAGTCCGCTAACATCCTCGTAGCGCAGCCAGCGATCTAGGGGAGGCAGCAGCCCGATGGGCGGCTGCCTCTTTGCATGTGGAGGGCATGGACAACGACATCGCGGGATACCGGTTCAAGGACCGTCGGTCGCTCGCGACCGCGCTGACGCACGGCTCCTACGTCCACGAGCACCCGGACGAGGACGCCGGCGACTTCGAGCGCCTTGAGTTCCTCGGCGACGCCGTCGTGGACCTCGTCATCGGCGAGGAGCTGTTCCAGCGGTCGCCGGGCGCGACCGAGGGCGAGCTCACCGCGCTCCGCGCGCGCGTCGTCTCGGGCGAGAGCCTCGGCGCGGTGGCGCGCCGGCTCAAGCTGCCGGAGCGCGCGCGGCTCGGCGCGGGTGAGGAGGCGTCGGGCGGGCGGGACCGCATCGGCCTCGCGTCGAGCCTCTTCGAATCGGTGATCGGCGCGATCTACGTCGAGGCGGGCTTCGAGGTCACGCGGGACGTGATCCTCCGCGCCATGCACGACGAGATCGAGGCCACGGCCACCGCGCCCCGGAAGACGGCGAAGAGCGCCCTGCAGGAGCGCGCGCAGGGGGAGAAGCTCGCGCTCCCCGTGTACCGCGTGGTCGAGGAGCGCGGGCCCGAGCACCGCCGCGACTTCGTCATCGAGGTCGAGGTGGCCGGCAAGGTCGCGCGCGGTACCGGCGCGTCGAAGCGCGAAGCGGAAGAGGCGGCCGCCGCGAAGCTGCTGTTGGAGGTCGGGTGGTCATGACGCTCGAAGTGATCGAAGGTGGCGCGGGCAAGCCGAACGCGGTCCTCCGGACCGCGACGATCGTCGGCTTCAAGTCCTTCATGAACAAGACGACGATCGAGTTCGCGCCCGGGATCACGGCGATCATCGGCCCGAACGGCTCGGGCAAGAGCGTCCTCGGTGAGTCGATCCGCTGGGTCCTCGCCGAGACGAACCCGCGCCACCTGCGCGCGAAGAAGGGCGAGGAGCTCATCTTCGGCGGCTCCGAGACGAAGCGCAGCCTCGGCATGGCCGAGGTCGTGCTGCAGGTCGACAACTCGTCGCGCCGCCTGCCCATCGACTTCACCGAGGTCGAGGTCGGGCGCCGCGTGTATCGCAGCGGCGAGTCCGAGTACCTCATCAACAGCGCGCGGGTACGGCTGCGCGAGATGGAGGAGCTGCTCGCCGGCGCGAACCTCGCGGACAACCCGTTCACGTTCATCGGCCAGGGGCTCGTCGACCAGGTGCTCGCGCTCCGGCCGTCGGACCGGCGCATGGTCATCGAGGAGGCCGCCGGCGTGCGCCGCCTCCACGAGCGGCGCGAGGACGCGCTGCAGCGCCTGAAGAGCGCCGAGGCCGAGCTCGTCCGCGTCATCGACATCCTCCGCGAGATCGGGCCGCGCGTGGAGCTGCTCCGCGAGCAGGCCGCGAAGTGGCACGAGTACGAGACGCTGCGCAACGAGCTGCGCCGCCGCGCGATCCGCTGGTACCGCGGCTCGTTCGGCGAGACCGCCAAGACGCGCGCCGAGCTCGTGGCGCGCCTCGCCGGCGTCGACGCGGAGATCGCGCGGTACGCCGACCAGATCGACGAGACCGCGTCGCTCAGCGCGGTGACGGACGACGAGCTGCGCGAGGCGCGCGAGGAGGAGGAGCGCCGACGCATCGCCCTCGCCGACGCGCTCGCGGCCGAGTCCGCGCTGCGCGAGCGCATCGCCGCGCTGCAGGCGAGCATCGAGGCCGTCGCCGCCGAGCGCGGCCGCTCGCGCGCGCTCATCGCGTCGCTGCCGGGTGAGCTCGGCGCGCTGCGCGCGCGCCGCGCGACGCACGACGACGAGGCGCAGCAGGCCGCGAAGCGCGCCCGCGACGCCGCCGACGCGGCGCGTGTCGCCGAGGAGGACGCCTCGCACACGCGCGTCGCGCTCGCCGAGGCGCAGGCCGCGCGCGTCGAGACGCTCTTGCGCGGGCAGGCCGTGGCACTGCGCGACGCGGTCGCGCGTGTCGAAGCCGAGATCGCGGCGGAGCATCCGGTCGACCTGCCCGCCGGCATCAAGTGGCTCTCGGAGGTCGGCGAGGGTCTGGCCGTGGCGTCGACACGCGCCGCCGTCCTGGCGCTCCGCGCGCGCGGCGTGTCCGTGTTCGTGCCCGATGACGCGTCCTCCGTGCCGACGCCGGCCGGCTGCGAGCGCATCAGCGATGCCCTCAACGTCTTCCTCGCCCCGGACCGGCGCACGGCGCTCACGGCGGCGCGGAGCGGTGCCGTCGCCGTGACGAAGGATGGGTTCATCGCGAGCAACGGGGTCGTGCACATCTCGGGCGCCGGCCGCGCGCTCGCCGCCCTGCTGACGCGTCTTCGCGAGGAGCTCGCCGTCCCCGACGGATCCCATGACGTCGCCGGAGCGGAAGCCACCGAGCGCGACGCGTTCGCGGCGCACGCCGCGGCGTCGAAGGCCGCAGAGGACGCGCGCCTCGAGGCGGCCACGAGCGACGAGCGCCGCTCCGCCCTCGTGCGCTTGCGCGATGAGCTCGACGAGCGCATCGCCGAGACCGAGAAGCGCATCGGGCAGGAGGAGGAGCGCGCCCGCGCGCTCGCGGCGCAGGAGGAGGACACGCGCTCACGCCTGTCGCTCGCGCAGGCCGACCTCGGCCGCGCCGCGGCGGACGCGCGCGAGGCCGAGCGCTCCGCGGAGATCGCGCGCCAGCGCGCGCTCGCGGCGGAAGGCTCGCGGCGCGAGTCGGAGCACCGCCTCGCGAAGGCGCGCGAGCGCCTCGCCGAGCTGCGCGGCGAGCGGTCGAAGCTCGCGGTCGAGGAGGAGCGCGCGAGCGGCGCGCTGCGCCTGCTCGAAGAGCAGGTCAGGGCAGAGCTCGGGCTCGCCGACGACGAGCCGTTGCCGGATCCGGGGTCGCTCGAAGGTGATGACGGTCCGGTCGAGCCGAATGTCGTTCGCGATCTGCAGAGACTACGAAGGAAGTTGATCGCGCTGGAGCCGGTGAACCCGCTCGCGGCGACGGAGCTCGCCGACATCGGGCAGCGCCACGAGTTCCTCTCGACACAGCGGGCCGACCTCGAGAAGGCGATCGCCGACCTGCGCACGCTCGCCGACGAGCTCGCGACGACGATCGCGGAGCAGTTCTCGACCACGCTCATGGCCGTCGACCGCGAGTTCGGGATCTTCTTCAAGCGCCTCTTCAACGGCGGCGAGGCGCGCCTGCGCACGAGCGGGGCCCCCCCGGGAGGATCGAACGATCTCGAGGAGGCCGGCATCGACATCGTCGCGCGGCCGCCCGGGAAGCGGATCGGCTCCCTCACGCAGCTCTCCGGAGGCGAGCGCGCGCTCACCGCCGTCGCGCTACTTCTCGCGATCCTGCGCGTGCGGCCCGCGCCGTTCTGCGTCCTCGACGAGGTCGACGCCGCGCTCGACGAGCGCAACGTCGGACGGTTCACCGAGGCGCTGCGCGAGCTCACCGACCGCACGCAGTTCATCGTCATCACGCACAACCGCGGGACGATCGAGGCCGCCGACACGCTGTACGGTGTCTCGATGGACGAGGGCGGCGTCTCGAAGGTGATCTCGATGAAGTTGGCGGAGGCTCGTCAAGCCGCGGGCGCGTGAGCCTCGATAGCGGCCTCGCCAAGACACGCGGCGGGTTCTTCAGCCGGCTGTTCGGCCGGACGCAGGAGCCCGAGGTCACCGACGAATGGATCGAGCAGCTCGAGGAAGCGCTCCTCCGCGCTGACCTCTCGGTGTCGCTCGTCGACCCGGTCATGCTCCAGGTGCGCGACATCGTTCGCGAAGGACGCGCGAAGACCGTCCCCAACGTGCTCGAGGCCGTCCGCGAGGCGCTCGTCGCAGTGCTGCCGGTCGCGGAGGTCCGGTCGTCCCCGTCGCCGCGCGTGGTCCTGGTGGTCGGGGTGAACGGCAGCGGCAAGACGACGACGGCCGCGAAGCTCGCGAAGCGCCTGAAGGACGAGGGCGCGACGCCGCTGCTCGTCGCCGCGGACACGTTCCGCGCCGCCGCCATCGAGCAGCTCGAGCGGTGGGCGCAGCGGGTCGACGTGCCGATCGTGAGCGGGAAGCCCGACGGCGATCCGGCCGCGGTCGTCTTTGACGCGATCAACGCCGCGAAGGCGCGCGGGAACACGGTCGTCGTCGCCGACACCGCGGGGCGCCTGCACACGAAGGGGCACCTCATGGACGAGCTCGGCAAGATCGTCCGCGTCGCGGGACGCGCGCGCGAGGGCGCGCCCGACGAGGTGCTGCTCGTGCTCGACGGGACGCAGGGGCAGAACGCGATCGTCCAGGCGCGCGAGTTCACGAAAGCGGCGAACGTGACGGGTCTCGTGGTCACGAAGCTCGACGGCACCGCGAAGGGCGGCGCGGTGTTCGCGATCGCGAACGACCTGCGGTTGCCGGTGCGATGGCTCGGCGTCGGCGAGCGTCCCGATGACCTCGTTCCGATGGACGCCCGCGCATTCGTCGCGGGTATGCTCGGCGGCGATGGCCGTCGTCCGTCTCCGACCGTCTGACCTCACCGCCGCGCTGGCTTCCGACGGCACGTCGCTCCAATTCCAGGTGCAGGTGCACGTCCCGACGGGCACGCTCGCGGGCGCGGAGGCGCTCGTGCGCTGGCCGCATGCTCAGCTCGGCATGGTCGGGCCGCAGGAGATCGCGCAGCTCGTCACGGAGGGGGCGCTCTTCGAGCGGTTCGATGAATGGGTCATCCGAGCCGCCGCGAAGCAGGCCGCGGAGTGGATCCTCGACGGCGTCCCGCTGCCGCTCGTGTCCGTGAACGTGTGGGAGCAGACGCTGCGCAGCTCGAGCTCCCGCGGGGCGCGGCGGAGGACCTCGCGCACGTCGCGATGATCGGCAGCCTGCGCACGCGCGGGATCCGCATCGCGGCCGACGCGCTCCACGGCATCCAGATCGACACGCTGAAGCTGCGGCCGCCGCTCGATCCCGTGACGGTCGCGGCGGCGAAGGCGCGCGGGATCCGCGTCGTCGCCGAGAGCGTCGAGACCACGGAGCAGCAGATCCAGGCGATCGGCGCCGGCTGCGAGATCGTGCAGGGCTACGTGTTCGGGCCCGAGGTCTCCGTCGCGGAGGTCAGCGCGCTGGCGAAGCCGTAGCGGTGTTCGAGCAGCTCGAGTCGCGCCTCACCGCGACGTTCGCGAAGCTCCGGGGACGTGCCCGTGTGACCGAGGCGGACCTCGAGGAAGCGCTGCGCGACGTGCGCGTCGCGCTCCTCGAGGCCGATGTCAGCTTCAAGGTCGTGCGCCAGCTCGTCGCGACCGTGCGCGAGCGCGCGATCGGCCAACAGGTCGTGCAGAGCGTCACCGGCGCGCAGCAGGTCGTGAAGATCGTGCACGACGCGCTCGTCGAGATGCTCGGGACCGAGGCCGTGCCCATCGCGCGGTCGCCGTCGCCGCCGACCGTCATCGTCATCGTGGGCCTGCAGGGGTCGGGGAAGACCACGAGCGCCGCGAAGATCGCGAACCTCCTTCGCAAGCAGGGCCGCACGCCGGTGCTCGTGACGGCCGACATCCATCGGCCCGCCGCGATGGAGCAGCTCGAGGTCCTCGGGAAGCAGCTCGGAGTGCCGGTCAAGCGGGCGGACCCCGGCGACATACCGCTGACCGGCGGTGACACCGTGATCGTCGACACGGCCGGCCGGCTGCACATCGACGAGGCGATGATGGCCGAGGTCGAGGGGATCGTCAGTGCGACGAAGCCGCACGACGTCCTGCTCGTCGTCGACGCGATGGCCGGGCAGGATGCCGTCGACGCGGCGACCGCTTTCCACGCGCGGCTGCCGATCACCGGCCTCGTCCTCGCGAAGGTCGACAGCGACGCGCGCGGCGGGGCGTCGCTGTCGGTGCGCGCCGCCACCGGGATCCCGGGGAAGCTCATGGGCACGGGCGAGAAGCTCGACGCGATCGAGGTCTTCCACCCCGACCGCCTCGCGCAGCGGATCCTCGGGATGGGCGACGTCGTCACGCTCGTCGAGAAGGCGCAGGCGGTCGTCGACCAGAAGGAGGCCGAGGCGCAGGCGAAGAAGCTGCTCGAGGCGCGCTTCACGCTCGACGACTTCTACACGCAGCTCCAGCAGGTGAAGAAGATGGGGCCCCTCGGCGACCTGCTGAAGATGATCCCCGGCATGGGGCAGCTCTCGGCGCAGCTGCCGACCGGCCCGGAGGCCGAACGGGAGCTGAGGCGCGTCGAGGCGATCATCTCCTCCATGACGAGGGCGGAGCGGGCGGACCCGACGATCCTCAACGGGTCACGGCGGAAGCGCATCGCGAAGGGGTCCGGGACCAAGGTGAGCGACGTGAACCATCTGGTGAAGCAGTTCGAGGAGATGCGGAAGCTGATGAAGCAGATGGGCCCGGCGCTGGGATACCATGGACGTCTCCGGAGGTAGCAGCTGTTGGCAGTTCATATCCGCCTGCGTAGACATGGCAAGACGAAGCAGCCGACCTACAGGCTGGTCGCCGCGGATTCGCGTGCCCCGCGGAACGGCAAGTTCCTCGAGAACCTCGGCCACTACGACCCGCGCAAGGAGCCGGTCGAGCTCGTCGTGAACGTCGAGCGCGTGAAGCACTGGTTCACGAACGGCGCGAAGCCGACCGAGACCGCCCGCGATCTCCTCGTGAAGGCCGGCATCCCCGAGAGCGAGGTCCCGAAGGTCGCTCGATGACGACCTCGCGCGAAGCGCAGGTCCTCGAGCACATCGCGAAGCAGCTCGTCGACGACCCGGCCGCCGTCGTGGTCACGGAGACGAACGAGAGCGACTACCGCAAGCTGCATCTCGCGGTCGGAGAGGCCGACGTCGGGAAGGTGATCGGCCGCGGGGGCCGCATGGCCAAGGCCATCCGGGCGCTGCTGAAGGTGGTGGCGACGCGCGATGGCACGAAGGTCGAACTCGAGATCGACTGACAGCGACGACGCCATCGTCGTCGGTGTCGTTCGCGGTCCCCACGGCATCACGGGTGAGGTCCGCGTCGAGCCGCTCACTGATCGCTTCGACGAGCGGTTCCACGTCGGCTCCACGCTCGAGAGCGTCAGCGGACCCGTGACGATCGCCGCGATCCGCGGCACGATCGACTCGCCGATCGTGCGATTCGAGGGTGTCGACGACCGCGCGGGCGCGGAGCGCCTGCGCGGCGAGCTGCGCGTGAGCCGGGCGGAAGCGAGGGCGGGTGAGGGCCATCTCTGGGCCGACCTCATCGGCAAGCGCGTCGTGACGCCGGACGGCGCGGTCCTCGGCGAAGTGCACGACGTCCTCCGCGCGGGCGGCGCCGATGTGCTCGTCGTCCAGGGAGAGAAGGAGATCCTCTTGCCCATGCTCGAGTCGGTGATCCGCGAGATCGGTGCCGACACCATCGTCGCGGTCCCGCAGGAGGAGGCGTGATGCGCATCGACGTGCTCACGCTCTTCCCGAAGATGTTCGAGGGGCCATTCGCGGAGAGCATCGTGCAGCGGGCGCAGGATGCAGGGCTCGTCGAGATCCGCGTGCACGACATCCGTCAGTGGGCCCCAGACCGGCATCGCACCGTCGACGACACCCCGTACGGCGGCGGGGCAGGGATGGTGCTGAAGCCGGAGCCGCTCGGCGCCGCGATCCGCGCGACGCGCGGGGGCGGGGCTACGTCGCGCTGCTCTCGGCGCAAGGCCGCCTGTTCGACCAGGCCGCCGCGCGCCGTCTCGCGCAGGTCCCGCACCTCGTGCTCGTCGCGGGCCATTACGAGGGCGTTGACGAGCGCGTCATCGAGTCCGACATCGACGAGGAGCTCTCGATCGGCGACTACGTCCTCACCGGCGGCGAGCTGCCGGCGATGGTCGTCGTCGACGCGGTCGTCCGGCTCGTGCCCGGCGTCATCGAGGCGTCGTCGCTCGAGCACGAGTCACACACGGGCGGGTTGCTCGAGGGTCCGCAGTACACGCGTCCGGCGGACCACGAGGGCAAGCGCGTCCCGCAGGTCTTGCTCTCCGGCGACCACCCTGCCATCGCGACGTGGCGCCGGTCCGAGGCGATCCGGCGGACGGCCGAGCGCCGGCCCGATCTCCTGGCGGGCGCTGATCTCACGCCCGAGGAGCGCGCGCGGCTCCCGAAGGCGACCGGACGGCGCCCGAAGGTGAGCGACGAGGAGCTCATCCGCGCCTACCGCTCAGGCGTGGGCTCGTATCGCATCGCCGCGCGGTTCGGGGTCTCTCCGGCGACGGTGCGCGCGCGCTTGCGCGACGCCGGCGTGCGCATGCGGCCCGCCCGCGGGACCCCGCGGGGACCGAGCGTGGCGGAGGTGAAACGGATGCGGAAGACCGGCATGACCGTCCGCCAGCTCGCGACGCACTTCGGTGTCTCTCACGTGACGATCCTCGACCGCCTCAAGAAGGCCCGCCCCTCCGTCTGATATCCTCGTCTGACCCCGGATGACCATGACAATGACGATGGACGACGCCCTCACGCAGCTTGCCCGCGAGCAAATGAAGACCGAGATCCCCGAGATCCGTCCCGGGGACACGGTCCGCGTGAGCGTGCGCGTCATCGAAGGCAACCGCGAGCGGCTCCAGAACTTCGAGGGCACGGTCCTCCGCGTCCGTGGGGGCGGCCTCGACCTGCAGGTCACCGTCCGCCGGATCGCCAGCGGCGTGGGCGTCGAGCGCACGTTCATGGTGCATTCGCCGCGCGTCGAGCGGATCGAGGTCACCCGGCACGGCCACGCGCGCCGCGCCGCGCTGTACTTCCTCCGCGAACGCGTCGGGAAAGCCGCCACCCTGCGGGAGAAGCGCCGCTAACCTGACGGCGTGCCATCCCTCTTCCTCGAGAGGCGCCTCTGGTCCCAGGGTCACGTCCGTGTCGTCGGTGTCGACGAGGTCGGCATGGCCGCGCTCGCCGGACCCGTCGTCGCCGCCGCTGTGCTCATCGAGCCTGACTGCCGCCTCATCCGCGCGGTGCGTGACTCCAAGGTCCTGACGCGCCAGCAGCGCGAGGCGCTCGTCCCGCTCATCCGCGAGCGCGTCGTGCGCGTAGGGATCGGCGCCGCTTCGATCGCCGAGATCCACCGGCTGAACATCTATCACGCGAGCCACGTCGCGATGCAGCGCGCGCTGCGGCAGATCGGCGAGTACGACCACGTCCTCGTCGACGGGAAGCGCATCCTCGACCCGACCTTCGCTCCCGGGAAGCACACCGAGGTCGTCAGAGGGGACGCGCGCTCGTTCGCGATCGCCGCGGCGTCCATCGTCGCGAAGGTGACGCGCGACACGCTCATGACGAAGCTCGCCGCCCGCTACCCTGGGTACGGCTGGGAGCACAACTGCGGCTACCCGACCATCGACCATCGCACAGCCCTGCGCGAGAAGGGCGTCACGCCGTTCCACCGCCACGATTTCGGGACCGTGCGGATCCTCCTCCAGGCGGAGCAGGCCGAGCTCGGCCTCATGGACGAGATCGCGATCTGATCCGGGAGTTCCGCTTCGGCTCTGATGACGACTACCGCGCGCTCTCGGCTATGCAGCGCGCGGTGTATCCCGAGTACCCGTTCTCGCCCGCCGAGATGCGGCACGAGGACGAGACATGGGACGGCGCGAAGTACTTCCGCTGGCGGTCCCTGCTCGGCGGCGTCGGCTGGGTCCAGGTGAACCACGCGCGCCACGCGTTCGTGCCGGACACGTACTGGCTCGACCTCGGCGTCGTGCCGGAGGCGCGACGGCAGGGCCGCGGGACGGCGCTCTACGACGCGGCGCTCGCGGTGCTGGGTGGCCGTGGCGCGATGCGCATGCGCGCGGGGACGAAGGAGTCGATGGCCGACGGTGTCACGTTCCTCGAACGGCGTGGATGGGCCGAGACCAAGCGGGACTGGGAGTCGCGGCTCTTCCTCAAGGACTTCGATGCCGCGAGGTTCGCCGGCGCGCGCGAGCGGGTCGAGACCGTGGGCGTCCGCATCTCGACGCTGATGGACGAGATGGCCCGGGATGCGGCCGCCGCGCACGAGGCGTTCGAGCTGATGAATGAGATCCACTTCGACGTGCCGTCGACGGATGCGCCGACGCCGCTCGACGAAGCGACGTGGCGCACGCGCTCGCTCGAAGGACCGAACGCGCTCCCCGACGCGTTCTTCATCGCCGTCGATCCGAGCGGCCGGTACCTCGCGCTCAGCGAGCTCGAGCGTTCGGCCGAGGATCCGACGTTCCTCTGGCAGGGCCTCACCGGCGTCCGCCGCGAGGCGCGCGGGCGGGGTCTCGCGATGGCGCTGAAGCTCGAGACGGTGCGCTACGCGCGCGAGCGCGGCGTCGAGCACATCAAGACGTGGAACGACCAGCGCAACCAGCCGATGCTGCGCATCAACGAGGCGCTCGGCTTCGTGAAGCAGCCGGCATGGATCTCGTTCCAGAAGGACCTCGAACTCCGATGAGGGGCCTCGTCGTGCTCGCGGTCCTCGTCGGGTCCGTCGTCGTGGCGGGGCCGGCGGCCGCGGCCGACGGATGGCATGCCGCCTTCGTCGATCAGTCGCCGTGGCCGAAGCTCCTTCCCGGCGCGACCGCGAGCTACACGGTCCGCTTCCGCAACACCGGCACCGAGACCTGGACGCGCGGGACCCTCGGACGCCAGGCGAACCTCGGCATCAACGGCGACGATCGCTCGCAGAGCGCGCTCGGCGTCGGGTGGCCGACGCCGGACCGGCCTGCGATCCAGGCCGAAGCCGTGGTCGCGTCCGGCGCGGTGGCGACGTTCACGTTCAGCGTGCGCGCGCCGTCGACGCCCGGCCTCTATCGCCTGCATCTGCGTCCGGTGATCGACGGCACCACATGGCTCGAGGACTTCGGCGTCTTCCTGGTGATCGACAGCGACCTCGGCTTCCATTCGCAGTGGGTCTCGCAGTCGCCGTGGCCGACCGTGCAGGCCGGGACCGTCGGCGGTCCCTACACCGTGACGTTCCGCAACGCCGGCACGCGCTCGTGGAAAAAGGGCGTCGCCAACGAGCAGGCGAACCTCGGGATCGTCGGCGACGACCGCTCCTTCGCGACGTGGGCCGTCGACTGGCCGTCGCCCGACCGTGTCGCCGTCCAGACGGAGACCGAGGTGGCGCCGGGCGCGAGCGCCACGTTCACGTTCCGGTTCCGCGCGCCGTCGACGAACGGCACATACCGGATCGCGCTGCGCCCGGTCATCGACGGCGCGACGTGGATGGAGGACCAGGGCGTCTTCCTGGTCGTGGCCGTGACCGGCGGTACGTCGCGCGCGCCGACCGTGACGGACACCGTCATCCGGACCGGGCTGCGTATCCCGTGGGATCTGGCATTCGCCCCGGACGGGCGCATGCTCGTGACCGAGCGCGTCGGGAACATCCTCGTATACGCCGGCCGCGACGCATCATCGGCATTGCTCTCGAACACCGCGGTCGCGGGCGTCCGCGCCGAGGGCGAAGCGGGCTTGATGAGCATCGAGCTCGATCCGGCGTTCCCGACGAACGGCCTGATGTACGTGTGCGTGTCCGTGACCGACGAGGGGCAGTGGCGCAACGAGGTGCTGCGCTACCGGATGCAGGGCAACGTGCCCGTATTCGACGCGTACGTCATCCGCCGCGGCATGCTCGCGAACTCGAACCACGACGGATGCCGCATCCGCTTCGGCCCCGACGGCAAGCTGTGGGTGACGATGGGCGACGCCGGCACGTCGACCCGCGCACAGGACCCGAACTCGCTCAACGGCAAGGTCCTACGCGTGAACAGCGACGGGACGATCCCCGCGGACAACCCTGTCATGCCGGGCGCGACGGGGCGCAGCGCCGTCTACACGATGGGGAACCGGAACCCGCAGGGCCTGACCTTCCAGCCCGGCACCGGGACTCCCTTCGAGGTCGAGCACGGCGACAGCACGCACGACGAGATCAACATCCTCGTCTCGGGCGGGAACTACGGATACCCGGTCGTCCGCGGCTCCGACGGGCCCGGCGGCTACCTCGACCCGGCATGGTCCAGCGGCAACGTCACCATCGCGACGTCGGGCGCCGACTTCGCCGTCGGCGCGGCCTGGGGCACGTGGGAGGGATCGCTCTTCGTCGCCCAGCTCAAGGACTCCGACCTGCGCCGTTTCACCGTGAGCGGTGGTGTTGCCACCCAGCAGGAGATCCTCCTCGATGGGAAGTACGGCAGGCTGCGCACCGCGCGCCTCGGGCCTGACGGCTCGCTCTACCTCACGACCAGCAACGGCACCGGTGACCGGGTCATCAGGGTGACGCCCACCCTGCAGTAGCGGCTTCTCGGCGGCCGGTGCCCTACGGAAAGTACGGGCCGATCCGGCGCTCGTGCCCCACGCACGGCGGATCTTCGGCGACGCCGGCGAGCATCTCGCGGAACGCGCCCTCACGGAGCTCGGGTGGCGCGTCCTGGCGCGCAACGCACGGACCCGCTACGGCGAGATCGACCTGGTGTGCCACGACGGCCGCGGCTACGTCTTCGTCGAGGTCAAGACCCGCCGGGCTGGCTCGTTCGTCTCCGCGGTCGAGGCGGTCGGGCCGCAGAAGGTGGCTCGCCTGATACGCCTGGCGGAGGCCTGGCTTGCGCTCCGGCATGACCGGGATGCCTCCTGGCGTCTGGCGGTCGCGGCCCTCAGCGTCGACGCGAACGGCACCGCGACGAGGATCATCGACA
>WNGB01007143.1_pt1 | contig 16201 bp, 16 predicted proteins | sample 5400681 | NCBI WGS metagenome assembly WNGB01 (sample SAMN13153367, study PRJNA577476) | soil metagenome | isolation source: 115 cm soil or saprolite under grassland replicate 2 | place: USA:California | collected 2016-06-15 | reverse complement strand
GCGGTTCGCCCACCAGGCGCGCCACGACCCGCTGACCGCGCTGCCCAACCGCACGCTGCTGGTCGAGCGGCTCCAGGGCGAGCTGGCCCGCGCGGCCCGGCGCAAGGAGCCGGTGTTCTTGCTGTGGCTGGACCTGGACTCGGGGTCCACGTCGCCGTCGACGACTTCGGCACCGGCTTCTCCGCGCTTGGCGCGCTCAAGCACTACCCGGTCGACTCGCTGAAGATCGACCGCTCGTTTGTTGACGGGCTGGGCCGCGACGCCCAGGACACCGCCATCGTCCACGCGGTGATCGCCTGTGCCAAGACGCTCGGGCTCAAGGTGACCGGCGAGGGCATCGAGACCGCCCAGCAGTTCGAGCAGCTGCGGGCGCTGGGCTGCGACCACGGGCAGGGCTACTACTTCGCCAAGCCGCTCCAGCACGGCAGCGTCCAACCCTTCCTTGCTGCCCACGAGCGGGAATCGGCAGAGCAGCACACCTCCCTCGGGGACTGGTGATCTGGAGTCACGCCCGAAGGTCTCGGCTGAGAAAGAACGGCAGCAACGCCCGTCCGGCCCGGAAGTCCCGCTGGACTCGCCCGAGCGCCGGATTGCTAGAGAGCCGGTCGGGTATCCAGATCGGGTTGATTGCGCCGTTGCTGCATACGGAACAACCGCAGGTCACGAGCCGGTCTGGTCACTCGCAAATCGGACAATCACTGATACCTGACCGGCTCTCTAGGCGGGCGGCGCTTGGCGGGTCGCTGTGGCCGATGCCCGGCCGCGGACTTGGTCGAGCCACTGGTTGAGGTCGTCGACGGGCATGGGCTTGCTGATGTAGTAGCCCTGGATCGCGTCGCAGCCCAGCGCGGCCAGTTCGTGCCAGGTGCGTTGGTCCTCGACGCCTTCGGCGACGACCCGCAGGCCGAGGTTGTGACCAAGGTCCACGGTGGAGTGGACGATGGTCGCGTCGCTGGGGTTGCTGCTCATCTGGGTGACGAAGGACCGGTCGACCTTGAGCTCGTGGACAGGCAGGGTCTTCAGGTAGGCCATCGAAGAGTAGCCGGTGCCGAAGTCGTCGATCGACAGCTGCACGCCCATGGCGTTGAGCCGGCCCAGAATCTCCAGGGCGTGGGCGGGGTCGGCCATGATGGTGCTCTCGGTGATCTCGACGACCAGCCGCGCGGCGGGGACTTCCCAAGTGGCTAGCAGGCTGGCGACCTGGTCGGGGAAGCCGGCGTCGAGCAGGCGGCGGGCGGAGACGTTGACCGCCACCGAGACCTCTGGATCGTAGCCGAGCGCAGCATCGACGCAGCAGCGCACGCCGAGACGCCCCTGCTGATCGTCGTGAGCGCCTACCACCACGGTCAGGCACTCCTTCACCCGATTACGAGCCGGATGGTTGCCGTCGAACTGGAAGGCATTGATTGGGTCTAGCCTGCTCACGTGGGGTGCCCCTTCGATCCAGAGGCGTCTCGACGGTTGCAGTCGGAACGACTGGATGATCATTTGGATCATCACGCACCTTCCGACAACAATCGGATGGCAAGGCCAGCGAACCCCGGCCCTGAGACCCACAGGCGCGGGGGGATGGGCTCACGTGCTCTCGGTGGGCGTGCTCGCCAGCGCCTCGTCCATTCGGCGCCGGAACGACAGTGAGGATGTCACCCTGGCGCGCAGCTGCCGGGCCCGCTCCGCCAGTCCCCTGTCCGACGTCACGACCCTGAATGACTCTGGGGCCTGATCGTCCGCCAGCATCCCGACGATCTCGTGGTCGGCGGCATCCCGCCCGCGCCTGGAGGCGAACGCCACCAGGGCCGCGCCGTGGGCGCCGGGTGGGACGTTGGGAGGCTGGCGGTCGAACACGACCGTGACGTCCTCGCCCGTGGCAGCGGCGTATCGGTCCAGCTCCTCGATGAGCCGCCGAACTGCCCGGTCCGGATCGTTCCACCATCGGTCCGGTCGGGAGCCGATCAGGTTCATGCCATCGATCAGCCAGCGAGCACCCGGGCGGTCCCCGTCCGTCTGTCGCTCCGTATGATCTGCACCCGTGGCCATCGTTGCTCCTCCTCGCTCGCATGGGCGGGACTCGAACCCCCAACCGCCACATCCGTAGCCTAGTGGTCAGCGTCTACGCAGTGCTCTTTGAGTGCTGTTTGTGCAGCTCAGGCTAGGTGCCCAGTCCAGCCAGTCACCAGATGTGCTATTTGGTGCTGGCTGGGGGACTGACACCCCGCTCCAGCGCACCAGCCGCGGCACCGACGAGGAGCGCCACGAACCCGCTGGCTGCCCCCCACCGCTCCCATCTCGTCCCGTTCATGACTCCCCCTTGTTCCTTCTGCCGTCAGGTCCGCCGGCAACCGCCGAGACTGGCGCTCCCGAGCGCCCTGGAGGGCGCTCGCCTCAGCGCGGCGCCGTGTGCGGTGCTCCCAGCGCCCGGGCGATGCTGCCGGCCCAGGCCTCGATGTCTGTCCAGTTGCGGAGCTACTTCATCAGGCAGCCCTGGACTCCGCCGCGGCGGCGGGCCGGAGGCGTTCCGCGTGGTCGCGGGCACGTCTGCGGTGCTGGTCACCAAGCTTCGGCGGCGGGCCGAGGCCCGCCAGCCCGGCGGTCGGTGGTGAGCTGACCGCCGGGCTGGCGCGATGCAGGGCTGGCTGCGACGGCTTGGGCGGGTCGCGCCGACCCGGTCGGCGCCCAGCGACGCGACGCGGGTGGTGGCCACACTGCTGGACCTGGCTGGCGACACGCTGGACGGGCCGGAAGTTCCCCCCAACTGCCCTGGCGGTGGGGGCAGCTCCGCCGGGAGCCGCGTCAGGTCGAGCGCCTCGCCGTGGCGGATCGCCGCTCTCGGGTCGCCGAGCTCGATGGCCACCGCCACCCGGTGGATGGCGAGGTTCAACCGCCCGAACGCGAACCACAGGTGGTTCAGGCCGTCCTCGATCGCCTCGGCATGGCGGGCGGCGCGGGTAAGGAGCTGCTCGGCCCTCCCGCGGTCGTTGTCCCTGGCGGCGGCGATGGCGGCGGTGAGGTACAGCGCGCCGGCGGCCGACAGCCGCTCTGGCGTGAGGTTCCGCCGGTCACGCTCCAGCAGCTCGGCGGTGCCCACGACGACCGAGCTAGCGTCGTCGAGCTGGCCTGCGCGGAGGAATGCCTGCCCGAGGTGGTAGGTGCCGGCGGACATCAGCACCGGCGCCTCGGACCGCCCCCGCAGCGGCCACGGCGCGCTCGGCGACGACCCACGCGAGGCCAGCCTCCCCGACGCGCGAGAGGGTCTTGGCGGGGCGAGCCGGAACCGCCGCCCGGTCAGCTCGACGACATCGACCTTGAGGACCTTGGCCAGCGCCAGGATGGTCGAGAAGCGGTCCACCCCGCGGATGCCACGCTCGACCTGCGACAACCAGCTCTCGGAGCGGCCGGCGAGCTGGGCGAGCGCCGTCTGCGATAGGCCCCGGCGGCGGCGTGCCGCTTGATGCGCTCCCCGATGGACAGGTCCGGCGCGGCCTGGTCCTCCTGCAACGGACGTGCCTCCGAGACGGCAGACGGGACAAACCGTGTCAACCGTAGCAGCTCGGCCAGGAACGGCACGGCTCAAGCGAGCCGGTCCAGCTCCTCGAGGAGCACCTTCCACGGCGGTTGCCGCACGCCTCGCGGGACGGGCGCCTGGTCCATGACGCGGACGCCCCACCGCTTCAGCTCCTCCAGGCTCTCGCCGAACGCGGGGTGACTCTCCAGCACAGCCTTAACGTTGGGAGCCAGCACGATCGGGATGCCGAGTCCCCGCGCCTCGCAGAGGACGCCCACGGCGAAGTTGTCGGCGATGCCGTACCGGAACTTGTTGACGGTGTTGAGCGTCGCCGGCGCGACGAGGATCGCGTCGGCTGGCGGCAGCGGCACCTCGTTCTCGCCGGCAGCACGAACGTGCTGCGGACCGGGTGGCCGGTCAGCGCTCAAGGGCCTCGGCGTCGACCCACCGCCGTCCCTCCGGAGTGGCGAGGACGCACACGTCCCACCCGGCGGCCTGGGCGCCTGGGCGAGCCTGACGAACCCGCCCACGTCGGCCGCGGGTGGGGCGCCGCAGACGATCGCGTAGACGACGCGCTTCCTCGGCGCCCCGCCGCCGTCGTCACCCAACGAAGCGACCTCGCATGCCCGCCAGCCTACCGGGCCGTGGGCGCGACCGGGGCGGCGAGCAGGCACTCCATCAGCTCGGCAGCCTGGCGGTCCTGAGCCTGCTGGAAGTGGGCGTGGGGTGAGGGTGACGTGCCCGTCGGCGTGTCCGGCACGGCCCGACACGGTGCGCCTGTCGACGCCGCCGGCGACGAGCTGGGCGACCATGAAGTGCCGGAGGTCGTGCAGCCGGCAGGTCACGCCGAGGCGCTGTGCGAGTGACCGGAATGCATGGGAGACGCTGTCGGGGTGCATCGGCCGGGCGCCGTCACAGATGCGCGTATATGGCATCTGAGATGCGACGTTACGGTGGTCCCAACTAGCCAGCATACGAACCTTCTACCATTGGTTGAGGGTCCGGCGGTTCGGTTGCCCAGGCGCCACACCAAGATCCGCCGCGACGGATACCGGACGCGGGCGCGTTGACCACCAGGACGCTCCGGCATGTGCCCTGCCAGGGCACACCAAGCATGGCACGACCAGCAGCCGCTGGTCGTGCCATGCTGGATCAGCGTGAACTCGTCGTGGAAAGCACCTTCCGGCTGCCCCGACAACATGCCGGTCGGCGCCGGGAGGATGGCGCGGTCCGGCCGGATTAGGCGTCGCCGGGTGACCTGTCGGCGCAAGACCGCGAACTCCTGTCACAGCACGAGGATCTCGGCGTTCTTGGACGCCCGTCCGCAGGCCGGCAATGCAAGCCGGCCGATGAGCGGACAGAAGATGAGATAGAGCTGTAGCGCCATGACGGTGATCCTCATGGACTTCCGCCCCGACGCGAAGCAGCAGGTCAAGGTCATACACGAGGTTCCCGGCGCCGAGAGGTTCGGAGGTTCACCCCCGCCCGGGCCGTTGGTTGCCGCGCATCCTACGATGTGGTCGCGTCCTGTCTGGCGAGCGCGATCGTGGCCGCGGTGAGGACCGCCGCCAGGTACAGCGGGAACACCGCCCAGGCCAGCGGCCCCGGCGAGCCGAGGTCCTGGGAGACGGGGGTGTAGGCGGTCAGTTGCAACAGCGACAGGAAGGGCAGCGCCCGGGCCGCGCCGCCGCCGAGACCGACGATGGTGAGCGGCTCCACCACCCCACCCCACAGCACGATCATGACGACCGCCAGCCCGCTGCCACGGGCCAGGGCGGCCAGCCCGACCGCGAGCGCGGCGACCAGGCCGGCCGTCACGGTCCCGAGCGCGATCAACCGCCACAGCCGCGGGTCGGCGAGGAGGCTCCCGTCCCAGGTGCTCAGCACCAGCAGGAGCGCCATGGAGGCCGTGGAGGCTGCCAGGGCGGCGGCGCCGAGCAGGAAGCTGGCCACGGCCTTGCCCGCCAGCACCTGGCCGCGTCGCGGGAACGCCAGCAGCGTGGGGCGGATCGTGCCGTAGCGGAAGTCGTGGCCGAACGCCTGCGCGCCGATGGCCGCCGCCACCAGCCACCGCACGATGAGGTCACGCTGGACGACGTGGAAGGCCACGCCCTCCGCATCCACCGGTTCTCTGAACTTGCCGAGGCCGACCGCAAGGTCGGCCAGCAGCGCGAAGCCCACCACCAGCCAAAGCAGCACCCAGGTGCCGCGCAGCGAGCGCATCCGCCGCCACTCGAACACAAGCAGCTCGGTCATTGCCGGCCTGCCCCTCCCTGGAGGTACTCGACCTCGCCGTCGACCAGCTCCAGGAAGGCCGCCTCCAGCGAGGCGTTCCGGCTGGCCAGCTCGTGCAGGCGCAGCCGGTGCTCGTGCGCCAGCTCGCCGACGACCTGTGCGCTGATCCCGAGGACGGTCAGCTCGCCGGCGCCGCGCCGCTGCACCGTCGCGCCCTGGCCGACGAGCAGCTCGGCCAGCCGGTCGGCGTCTGGTGAGCGGACCAGCACGTGGCTGCGGCGGCTGCGCCCCAGGAGCCGGTCGGTGGGCTCGTCGGCGAGCAGCCGGCCACGGCCGATCACCAGCAGGTGGTCGGCCAACAGCTGCATCTCCGCGAGCAGGTGGCTGGAGACCAGCACGGCCCGGCCTTGGGCGGCTTGCGCGCGCAGCAGCGCTCGCAGCCAGGCCACGCCGTGCGGGTCCAGGCCGTTGGCCGGCTCGTCCAGCAGCAGCGCCCGCGGCTCGGCCAGCAGCGCCGCGGCCAGCCCGAGCCGCTGCGTCATGCCAAGCGAGAACCCGCCCGCCCGCCGGTGGGCCACCGGGGTCAGCCCGACCTGGTCGAGCACCTGGTCCACCCGCCGGTCCGAGACGCGCGCGGCGGCCGCCAGCATCCGCAGGTGGTCGCGTGCGCTGCGGCGCGGATGCAACGCCCTGGCCTCCAGCATGGCGCCGACCACGCGCATCGGGCAGGCCAGCTCCCGGTAGGGCCGCCCGTCGAACAGGGTGCGGCCGCCACCACGGATCAGGCCCAGCATCAGGTGCAGGGTGGTGGACTTGCCAGCGCCGTTCGGCCCAAGGAACCCGGTCACCTTGCCCGGCTCGACCACAAACGACAGGTCGTCGACGGCCAGCGTGCTGCCGAACCGCTTAGTCAGTCCTCTGGCCTGGATCATCACACCCCCGGTTCGCGCACGGCAGTGGACGTGGGCGACACGGTCACTCGGCGGCGATGGCGGCCAGCAGGTTGGTCCTAGCGGCCCGCCTGGCCGGCCAGGCCGCCGCGGCCATGGCGACCACGGCCAGCCCGGCCAGGGCCAGCACCAACTGGCCGACCGGCACGGAGGCGTCCAACAGCCCTGTCCGCAGGGCGGTCCGCTGGAACATCGCGCCGAGCAGCCAGCCACCGCCGAGGCCGAGCAGCCCGCCAAGCACGGCGACCAGGGCCGTTTCGACCCGTACCAGGGTCCGCACCTGCCGCCGGGTCAGCCCCAGCGCCCGCAGCAGGCCGAGCTCCCGGGTGCGCTCCAGCACCGCCAGCGCCAGCGTGTTGGCCACGCCCAGCAGCCCGATGACCACGGCGAGCGCGAGCAGCGCATACGACACCCTCAAGACGACGTCCACGGCGCCGAGCCGGTGGTCCAGGTACTGCCGCAGCGACCGGACCACGGCGTCGGGGCGGTCGGCGACGGCCCGCTCCAGCCCCGCGCGCACGGCGGCCTGGTCCGCGCCGGGGGCGAGCGCCACAAAGGCGACCGAGGCGCCGGTCTGCTCCAGGTGCGGCAGAGCGACCTGCTCTGGGACCAGCACGCCGGGGACGAGGCTGGAGCCCCGGTACACCCCGGTGACCGTGAGCACGCCCTCGCCACCCCTCGGCCAGCGCACCGTGATCCGGTCGCCGACCCACAGCCGGTACAACCTCGCCAGGTCGGCGCTGACGAACACGCCACCGGCGAGCTCCTCGCTGCGGCCGGAGACCATGGCCAGCCGCAGCGCGCTGCCGATCGCGGCCGGGTCCACGACCGTCAGGGGCTGCCGCGTGCTGACCGGGCCCAGCCGCACCATGGGGTAGGCGTAGCGAAGCGCGGCGACCGCCCGCACGCCGGGCACCGCGGCGAGCTGCTCGACCGCACCCTGCGGGATGGTGGCCCCGCGACCGGTCGGCTCGGCGACGAGCTGGGCGCCCACGTCGCGCCGCACGCTGGCGGTGACGTTGTCCTTCAGGCTCTGCCCGCCGATGGCCAGGCCGGTCACCACCGACAGGCTGATCATCAACGCGGACGCCGTGGCCGCGGTCCGCCGTGGGTTGCCCTGCGCGTTGCCGGCCGCGAGCCGGCCGGTGACGCCGAGCCGGCCAAGCGGCGCGGACAGCGCTCCCAGCCCCAGCCCGAACAGCGCCGGGGCGAGCACGACGACGGCGAGGATGAGCAGCGCCGCCCCGGCCAGGCCCACCAGCCCGGCCTGCTCGTCGACCCGATCTGTCAGCGCGGCGTAGCCGTACACGCCGGCGCCGAGTGTGGCCACGAGCAGGCCGGCGAGCGTGCGCCGCCGGAGGTCCTGGTGCGGCAATACGGTCTCGCTGCGCAGGGCGGCGAGCGGGGGGATTCGCGCCGCCCGACGCGCCGAGGCGTAGGCCGACAGCACCGTCACGCCCACCCCGATGGCCAGTGCGGCCAGCAAGGCCGGCCAGTGCACCACGACGGGCACCGGCCCGGCCTCACCGTCCAGGAACCGCACGGCCGCCGCGGCGAACGCGTAGCCGGCGGCGGTTCCGGCCACACCGCCCAGCAACCCCACCATGGCGGCCTCAGCGAGCACCATTCGCCGGAGCTGTCGCCGCGACATGCCGACCGCGCGCAGCAGGGCCAGCTCGCGGGTTCGCTGCCCGACCAGCATCGAGAACGTGTTGGCGATGACAAAGGTCCCGACCAGCACGGCGATGGCGGCAAACCCGAGCAGGGCGTTCCGGAGCGTTCCCGCCTCCTCGGCGCGCTGGCGTCGAGCCGCCGCGTTGGCGGCCTGCGCATCGACCACGCGGGCGCCCGGAACCACGGCTTGGGCACGGCTGACCAGCTCGCCAGGTGCCGTGCCGGGCGTGGCCACGAGGTCGACCGCGGTGACCTGCCCCGGCATGCCGAGCAGCCGCTGGGTGGTCGCCGTGTCGAACGCCATCGCCGGCGGCGTCTCCTGCCCCAGGGTCCGGTAGTCGTAGATGCCGACGACGCCTGCCTGGTGCCGGGAGCCGCCGAGCAGCATGCCCACCGTGTCGCCGACCCGGGCGCCGGACGCGCGCGCCGCCGACGCCGACAGGGCGACCTCGCCGGCGCGAGCAGGCGGCCGTCCTGCGGTAACGGTGAAGCGTGAGGTGGCCGCGAAGTTCGTCACGCCGTCGGCGCCCTCGACAACCTTGCCGACCCGGCCGAGCAGTGACCCCTGGCCGGACACCACCGGGTAGGCGTGTGCGACGCCGGGCAGGCGGGCCAATGCGTCCTGCGCGGACTGCGGAAGCTGGCCGTGGGCGCCGGATGCGGCGGACACCTGCACGGCGACATCGGTGCGCTGGGAGATGGCCAGCTCGGCGCGCTCAGTGGAGGCGGTGAAGAGTAGCGTCCCAGCCACGAACGCCGAGCCCAGGCACACCGCGGCGAGCGTCATGGCCAGCCGCGCCTTGTGCGTGGCCAGGGTGCGGATCGCGAGGCGGCGCATGTCAGCTCCTTCCGTCGAGGCGCTTCATCCGCTCCAGCACGCGGTCGGCGGTCGGCTGCGGCAGCTCGTCCACGATCCGGCCGTCGGCCAAGGACAGCACCCGGTCGGCATACGACGCCGCGGTCGGGTCGTGGGTGACCATCGCGATCGTCTGGCCGATCTCGGCCACTGCCCGCCGCAGGAACCCCAACACCTCGCTCCCGGAGCGGGAATCGAGGTTGCCGGTCGGCTCGTCGGCGAACACGATCTCCGGGCGGGAGACCAGGGCTCGCGCGCACGCCAGCCGCTGCTGCTCGCCGCCGGACAGCTGCGCCGGCTTGTGGTGCAGGCGGGCCTGGAGCCCGACCGCGCCGACCACCGCGGTCAGCAGCTCCTGGTCTGGCTGGCGGCCCGCGAGCTCCAAGGGCAGGGTGATGTTCTCGAGCGCGTTCAGCGTGGGAACGAGGTTGAAGGCCTGGAACACGAAGCCGATGCGGTCGCGGCGCAAGCGGGTGACCTCGTCGTCGCTCATGCCCGTGATCTCGGCACCGCCGACCACCACCTGGCCGCTGGTCGGCGTGTCCAGCCCGGCCAGGCAGTGCAGCAGCGTGGACTTCCCAGACCCCGACGGGCCCATGATCGCGGTGAACCGCCCCCGCGGGAACGCCACGTCCACGTCGTCGAGGGCGACCACGCTGGTGGCGCCCTGGCCGTACACCTTGCGCAGTCCGACCGCGGCCACCGCCGGGTCAGGGGGCGCGCTCACGCTACCAGCCATCATGGTCATCGCTCCTTGGCTGCAAGCTCTCGGCTGACCGGTGCGATGCTCGCCGAGCCGGCGGGGGCGCGGCATCGGCCGCCGGTCGACGGCGAGCCCCGACGAAAGTCGAACCCGCCGGTCGCCAAAGGTCGGTGGATGACGGCCGAGCCCCGCCGTACGCTCGGTGCCATGCAGCAGCAGCCGACGCTCGAGCAGCCGCTGCGCCGTTGGGCGCGGCGCTGGTGGGCGCGCCGGGTCGTGGTCGTCGATCTCGGGCTTGCCCTGCTGGTGTTCGTTGCCACGGCTGACGAGAGCGGCCGGGAGTTGGCGTTCGGATTCACCGGCGTGCGCGAAGGGCCCACCCGGACGCTCCTGGCGGTGTTGGTGGCGTTGCCGGTGCTGATCCGCCGCAGCAGCCCCTACCCGCTGCTCGCGCTCGGCACGGGGGCGTGGTTCCTCATGAGCGCCCCCGTGGGGCTGATGGTCGGCTGCTACACCCTGTCGGCGCAGTCGCGTCGCCCCCGCTGGTACGGCGTCCTCATGGGCGTGCTCGCGGTGGCCGTGTTCACCAGGTCGGCCGTCACGCCCGACGTGAGCGCCCTCGGTGCGGCGACGGTGACGGCGCTGGTGGTCGTGGTGCCGGTCCTGCTGGGCCTGTGGATTGGGACCCGCCGGGCGCTGGTCGCCAACCTCAAGGAGAAGGCCGCGCGGCTGGAGCGAGAGCAGCACCTCAAGGCCGACCGGGCCAAGGCGCAGGAGCGCGCCCGCATCGCGCGGGAGATGCACGACGTGGTCGCCCACCGGGTCAGCCTGATGATCCTGCACGTCGGCGCGCTGGAGGTGTCGCTGGCGGACGCCGACGCCGCAGAGCAGGCCGGCCTGATCCGGCAGACCGGCCGGGAGGCACTCGAGGAGCTCCGCCACATCCTCGGGGTGCTGCGGGAGCCGACGCGCGGCCCGCCGCTGGACCCCCAGCCCACCCTGGCCGACCTGGACCAGATCGTCCAGCAGTCACGCGACGCCAGGATGGAGGTGTCGCTGGCGGTCGAGGGGGAGCGCCGCACGCTACCCGCGACGGTCGAGCGCACCGCGTACCGGCTGGTGCAGGAGGCGCTGACCAACGTGCACAAGCACGCGGCCAGCGCCGCCACCGAGATCTGTCTCAAGTACGAGGCCAAGCGGCTGCAGGTGATCGTCCGCAACGCCCGGCCCGCGAACGCGCCTGACCCCAGCCTGGCGCTGGCGAGCAACGGCCACGGCCTGCTCGGCCTGCGCGAGCGCGTCACGCTGCTGGGCGGCAGCTTCCACGCCGGCCCGCGCCTTGACGGTGGCTTCGAGGTGCGTGCCTCGATCCCCACGCAGGTGCCGCCGTGATCCGCGTCCTGCTGGTGGACGACGAGCAGTTGGTGCGCTCGGGCCTGCGCATGATCCTGCAGTCGTCGGGCGACATCGAGGTCGTCGCCGAAGCCGCGGACGGCGCCCAAGCCGTGGAGCAGGTCCGGCTGCACCGGCCCGACGTGGTGCTGATGGACATCCGCATGCCCACCATGGACGGCCTGGCGGCGACCCGGCAGCTCACCGCGCTGCCCGACCCGCCCAAGATCATCGTGCTGACCACCTTCGAGCTGGACGAGTACGTGCACACCGCGCTGCAGCATGGCGCCGTCGGCTTTCTCCTCAAGGACACCCCGCCGCGCGACCTGCTCCAGGCCGTGCGGACCGTGTCAGCGGGCAACGCCATGCTTTCGCCCACCGTCACCAAGCGGCTGCTCGCGGAGTTCGCCGCTCGGGGCACCGCACAGGCGGTCGCGGCGCGAAAGCAGCTGGAAGCGCTCACCGAGCGCGAACGGGAGGTCCTGGTCGCCGTGGCGCGAGGGCTCAGCAACGCCGAGATCGGCAAGCGGCTGTTCATGAGCGAGGCGACGGTGAAGGCGCACGTCAGCCGCGTCCTGGCCAAGCTCGGCATGAGCAACCGGGTGCAGGCCGCGATCCTCGCCCACGACGCCGGCCTGCTCAATTGACCAGCCGGAATCAGGGCTCGCCCAGGGCGGCACCGCAGCAAGCGAGCGTCCTCCTGTCGCCGCTGCTCAGAGGACCAGCGTGGTGGTCAGGCGCTGGTATCCGAATGGTTCGTGTCGGATGGGGGACTGGAACACTACGCCTACGGGAATTCACCGCCAGGCTTGTGCTGTAGGGCACTCCCCAACGACCCAGGCCGTCTCTTCGATCTATACTCCTCGACATCACGCTGAAGCCGCCTTCCAGGACCATAGTCCGCCCCACCTCAGTGCGGCTCGATCCACCCGGTGAGGTCGAGACCACGTCGAGCGCGCCGGGCCGCGTCCTGGCCGGCGAGGCCGTGAAACGGGGCGAGCTTGGCATGTCCCTCGGGAGGCCAATCGCAGCCGCGCCGTCGCCCGTGGGGTACACCCGACTGTTGTTCGACCCCTTGTCCTTGACCGGCCATTGCGTGTAGAGTTCTAACCTGCAAAAAGCCGTTTGATGGGTGTAGCGAATGGCCGTGCTGTCGATCGTGCATGCCGACTCGGACCCTCCCGGCCTGTTCGCGGAGGTCGCCGACGAACTCGGGCACCGCCACGACGAGTGGCGCATCGACCTGTACACAGAGCCGCCCTCGCCCCTGGAGTCCTACGAGGCGGTGGCCGTATTCGGCGGGTACATGAACCCATCAGATGAAGACCGTCTGGAGTGGCTCCGGGCGGAGAAGGGCGTGCTCCGACACCTGGTGGAGCGGCACCTCCCCACCCTTGGCATCTGCCTGGGGGCCCAGCTGCTCGCGGAGGCAGCGGGTGCCAAGGTCTATCCGGCCGACCGCCCGGAAATCGGATGGAGTGGGATCGAGGCACTGCCGGAGGCGAGCAAGGATCCGTTGTTCAGCGGCCTTGGCAGGAGATTCACGGTCTTCGAGTGGCACAGCTGGACGTTCGAGCTTCCGGTTGGCGCGGTACCACTCGCCAAGAGCCCGCGCGGCCTGCAGGCCTACCGACTCGATCCTGTCACGTGGGGGATCCAGTTCCACGCCGAGGTGACTCCGGACAAGCTCAACGAGTGGCTCGACCACGCGACGGCTGATCCCGTCGCCCAGCGGCTCGGCGTGGACCCAGCTCGCGAGCGCGAGAAGTCTCGGCGGTATCTGCCGGAGTCCTCGGAGTTTGGGCGGTCGTTGTTCGCTCGGTTCCTTGACCGTGCTGCCGATCACCGACGATCGGGGTCGACAACCCGGCGACCTGCGGTGCTTCCGCCGTGGAGCCCCGGATGATTGACGTCACCGCAGCTCGAGCCGATACGCCGGGATGCGAAGAGCGGCTCCACCTGAACAACGCCGGAGCTTCGCTGATGCCGCGGCCGGTCATCGACGCCGTCATCGGGCACCTTGAGCTCGAGGCGCGGATCGGAGGGTACGAGGCGGCGGACGAGGCTCGAGACCGGATCGAGGAGATACGCACATCGGCCGCCCGCCTCGTGAACTGTACGCCCCCGGAGATCGCCCTCTTCGAGAACGCCACGAGGGCCTGGGACGCCATCTTCTATGCTCTGCCGTTCCACCCCGGGGACCGGATCCTCACTGGGCGGGCCGAGTACTGCAGCAACTACATGGCCTACCTCCACATCTCTAGATCCACCGGAGCCGAGGTCGTCGTGATCGATGATGACGAGCGCGGACAGCTGGACATAGACCGGATGCGTCACGAGATCGACGGTCGAACGAGACTCATCTCGCTGACCCACGTCCCCACGAGTGGTGGCCTGGTGAACCCGGCGGCGGACGTCGGGCGGGTCGCCCGCGACGCGGGTGTGCCGTTCCTGCTCGATGCGTGCCAGTCCGTCGGGCAGATGCCGATTGACGTTCGGCAGGTCGGCTGTGACTTCCTGGCCACGACCGGCAGGAAATTCCTGCGTGGACCCCGAGGGACGGGCTTCCTCTACGTTCGCGACGAGTGGCTCGAGCGGCTCCACCCGCACGTGGTCGACGTCCGCGCGGCCACCTGGGTGGAGCGAGATCGCTACGAGCTGCGCCCGGATGCTCGGCGATTTGAGACCTGGGAGGTGAGCTATGCCCTGCAGCTAGGTCTCGGTCGGGCAATCGACTACGCGCTCGATCTCGAGCTCGAGGCCATCTGGCGACGGGTTCGGGACCTGGCGGGATCGCTCCGCGCCGGGCTCTCGGAGATTCCGGGAGTGAGAGTTCACGACACGGGCGCGGTCAAGTGCGGCATCGTGACGCTCACGGTCGATGGGTGGGATGCCCACGAGCTGCGCCCCGCACTAGGGGCGCAAGGAGTCAATGTCGACCTCTCTGAAGCTGTGGACACCCGCCTTGACTTCGAAGCGCGGGGGCTCGAGCCGATGATCCGAGCCTCGATCCACTATTTCAACACCGAAGAGGAGATCGCGCGCTTCGTCGGGCTGATCGCGGTCCTCGCCGGCGAGAGTTGAGAAGCTACCTCTCTCGGACCCAGGGGAATGCCGGTTAGAATCCGGTCTCGAGATGGGTCGGAACGCTCGAAGCCCCGCGGACGAAGCTGAGCTCGAACTCGTCGGGGGAGCCCTCTGCCTCGACTTCGTAAACACCGTGGACCCGCGCCATGGCAGGCATCGCAGGGAGTACCTCACCAGCTACTCCACCCTCGTCTCATGGGCAGCGCATGCGGGCGCGATCGAGACGGGGGATGCCGCGACGCTCCAAGCGGAAGCTCGTCGCCACCCCAAGCGAGCTCGCCAGGTACATCGCGACGCGATCGCGCTCAGGGAGCATGCTTACGAAATCTTCCTGGCGGTCATGGATTCCCGCCCTCTGCCTCCAGCGTCCATCCGCTCCTTCAACCGCCATCTCGCACGGGCATCGGCAAGGCGGCAGGTCATCGCCCGCGGCGGTTCACTTGGGTGGGGCTGGCTTGGGGAACGGGACCTCGAGCGGGTCCTGTGGCCGGTTCTGTGGGCGATGGCGGACCTCCTCATGGGGTCCTCACGCGACCGCATCCGGGAGTGCCCTGGAGACGGCACCTGTGGTTGGCTGTTCCTCGATGGGACTAAGAACCGCTCTCGCAGGTGGTGCAGCATGAAGACCTGCGGGAACAGGGCGAAGGCGCGACGCCATTACCATCGTTCCCGGACAGCAACCGCCTCCCAGTGAGGCCAGCCTCGGACCGCCGAGCGTCGTGGGCTGTGCGGGATGATCACCGTCCTACCAGGCGCGGTGGGTCCGAGCCTGCCCCGCAAGTGGGGAGGGTGCCATGGCAGCGGCGGTGTGCAACGTCAACGACGTGCTCGACGGCCACGTGACCCTGGACCTGGAGTGCCTGGACCGCGTCGTGCGCCACGAGGCGCCGAGTAGCCGGGTGGGGGTGAAAGGACCCCGCCGCTGGCCTGTCGCAGCGGCCCGGTGGAGCTGGGGGCAGCCGTGCGACGTGAGGTCGCGTGGTGTGAGTGATCACAGCGGTTGAGGGATCGGGGGTGATGTTCGACGTTGTGATCGGGCGAGTGCCCAGACGCTCTCCCCGCCGCGGCATGCGACCTGGGCAACCGGGTGGTGTGAAGCCCGCGGAAAGACCCGAGGGCTCCTGCGCCATCCAGGAGTTACCGGTCGGGGAAGGCCGGACGGGTGAACGTGCAGTGAACCTCTGTATGCGTCGTTATCAGCACCTCCGGAGATGGAATGCAGGGTCGGAGGACAGGATCAGCCGCTGAGAGGCGGCAGGTGGCGGCTGGTGAGGCTGTGCCAGCCGCGTGGGCACCACCATCCCGGCGTAAAGGAGGCACCCACCCCGGTCGGATCTCAACCACGCGGAACACGGAAACCCCGTCGGGTCCTGCCAGGAGCGCACGTGGCAGGCAGGCCGTCTGTGAGGACGGTGAATCCCCTGGCGGGAACAGGAGAGTCCAAGAAGCGAACGCCGGTGTGCCGAAAGGTGACAGGAAGCCGAGGCGGGAGGACTGCATCCCTCAGCGGTCGCGTCGGCCAACTGGCCGGATACGGGCCTGGTGGCCCGGCTTGAAAGAGCGCTGACGTGGGCTTGGTGGGCCTGCGATGGATCACGGTGCGAGACGCTGGGACGGAAGGAACGTTGGGCACGGTGACAGTGACGAGACGGCTAGGAGGCCACTGAATAATTGGGTCGGGGTGATTGGCCGTGGGTGGGCTTGGCCGTGGCCAGGCTTGGGTTTTTGCGGCCCTGGTCGGCTTGGTGGGCTGTCGGTTTGGCCGCCCTTGGTGCAGGCCCTGGGGCGGGGGCCGGCACCCG
>WNGB01007141.1_pt1 | contig 16202 bp, 15 predicted proteins | sample 5400681 | NCBI WGS metagenome assembly WNGB01 (sample SAMN13153367, study PRJNA577476) | soil metagenome | isolation source: 115 cm soil or saprolite under grassland replicate 2 | place: USA:California | collected 2016-06-15 | reverse complement strand
TCCCTTTTTCCAGGTATTCGGCCGCCGTGCTTAGCTCATTGTGCTCGCGTAACAAGTCGCCGAAAGCCATGTACAGAAGTCCGACCTCCGGGAAATTGTGCCAGCCACCTCGGGCGACCAACGCCAGCCCGTCCTGACAAAGCTGTCGGGCCTGTTGCAGAGCGGCCGGGCCTGTACCTCCTCAGCTGGCAAAGCGTCTAACCAGGTTAGCAGCTGGGCTAACCCGGTGAGCTGGAACATGGTCGGCGCGACCTGCTCAACCAGAGCGGCGGCCCGACCAAACGCTTGAGCCGCCAGCGCGTGCTGCACGGCCTGGCTGGTTAAGCTCGCCTGCTCGTACCAGGCGCTGGCGCGGCGGTGCAGCGTCGCTACCTCTGTAGTGGCCGCGCCACGCCGCAGCCGCTCGCGCAGCACCTCGCCGAACAGGTGGTGATAGCGATACCAGCGCCGCTCACCATCCAGCGGCGTCACGAACAGATTGGCGCGTTCGAGGTGCTCCAGGAGGAGTTGGCTGTACGAATCAGGGATCAGGGGCCGGGGGTCAGGGATCAGGGGAGTTTCCCCGACCCCCGACCTCTGACCCCCGACCCCTAGCACGGCGTCGCACAGCGGACCGCACATCCGATCCAGGATCGAGGTCTGGAGCAGGAACGTCTGGATGCGGGATGGTTGCCGGGTGAGCACCTCGTCGGCCAGATAGTCCACGATGAACCGGTTGCTGCCGGTGAACGCGGCGATGAAGCCGGCGTGGTCGTCCCGATCCTGCATGGCCAGGGCGGCAAACTGCAAGCCGGCGATCCAGCCTTCGGTGCGTGCCTCCAGCGCCGCCACGTCGGCGGCGCTCAGCGGCAACCCCATCACCTCGGTGAGAAAGACTACGGCCTCATCGGCGGTGAAGCGCAACTGGTCGGCCCGCAGCTCGGCGACCTGCCGGCGCGCGCGCAGCCGTGCCAGCGGCAGCGGCGGATCCTCGCGCGTGGCGATCATGAGCTGCAGCTCGGGCGGCAGATGGTCGAGCAGGAAACTGACTACCTGGTGAACTGGCGGCCCTTCCAGCACGTGGTAATCGTCTAGCACCAGGATGCACTCGTGCGGCACTCTGGCCAGGTCGTTGACCAGGATCGTCAGCAAGGTCTCCAGCGGCGGCATCTGTGGCGATTGCAGCAGACCTAGCAGTGTCGCGCCCACCTCGGGCGCCAGCGCCTGCAACGCTGCCACCAGGTAGCGCAGAAATACCGCCGGGTCGCTATCCCCCGCGTCCAGCCCCAGCCAGGCCGCTGGGCGCCCTATCCGGTGCAGCCACGCCGCCAGCAGCGTGGTCTTGCCAAAGCCGGCCGGCGCACAGACCAAGGTCAGCGCCCCATGCAGCCCGGCGTCCAGGCGCGCGAACAGCCGCGGGCGTGCCACCAAATCGGGCCGCACCCGCGGCATGTACAGCTTGGTCGCCAGCAGCTGTGGCGCTGGCACACCCGCGCCGGGACGTGGATTGTCACTACGGAGCGGCGGAAAGTCGGCCGGGAGATCCGCGCTGACGCACTGGAAGATCGGCTCGGGACGCACGAGATCCTTGAGGTGGTAGTCGCCCAGCGCGCGCAGGCTGGTGCGGGCGGGCAGCTCATCCGCCACTAAATCGTGGGTCGCGCGCGAGAGCAGGATCTGGCCGCCGTGACCCAACGTGAGGATGCGGGCGACCCGGTTGAGCGGCGGGCCGAAGTAGTCGCCGTCGCGCAGCTCGGCCGCGCCGGTGTGCAGTGCCATGCGCACGCGCAGTGCGCCGGTGCTGTCCCAATGTTCTTGCTGCAACGCCCGTTGGGCATCAAGAGCGGTAGCGAGCGCGTCGGGCGCCCTGGCGAACACCGCGTGGACACTATCGCCGACCGTCTTGAAGACCACCCCGCCGTGGGCGCCAATCGCCTGGCGCAGCAGGGTGTCATGGCGGGCCAGCGCCGTCCCCATCGCCGCGTGATGTTGCTCCCACAACTGGGTGCTGCCCACGATGTCCGTGAACAGGAACGTTACTGTGCCGCTGGGGAGCGCCTGCTGTTCCCGCGACACAGCCAGCGGCCCATCTCCGCTCGCCCCGGCTCGGTCGGGTGCCTGCTCCGCCACGCCAGCGTCGGCGAGGTGTGCCGCGACCGTCTGCAAGCGCTCCAACGAGAGTTCCGCGGCTTTGCCCAGGTAGGCACGTCGCCGCGTGCCAGCACGATGGTGATACGCCCGCCAGTACCAGCCGCCGCGTCCACTGCTCGCCCGCTCGCGGCGCGCGGTGAATGTCCCGTGCGCGCAGGCGAACGTGAACGCCGTGGCTGTCTCTAGCCAGTGAAACCAGGCCGGGCTGCCGACCGCGATCGTGTGTTCTCCGTCGGGTCGCCTCAGCGTCAGCGTTCCCTGCTCCACGTGTGGCGTTGGGTGCGCCATCCCGACCTCCTCGACACCCCGAACGCGAACCGCGGCCGTGTTCGGGGTGGGGGGTGCATGGGTCGCAGACATAGGTTCGTGACAGAGCGCTTCATATTATAGCAGCATGTTCGGGGTGCGCTGCAACCTGTACGGCCAGGGCGGGAAAACAAACCATTATGCCAACCTTCTGGTCCGGCAAGATACCCCCCGCGCTACTACTTTCGACGACCGCGCGCCAGCCAACGTGAGTGATAGAGTGCCCTCAATCGATACGGACGTGTTCGGAGCCACCGGGAAGGGCCTGGCAAAGAATAACTTCCTGTTTTGAGATTGGAGATGAGAGATTAGGTGTGGCATCCCAATCTCCAATCGTGAACCTCCGAGCGAGACATATCGACCCGTTATTTGCTCGCGTATCTATCAATCCATGTCAAGAAAGTAAGGAGAAAACAATGACCACAACGCTGAGTGTCAAGTCGGGTAAGGGTCTGAGCAATGGGGTGGTATCCGAGTTGACCGCTTTCTTTACGGTCAAGCCGGGCCACGCTGAACAGTTGTACGCAGCCGTTCAGCGATTCGGCGCGGCGACAAATGAACTCGACCCGAATCTCAGAATGAAGATCGGCCTGCGCGAGTTGCGGCACGTGATTTTCGACAACGGTCAGCGGCTGCTGTTGGCCACGATCTTCGAGACCGACTGGGATCCATATATCGACGACGCGATCACGATCATCGGCCCTGATACGTTTATCGGTTGGATGCAGCACACCGTCGAATACCCGTACCCCGAGGGCGGACCCGTCACAGCGAGCAACGCCGAAATCAAGGCGTTCCTGCAGTCGCGCCAGGTGCAAGCGGCCTGGTTCCACGATGTGTTCTCGGGTAAGACGATGCCGGAGTTCATCAAAGCGGTGCAGGTGGAGCGGGCGTTCCAGCAGGTGCTCGACAACCCTGAGGCCGCGCAGGCGCTCCAGCACCCGGCCCTGAAACCGCTGCTCGAACAAGCGGCGGACTGATTCAGGCGGCGGACGACGGACGACGAATATCGCGTCGTCCGTCGTCCGCCCGGCAAACGCGGATCGCATCTCTGATTGACTGAGCTTATGACAAGGAGAGCTTGTACCATGTCAGACCATTTTTCCGGGCCGCGGGCCATCGCCGGGCCAGCCGGCGACATCTGCGACCTGTACGCATTCCCCAGCCCCGAGCGGCCCGGGCGCCTGGTCCTGGTGATGAACGTGCTGCCGCAGGCCGGCCCGTCCGCGCTCTTCTCCGACGCGATCGTCTGCCGCTTCCGCCTGCGGCCGCTGAGCGTCGCCGCGACTGGGCCGGCGGCCGCCTTCAGCTTCGGCACGCCGGAGCAGGAAATCGTCTTCGACGTCACCTTCGACGCCCCGCGCCGCGACGGCGACGCCGCGTCGGTGCAGACGGGCCAGTGCATCCCGCCGGCCGGTGCGCCGGGCGCCTTTAGGGTACACGACGCGCAGGGCGGCTGCGCCGACGGCCTACGGGTCTTCGCCGGGCTGCGATCGGACCCATTCTTCATGGACGTGCCGGCCTGGCGGGAGACGGTCATCGCCGGGCGGCTGGCCTTCAAGCAGGTCGGCAGCAATAACCTCGCCGGCTTGAACGTCCTGAGCATCGTCGTCGAGGTCGACTGTGCGCCGCTGTTGCACTCGGGCGGCGGGCCGCTGTTCGCCGTGGTCGGCGAGACGGTGGCCGCCGGCAAGCTGCCCATCCGCATCGAGCGTGTCGGCCGCCCAGAGATGAAGAACGTCATCCTGATCTGGAAGGACTACGATCCGGTCAACCGCGATATGGAGCTGCGCGACATCTACAACCTAGAGGACGCCTTCCACATGAGTAAGGACTACCGCGGGGCCTACCGCGCGCGGCTGAACGCCAACCTCGCCGTCTTCGACCGCCTCGACGGCAAGACCGACTGGCCGCTGGACGCGCAGGGCGCCCACCCGCTGACCGAGCTGCTGCTGGCCGATTACCTGGTGGTGGACGTCTCCAAGCCCTACGCCGAGGACAGCTTCTTCGAGATCGAGCAGGCGCTGCTCCAGGGCCGCACCCACGCGACCTGCGGCGGCCGCTCGCTCAACGACGACATGATGGATACGCTGTACACGCTGCTGATCAACGCCGGCAACGGCCCGCGGATTGGCGACGGTGTGGACCAGGCGACGGCGCCGGCCGCTCGGACCTTTCCGTACCTGGCGCCGCCCAACCCGCTGCCGTCGGCCACCTAAATGTTTCCAACCTGATCCTGCGTCAACCGCCCTCACCCCCATCCCCCTCTCCCAGGCCGGGAGAGGGGGATGGGGGGTGAGGGAAGCCCGGTAGCGTACCGCACCATGCGCTTGGAAGCATTGAGAAAGAGGGGAGCCCATGACCACGAACGCGAGCATCGCGCTCGAGCTGGACGACATCCAGGCCGGGGTGCTGCGCCCCCGCCCCACCCCCTACGCCGGCGCCTACATCCTGCTGCGCATCGACGAGCGGCGCGCCGGCCGCGAGTTGCTGCGGCGGCTCATTCCGGCGCTGGCCTCGGCCGCCGACCCAGTCGACCCCGCCAAGCCGACCTGGCTCAGTCTGGCGCTCAGCTTCCCGGGCCTCCAGGCGCTGGGCGTGCCGCAGACCTCGCTCGCCAGCTTCCCGCCCGAGTTCCAGCAGGGCATGGCCGCCCGGGCGGCCGAGCTAGGCGATGTCGGCGAGAACGCGCCCGACTGCTGGGAGACGCCGCTCGGCTCGCCCGGCGTCCACCTCGCGCTGGTCGCGCTCGCGCCCGACGCGCCGCGGTTCGCGGCGCTCCTCGCCCGCGCCCGCGACGCCCTGCACGATCTGCCCGGCGTCACGCTGATCTGGCGCCAGAACGTCTCCTCGCTGCCGACCGAGCGGGATGCGTTCGGCTTCAAGGATGGCATCGGCCAGCCAGCCATCGAGGGCAGTGGCATCGTCGGCTCCAATCCCCACGAGGCGCCGCTCAAGGCCGGCGAGTTCGTGCTGGGCTACGTGGACGAGACCGGCGACCTGCCGCCGCTGCCGCAGCCCGACGTGCTGGGGCGCAACGGCACGTTTATGGTCTTCCGCAAGTTGCACACGCGCGTGGCGGCCTTCCGGCAGTACCTGCGCGAGCGCGCCGCCAGCCCGGCCGATGAGGAGCGGTTGGCCGCCAAGCTGGTCGGGCGCTGGCCGAGCGGCGCGCCGCTGGCGCTGGCCCCCGAGCGCGATGACCCCGCGCTGGGCGCAGATCCGCGGCGCAACAACGCCTTCATGTACGAGGACGACCCGCGTGGCCTCAAGTGCCCATTCGGTGCGCACATCCGGCGCATGAACCCGCGCGACTCGGTCGTCGTCGGCGAGGTGCGTCTGCACCGCATGATAAGGCGCGGCACCAGCTACGGCTCGCCGCTGCCCGAGGGCGTGCTGGAAGACGACGGCACCGATCGCGGCCTGATGTTCGCGTTCATCGGGGCACACATCGCCCGCCAGTTCGAGTTCGTCCAGACGCAGTGGGTCAACGACGGCAGATTCATTGGCGCGCCAAGCGAAAAGGATCCGCTTGTCGGATCGAGCGACGGCAGCGGCCAGTTCACCATCCCGCAGCAGCCGATCCGGCGGCGGCTACAGGGGCTGCCCGCATTCGTGCTCAACCGCGGCGGCGAGTACTGTTTCATGCCCGGCCTGCGCGCCCTCCGTTGGATCGCCGATCTTGACACGTGAGGCGGGCGACACCAGGAGGGAACCCCCATTCGATGAGGTATCCAATGTCCAACACGTACGACATGATTGTGATCGGTTCAGGCCCTGCGGGCGAAAGCGCCGCCGAACTCGCCGCCTATTTTGGGTATCGCGTCGTGATTATCGAACGCAACAAACCCGGTGGGACCCCTACGACTCGAGGTGGCGCCCCCACCAAAACGCTGCGGGAAGCCGCGCTGGCACTGACCGGTTTCTACGATCAGGAAGTCTATGGGGTGAAACTGGGCGCTCCGCCTGCGGTAGCGCTCGATAAGCTGGTCGAGCGGACTCGGCAGGTATGCCAATCCTTGCAGGCCGCCACCGCGCGCCGGATCGCCCTGATGAATGTGGCCTATTTGCACGGGACGGCGCGACTGGCCCCAGGCGGTACGGTGCTCCTCACCGAAACCGACGGCACCGTGGCCGAGCTATCTGCACGCATCATCCTGATTGCAACCGGCTCGCGGCCGCTGCGTCCGCATACCATCCCTTTCGACGATCCCGCAGTCTTCGATGTGGACGGGATCTATAACCTCACCGCCCTGCCCGAGAGCCTGGTCATCGTGGGTGGCGGCCCGGTCGGGATCGAATTCGCCACTGTCTTCAACGCGCTGGGGGCCAGAGTGACGCTGGCCCAGGCGGCCGACCGGCTCGCGCCGACGATGGATGGGGAGTTGTCGCGGATGATGGTGCAGATCTTTGCGGAGCGCGGCGTCCAGGTGATCCTCGGCGCCTCGACGGAGGCGGTCAAGCGCGCGGGCAATCAGCTCCAGGTCGGCCTGTCGAACGGCACGACCTGTGAGGCCGAGGCCGTCTTTTTCGCGGTGGGTCGCCGTCCGAATACGGAAGACCTGGGGCTTGCCGATGTCGGCGTAGAAGTAGACGAGCGGGGCTGCATTGTGGTCGACCCAAATTTCCAGACCAGCGCCCCTGGGGTGTACGCGGCCGGCGATGTGCTGGGGCCCGGACTTTCGTCGGTGGCCATGGAGCAAGGTCGGGTTGCGGCCTGCCACGCCTTCGGTATCGATTTCCTCGAGGCCGTCGACCCGATTCCGAGCTGCGCGGTGTACGGGATGCCCGAGATGGCCAGCGTCGGCCTGACCGAAGAACAATGCCAGCGGCAAGGGCTGGACTATGCGGTCGGCCGCTGCAGGTTCGCCAGCATCCCGCGGGGCGCGATCGCTGGCCATGATGGGTTGCTGAAAGTCCTGTTCCGCCCGGACGACCGGCGTCTGCTTGGCGTGCATTGTCTTGGTGAAATTGCATCAGAACTGATTGGCGCCGGCCAGGTAGTCCTGCACTACGGCGGAACGATCGACATCTTCAGCACCATCACGCTGCCGACACCCACCTACAGCTACGCATACAAGAACGCGGCTTTCGATGGTCTCAGGCGGGTGATGACACATCCTTAGCTTGGAATATTCTCGATCGTCTGAGAGCGGCTGGAACTACTCACCCTCAGTCTCATCATTCAAGGAGTAACGCGACGATGAAAGCCATAATGGGAGCCTGGAAGACATTGACAGACAGCCTCGGCGTTGTGGGCAAATATTGCAGCTACAGCTTGTACCCGCTGCTGTCCTACATCGTCATGGTGCTTATCACATTCACGGCACTCATACCGTTGTTCGAAGGTGTGCTTGGGTCGGATCAGAAAGACGTGCTGGCGCGGATCTTCTTCTTCCTCACGGTATACTTGGCGTATGGGGTGCTGTACTTCGTCACTGCGTTCTGCAACGTCGCGCTGGTGACGGGTATCGCCGCGCGGTTGGATGGCGACGATCCAGGGCTCGTCGTGGGGATGGTGCGAGCGTCTCAGCGCTTTGGGTTGATCGGTATCTATACCCTGGTCTCGGCAACGCTGGGACTGCTGTCCTTCCTCGTCCGCGTAGTGATCAACCCACTCTTCGGGCTGGTCATCGCGCCTTTTATCGGCAACCGGTTGTGGGTGCATTGGCGCCAACTTTCATACAGCATTCCCATGCTGATGGCCGTGCCTGTGATCGCGCTCGATCAGCCTAGACCAGAGAACGTGTTCAAGCGCGGCGGGCTGTTGGTCAAAGAAACCTGGGGTGAGCGGGTGACGCCTGCGCACAGTATCAATCTATTGGCGCTGTTCGCGCTGCTGCCGATCATTGTGCTGTTCGCCACGCCGACACTTAGGCAGGGCGTCGCCGAGCACAACGCTGACCTGATCCGGCTGGGTTTGAGCGTCATGCTGATCGCGATCAGCAGCTACACGCAGCTCAGCGCGCTGGTGAATGCGATCTTCGCGCTCGCGGCGTACCGCTATGCGACCGCCCGGAAAAGCGGTGCCTTTCCTGGGGACCCGAGCTATGCTGAACACGCCTTTGTGAAACCCAAAAAAGCAACGGAGCCGGGCGATGCTCTGACCGCCTCGCTAGCCGACTCCCTATCGACCACCGCCGATGAGTCGTCGAACTGACTGCTCTGCCCAGGTTTGCGCAATGGTTACACCACAAAATCGTCAGCGGCGGTCCGATCGGCGTCGAGTTTGCCACGATCTTCACCGCCCTGGGCATCCCGGTGACGCTCGTCAACAAGATCGATCACCTGCTGTCAACCATCGACGGCGAACTCGCACAGCTGATAGCGGACAAGTTTGCGCAGCGCGGGGTCAGGCTGATCCTGGGCGCGGGTGTGCAGGCAGTGGAACGGGTTGGGGGTCGGCTCACCGTCACGCTCTCCACAGGCGCGGTCCTGGCGACAGAGGTCGTGCTCTTGGCCGCCGGTCGCACGCCCAACACCGCGGGCCTCGACCTGGCGGAGGCCGGTGTGCAGCTCGACGAGCGCGGGCGGATCGTCGTCGACAGCTATTACCGGACACCGCGGCAGGGATCTATGCCGCGGGCGATGTGGCCGGCCCCACGCTGGCCTCGACGGCGATGCAGCAAGGGCGTGCGGCGGCGTGCCACGCCTGTGGCCTGGTCTTTGGCGTCGAGGTGGATCAGGCCCAGAGTTCGGCAGTCTACAGCCTGCCCGAAGTGGCCGGCGTCGGAGCGACCGAGGAACAGGCGCGCGCCGCCGGCATCCCCTATGTCGTCGGTCGCTGCGACCTGGCGACCCCTGCGCGCGGCGCGATCGCCGGGCATGGCGGGCGGTTGAAGCTGATCTTCCGGGCCGACAACCGCAAGCTGCTGGGCGTCCACTGCATCGGCGATATCGCCTCTGAAGTGGTCGCGCTGGGACACATGGTCCTGCACGCCGGCAGCACGGTGGAGCTGTTTCTCACACTGGCGCTGAACACGCCGACCTATAGCGCGGCCTACCACGACGCCGCGCTCGACGGGCTGGCGCGGCTGGCCGGGCGGATGGGCCACGAGCGCAGCACCGGGTAGCATGAGCGCGGTGATTAGGAAACAGTTTGTGAATTGGTGCTTGTATTATTCCACAACAAGCCAATGAAAGGAAGCAATCCTGCTATGGAATCTAAACTAACATCGTTATTAACAGTCCTCTCGATCGTTATCACCACCGTAGTAGCGGTGTATCTCTTCACTGGACCAGGATATGCGATTGTGCTGACCGTCGTGAGTCTGCTGGCATTAGGTGGATGGCTACGCTTCTCATTTCGCGAAGCGCCTTCCCAAGATACCATTGTTGCTCCGTATATCCTGATCGTTGTGCTGATTCTCGTCTTGAACACGAGCCGCTATTGGTCGGACTATTCGTTGTTTCTCAATATGCATTGGCCTTCGTTTTTTGCACCTAACTTTACCGTGACGCATATTTCCTGGTTTATTCTTTTTGTCACTTTTCCAGTCAGTCTGATGCTCATCGGTGGATACTATTTGAGCAAACGTATACCGCTCGGTTTTTATATGGCATGGTGGACATTTCTCTACGGTATTGTGGAGTCACTGATCCAATATAAAGTGGAGTTCGGTTTGGTGGGTGACTACAATCATCATTATTTTATTGGGAGCTTCGCGGCCATAACCTTAATAATGGTGGGGTTGGCTGGCTGCCAGCGTCTTCTTCAGAAGCATGTCACACTCAATTCATCCATGATACAGCCCACCGCTTTGACGAATCGCCAAGTGAATCTATGGACGACTTTATTGGCCTGTTTAGTCGCTATGTATGCGGTGAGCTTATATTCTCAAGCCGGTTTCCTTCCCGTGGGGGTCGTTGTAGGCTCTATGATGGGCGGGATGCTCGGTTGGCGTAAGACGACGGCGCGATATCCTGCTAATCCCTATAAAGTCCTGCCTTTGTACTTGCTGCTCCTATGCTTGTTCTACATCCATGTGGGTGAAGAAGCAATAACCAAATTCAACCAAGGCGTCGCCTCGCTATCGGGTACGCCCTGGTCGGACGCCGAATTCACCTTCTTGATCGCGCTGATTGGGCCAGTAGTGTGGATCTTCAGTGCCTGGAGCTTGTGGCTGCGCCAACCGTTTGGGAATTTTATCCTATGGTTCATGATCGTAGGGATGATCTTAGGTGAGCCCACGCACTTCTTGATCTTTCCGGTGGTGGCTATGAACAAGTTTGGCATCGGCTACCAATATTTTTCCGGCATGTATACGGCTCTATTTCCGATGATTCCCGCCATTTTGTCGCTGATTGTGATCATTCAAGACCATAAGCAGCGGTTAGCTCACCAGAAAGGCTGACACAAACATGAAGAGCCTCTTGCTTTTGATGTCCATAGGTCTGGGCACCAGCAAATCACCCCTCGCTCATGGCTTTGTAGGGAGCGGATGGCTCCATCCCCTCACCGGCATTGATCATATGCTGGCCATGATTGCGGTGGGAGCCTGGAGCGCACAACTAGGTAAGCACGCTGTATTCTATGTACCGGCGGCGTTTGTTGCCGCGATGTTGTTCGGTGGCATGGTGGGTTTTGAACATTTCGTATTACCGGGTATTGAAATCGGAATCGCGCTATCCGTCGTGATGCTTGGATCCGCCATTGCTTTAGAACGCAGAACTCCCTTGTTTCTGGCAGCGATAGGAGTTGGACTATTCGGTATTTGTCACGGATATGCGCATGGGTATGAAATTCCAAGCCTGGAAAGCAAGTGGGTCTATGCTTCGGGTTTTCTCATCACCACGGCAAGCCTCCATCTCATAGGAATGGCAGGCGGAACACTTATCTTAGAACATCCTCATGGCAATCGATGCCTACGTTTTGCTGGTGCGATGATGGCAACTATTGGTTTCTATTTGTTAATTGAATAATTATTACCAAACTGCGATCTCGTAAGTTTGTAAAAAAGGAGATCATGACGAACAACCTGCTTGAAGCGACAAACAGCGCAGTGTTGAGCAAAAAAGACGTCGTCATAGGAACAGTCATTGCTCTTGTCATGGGAACAACGTTTACCCTACTCAGCTCGGGAATGTCATTGACTGTGACCTTCGTCTCAGGAGTTGTTTTTAGCTGGTTGACGTATGTCTGGCTATTTGTAAAGAAAACAAAATTACCGAATGACTCAGAGTTCCTTCCTTTGTTTTTTGCACTCCTTGCCGTGCAATTCATCCATTTTGCCGAGGAGTTTACGACAGGATTCCGCACAAAATTCCCGTCACTTTACGGTGGCGCACCCTATTCGGACAACCTTTTCGTTACCTTCAATATGATCGCTTACTTTGTCTTTGCCCTGACCTGCATCCTTGTATTCACGGGTAGTGTCCCTCAACTGACGTGATGTGTCGCATCGAGTGATGGGAACAGCTGTTCGATTGTATCCAAGGTTTCCAAAAACGTGGCGGGCACCCGATAGCCGAGCAGTTCACTGGTGGTCCAGACATGATCGGTCATCCCTGCCGCCATCGCTGGCGTGACCGGGCGCCACTTGCGCGGCGATCCCGTCCCGCGCGTTCCTTCCGGTCGTGGCAATTCTGTGCGTAGACTGTGATGGGGCAAACAGAAATGGTAGTAGGCCAGCGCCAGCCACAATTGCTTTTCCATCCACGGCATCTCTTTGGAAAATGCCGTCGTTTTGCGCGTCAAGCGCCGATTGTGTTCTCGCCAGGTCAGATTGTCGCGCTCGACAAAACTCGTGTTAATCGTGGTACTCGTACTGGACGCTGTCAGCTGGGCGTCAAGCGCGTCAGCATCACCAAACACAATCTTGCGGCTCACCTCTACGACCCGTCCTTTGACGCGCCGCTTCACCACCTGGGCATACAGCAGGTCCGGCCGTGGCTTCCGACGCTTGGCCGGATAGCGCCCCCGATCCCCATTCCGCTCGGGTTGATACCATTCGCCGTAGGTGTGCAACAGTGCGGTGGTGTAGGCGGGCAATTGATCACTGGTAAAGAAGGGAATATAGCAATCCTGCGTGAATTGTAGTGCCGCCTTCAGGCGGCGGCGCGGGCACCGCCTGAAGGCGGCACTACGTCACGTTTACGAATCACTTCGGATTGCTATATGTTGATCGGTCACGGAGTTGACCCGCTCCAGCAGCAGGTTAGCATTCTGCTGCGTGCGTTTGCCGACCACAAACGCCACGACCAGACGCCACAGTGGCGCAAAGGCCACCCAGACCCAGGCATCGCCATAGGTTTCGCACCACTGCTTGGCCCCGAACAGGTTTTGCTCCTTGGTATGCACAAAGCTCCACAATTCGTCCAGTTGACACTCGCTCACATGCAGTTTGTGCCAATGGTACAACGTCAGTCGCCAGCATTGGTGCGCCGCGCGGGAAAGCCAGCTACAGACGGTATCTTTATCAATCTGGACAATCCGCGCGGTGCTGCGGATCGAATTGCCTTCGGCCAGCGCACGGATCGCGAGGTCGAAAATGGCGGGATCAGCATTGAGATCGAAGTAGGCCGTGCCATAGGTCAGCGCAGTCCTCCTGCCACAGGCGCGACACCACGCCTGTTGATGACCGTGACTGCTCCCATTCTTCACCAGCATCGCCTGCCGAAAGGGCAAGCCGTAGCAGCGGCAGTGCCGATTCGGACAGTACAGTGTTTCCCAGTCCATTGTATCCTCGATCAGCAGACCATCGGTTAGATCTACGAGGATACAGTGTATGGCGTTCAGTAGGCTAGCCCATCACGTCAGTTGAGGGACACCACCCAAAAAACCAGGGGCATAGTAATGTGGTTGCCGAGGACCCACCCAGATCCGGTGGTTTCCAGTACACAAGCCGCGGTTCTGGTTCAAGCCAGCCGACATCACCACAAGCTGGCGAAAACCCTCCATATCCCGTACATACCGTTTCCAATGAACGGCTAACCACCTAACCCTATGCTGTAGCGGTTAGGCGCAGCAAGTTTGTTCGGCTCGAACATCTACGATGGCCCCTTTTCCGCCTTCCTGACCTCCACCTCCTGCACGTGTTCTTCTGCCGCTCGCTTCAAGCGTTGGAGCGAATCCTCGACACCCTTATGAAAGCTGCGCGAACCCAGACGCTCCCACAACCAGCCCCGCCATCCAGGCGGGAAGGTGAAGTCTCACCCAAAGCGCAACATGCAACTTTGCTCGCCCGTCCGTATACACATGAGCCGGTTGTTGCCGACGACACCAAACGGGTAAGACATGCGAAACAGGATATGATGGCGCTCCGCATCCACTTCCTGAATTTCGCCGTCGATCCGCCACCGCCTCCCCAAAGCCCTGCTCCAGCCAACGAACTGTTGCCCGACCACCGCCGGGCCCTCCGGCTCGACGCGATCGACCGTCAAATCCCAGAAACGACCGTATCCCGCAGGATGCATCAACAGCTCCCATACCCGGTCTAGGGGGGCGTGCACTGTGTCGGCAGGACAGACGTTCAAGGTCATGCTTGTCTCCTCTTCGTGACTCCCCAAGGCGAACGCCCTGCGGTTCAGCCGCGCCCCTGCGAGGATCACATCGCTAGATCGGCAAAGCTTGCTCCAAAAACCGCCCGATCTTGAGCGCGCTGGCAGGGGCGTCGGCTGGAACCACCCATCCGACACGCCGTATGTCGGTACGGAAGGAACTCCAGTGGGAAGTTCCTGAGCAACCGCCTGTTGGGCCGCCCCCAGGTGTGTCACCCTCAGGGATGCTCAAACTAATCCGGATCAGGGGCTCGTAGCCGCCACGTTGACGTATACGCGTCAATGTCGTTCCGCTTCTGGCGAGTGCGCTCCAATCTCCCTTCAGCACGCCCTGCACGATCGCAGGCGGCAACAACTCACGACCCTGCCCCGCTGCTTCTGCTCAGGGTGCGTTTGGAGCGCCGGTTTCTGCCACGCTCTTGAGCTGGAGATGCAACAATGGATACGGCTTGCCCATACCATCACGTTCTGAACGTCCGACGACCGCAAACCCCATGCGCAAGTAGAATCCCACGGCTTGCTCGTTTTGCTCATTCACATCAAGGTTTGTGGCACCAAACGCTGTAATCGCATAGGTCAGCAGGCGTCGACCTGCACCCTGACCGCGCACTGCAGGATGCAGGAACAACATCTCGACCTTCCCATGCGCTACTGCGATAAAGCCAGCAACCTGATCAGTATCATCACGGACACACGCGAAGTGAGGTATTTGCGGAAGCTCATCGCGTACCAGTGGTCTGAAGAACTGGATATCAGCTTCGCTCACGAAGTGATGGGTTGCGCGGACTGAAGCTTCCCAAACCTCCACGACGCGTGGGAAGTCGTCAGTGTGGATCGGAAAGACGCCTGGTTGGAGGTGCATAGTTTCCTGCTCCGCTTTCGGCTCGTCGGGCCACTGTAAACTTGTGTGTACTATACAGGTAGTTTTCGAAAGCGTCGAGTTGAGCGGCCCAATAAGATATAGACCGATGCGCGTGCGCCTATTCCTTCGCACATAATAGCACGAAGGTCAAGGGTGAATCTGGAAACCAGCAGCCTTGAGTTCTGCATCATTTCTAACTTCCTTTATCAAATTAATCGACAATTTTTGCAGTCTTTTCTGCCCTATGCAGCGCCTGACGGTCAACCGCTTGCCAGTGTTGCCGCTTCGATCGGCGACGGCCATCGAGCATACCCCTAGAAGCCGCTAACACTGGCAGGAAGGGGCGCAGGACGGTAGCAGCGATGCCAACCATTCCTTGAAACGCAGCGCCGTTTTTAGCCGATCTCGCGGACACGTAGCACCATAGCTTTCGCGGACCAGTGTGCTCAACACCTGCTCTGTTTCTGTCGCCACCGCGTCCGCGCCGCTTGCATGGTGAAACGTACTACCAGTTGTAATGATAAAGACAGTTTGAACTCTCTACGATTTCGTATCTTACTGCTGTGATGCGCGCTATAGCCGCATAGTCTGCTTGGTGGACGAACTCAGGGATGGGCGTGTGAGTTGTTGGTTACCCGTGAGCCGTACCGGTGTGCCTGGCCCAACCAAGACGAGGAGGCATATGGCCCGCTGCGGCAGCATCGCAGGTCCCGAGTTGACAGCTTGTGCTCTTTGGCGTTACCTACCGGTCTCTGTAGACGAGCAACCTGTCCTTCCGGACGTTGCCACAGCCTCATGCAGCGATTACAAATCGTCCAGAGACGGTCATCCAACTATGAGCAGGCGTGTGTATGGTCTCTGACCATTCCTGGTGGAGACCTGCGCTCCAGAAGGTCTGTGAGCGCCCGCCTTCGTTGCCAACATCTGGTGTTCTGAGCAACACGATGTTGGATGCGCTATCCAGAACGGCTCTTCCGGACTTGCCGTGGGAGCGAATCGGGATCTAGCGCATCAGGAAGACCGGGAAGAGTTCTCCCCATTTTTGGTAGTGTCACAAGGTTTTCGCGGTCCAATGATACACGACACCGGTAGAGGCATTCTGCCGCATCAGGAAGCTCTAATCAGACGGACAGATTTCGCACATCTGTGCGTACGCGAAAACTAGATGACACTACCCATTTTCGCCCAAGTCAGCCACGAGTCGTTTTTGGCGCATGGCTTTGTGACGGGCTAAAACGAGGCAAGAGAACGTATGTTTTCCGCGGTAACTCCTGAAGAGAAGTCATGTCATACCGACACACCGCCGGCATGAAAATGGGTGTACACTCTCCCCGACGGCTGGCATCAAGGTCGTTTTTGCATAGTGCTACGAGTCTGGGAAGAGACTGACCTGGATGCTGAATGG
>WNGB01017330.1_pt1 | contig 16204 bp, 30 predicted proteins | sample 5400681 | NCBI WGS metagenome assembly WNGB01 (sample SAMN13153367, study PRJNA577476) | soil metagenome | isolation source: 115 cm soil or saprolite under grassland replicate 2 | place: USA:California | collected 2016-06-15 | reverse complement strand
TTACTGGATCGGCGGCCAAACGTGGCATGGCGACCTCCTATCTCCGCTCCGGATTCGTCATGCCACAACACAGCCGATTCGACTCCTCAAAACTCTCCACCCCAGGTGGAGTCAAAACTTCCGCTCGGATGTACTAGGTGCGAGTACAGTTCTGGGGGACTCGCGGTTCGATAGCCAAGCCCGGACCGAGCACGGCTCGTTACGGAGGAAACACCTCGTGCATTGAGGTCCGGTCGGCACGAGGAACACTTGTCATTGTTGATTGCGGAACTGGAGCACACTCGCTAGGCCAAAATCTGATGTCTGCCGGCGCTGAGAGCGCAGACCTATCCGACGCGACCGGTGCGCGTGATTGTGCCATTCGCTCCCGGCGGCGGCACCGACATCTTCGCGCGGATCGCCGCTCAGAAGCTCAGCGAGCATTTCGGCCAGCAGTTCTATATCCTCTTCGCGCGGCTACGGACGATGTACACCCGGCGCGTGTTCAGATCCGCAATGATCGCTTCCACATCGGTATCGGCGATCTGGGAATCTTCAAGTGTTGCCTTGAATAATAAGATCATCTCGTCGAATGCCTCATCATCGCGTACGAGTTCGTCCTGAATCTGCTCGAGGAAAGCCGCTACGCCTTGCCGCCTCAATAGCCGCGAAGGTGACCCCGTCTATTCCCGGAGCACCGTTGTTGTTTTTGGCCAGCGCATACGCCTCACTCAACGTTTCCATCTTGCGGCCGGACCTGCTGGTGGCCGGCCTTCCGCAGCGCCCAAAATGAAAAAGGGCGGCTGCGAAGCCGTCCTCTTCCACTCACGCCTGCATATTCTTCCACGCGCATGTTCCTCGCCGGCCGCCTCGCCGTCAAGGCGCTGCCGCCAACGGTCGGGAAATAAATTAGTCCCGTCGCTGGCCCTCGTCCGGGTGTAGCGGTACCACAACCAGCGCCGGGCGGAGTGACCTGCGACAAATAGAACCCCGCCGTAACCCGAAGAAAGGTAAACGACGGGGTCTGCGGACGCCCAGGCTTGAGGGCTGAGGGGGCTTGCGAGAGCCGGGGCGCCCTGACGTAATAACTCGCTCGGCTGACCCCAGTTTCCATTCAGTGGCCGAAATCGTGGGGCCCCACAGGTAGCCCCCCAGCCCCGCGGGAACGCACCAGCGGTGGCCGGCGGTCGTCGCTGGTGGCCGGATCGCTGCGCCAGCGCGCGGACGGCGACGATCGCTTCTAGTTTTTGTCGCGCCGCTGTGAACGTTGGAAGTATTCGCCGGCGACCAATGCTTTGCCGGTTTTCGGACTGACCAGGTGGACGCGGCTGCAGGCGGTGCACATCACCGCCTCATAGGTTTCGCCGGCGTTCTCGGACACGCCGTCGGCAAACCATCCCTGCACGCTCCGGCCCGTCGTGGGGCATCGATAGACCAAGGTCGCCATGACGCCTTCTAGCCCGGTCGCAGCCGGGGCACCTTGACCCATCTCAAAATCCGCCCATTAGCGCCGCGCTGGCGAGGCCCTGGTGCGCTCGCCGGGCCCGGCCGCCACCAGACCTTGGGGGTTTCCGATCGTGGGTGTTCAAAAGAAAAGCCCCGATCCAAGGCCCCCCAGCCGTTGTCCTAGTTTGCAGACAAGGCCTTGTGCTCTTCGTTGAGCTTGGCGGGCGTCCCTGGTGAAGGGATGTTGATGAGACCGTCCGGGCCCTTTTCGTTGAACCGGATCACCCAGTCCCGCAGCGTCTGACGGTCCATGCCGCCCCTCTTCGCCGCTTCTTCTTGCGAGGCCCCGTCGAGCACGGCCGCGATCGCCAACAGCCTACGCGCTTGCGAGGCGTCCTTTGCCCGTTTCGCAATCCGGCGAACCTCAGCGCTCGTATTGTCCGTCCTCACCGCAATCGCTCGGCCCATGGATTGTCTGGAATGCAGGATCGCGACTCTGGTGACCCGTCGCCGAGTCTCGGAGGGGGTGCCCCGGCCGGACAATCCAGGGGGGAGGCCGACCGGGGCTTTGCGCGACGGGCTGAACGGGCGTCAGTTCAGCCGGCGATAGCTGCACCAGAAAGGATTTAAAGGTTCGTGTGAACACCAACGCCCCGCTCCCGGCGCCGGGCCGTCTGGTGCCGCAACGCGAGGTTGGCGAGCCGCGCGCGATCGCGAAAAAAGAACGGCGACGTCAAGGCCGAGCAGCGGGAGCCGCACCGTGAGCCCGACTGTGCACCTCATCGGATCATGCCCCATTTTATCGGACGCGGTCGCAAGGGCATCGAGCTTTCCCGATGAACGAACTGCGCCCATTCGCCTTGTCGTGGACGCCGAATCACATGAGTGTGCGAGCCTCCCGTATGGTCAAGCCCGAACCGAATGGATGCGCTTGACGACTGGCCAGGGGGGCCGAGCCAAGGCCCAGCCAGCCCGGGGGTTGCCGATTAAGCCCCGCAACTCCCGGGCTTTCCCATAAATCGAGGACCGTAAAATGACAAATAGCGTAATTGGTCGAGACACTTTCATCATCTGGAAGGTTCTAACGCTCGCGTTGGAAGCAGAGGCCGCCGGAGTACCCGTGCGCCTGTCCTTGGGCGATGAGCGCGAGGACATAAAACGACTGCTGGACGCCATCGCCGACCGATCGCTCGAGTTGAGGCTGGCGCCCCGACCGCCGGGTGCTCATCCGGCGGTCGGGACTTGCCCCAACGCATCCGGCCAGGGAGCGTCATCACCGATCCGACCGTAGCAAAAAACTTGACGACTTGCCGCCTGGCCCGGTCTTAACACCAAGGCCGCCGATGACGCCCGGCCCAGGTGGAGGTCCACGTTCACCTCTATCCCGCGAGCCAAGGGGTCGTCGGCATCGTGAACCCGCCCCACCAGCGCTCATTCGGCGCTCAAGAACCGACGTCGTAATTATTTTTTCATCTGTGAACTACCTCACACTCAAACGACATGGCCGGCCACACTCTTCCGAAATGGAAGCGGTCGAGCATTCGGCTTGGCCGCTAGAGCGCCAAGGCGCTGGTAAGCACACGGAACATCGAGGTGTGGCTATGAAAACATCAATAATGAAATATGGGGGAGCAATCGGGCTGGCCGGTGCTCTCGCGCTTGTGGCCGCCACTTCCTCATTCGCGCAAATCCGAACGGGAGAAGGCAGCAACGGCTATCCGTACCAGTACTGCGTACCGCAGGACGAAAGTGCGGGACTGCGACAGGCGCTCTATTGCGCTGAGGAGAGGCGACTTCCCGTCAATGAAGGGCCACGTTAATCCTTTCGCTGTGACCGCAGGCGCAGTCGTAGGTGCGTGTTTCCGTCCCATTCTGCGCTGGTATCGCCGCGGACAGCGCGACGGACATTCGTTGGCAGGCGCTTCCCACAGCGCCGGTGCCGACGAGCTTCTTGCCTTGCCGCGTCCAGACACCGCCGCTGCGGGTGAACACCCACGCCGCCCCGGTCTTCCTGTTGTCGGACCACCCGCCCACGATGGGGCTCGCGGTAGAACGCTCCATTCTAAAAAGTAGCTTTCCGGCAACACAGCTCGCAAAACTTTCACTATCAACACCTTTCGCAACGGCGCTCTCGCGAATCGCAGTACGATTCAGTGCGGACAATCCTGTCCTTTATGGGAGGTTCGCGTGAGATACGTGCTCGCCGCCGTCCTCCTTTCCACAGGAGCACTGGCGCAGGAAGGCTATATCGGCCACGACCATCACAAATGGCACCAGGACTTCTACCAGCACCTGGTGAGGCCCGACACCAGGGTATCGTGCTGCAGTCTCTCGGACTGCCGTCCGACCTCGGGCCGGGTGGTGGGCGACCACTACGAGGTCAAAGTCAATGGCGCATGGGTTGCGGTCCCGCCGGACAAAGTCGTGAAGAGGAGTGCCCCTGACATGGGATTCCACGTCTGCGCGCCCCATAACTTCAGCGGCAAACCGGAACACCTCTACTGCGTCGTGCTGCCCCCGGAAACCTAGCCATGCTCTGGCACCTCAATGAACTGTGAGGCGGAGGAGAAACTGCCTCTATCGCTCCGCGTACCAGGAACACCAGCTATATATTCGGGACCTGAACAACGCGGACGCATCGGGGTAGCTGAGCTGGCGCAACGCAAGACCCCGGCTGGCCGCCGCTCGGCTCGCCCGCGTCGTATCAAGTCACTTCGCTAAGTCTCAGATGTGTAGCCCGATCGCTACCCGTCCGGACTTCCTTTTCGTAACGCTTGAGCACGTCCCTTTGAATCTCGGAGTACGGGATCGAAAAGTCATCCTCGTCAGGCCCGATTGCATCATCAGCTATGGCCACATTTTCAAACCATTCGGCCGTTCCAGAATGGCGCCAAGTGAGGTGCTTATTGTCCTCGCTCAAGTCACGGTCTAAGGCTTGCAAATGATTTTTGAGCTTGTCTGATCCAGCAAACAAGCTTGCCGAGTGGACATCATGCTCGTATCTTGTCTCCAGGATTTTGACAAGCACAGCCCACTGCATCACATCCGGCCACATATAAAGTTCGTGGCTCGGATGATTGATGATGTCTCTGCGCTCGAACGATACATGGCCCGCTAACAACCACGCTTTGCGCTTTCCTGGCGCGATACCTGCGAGGTTATCAAGCTCGCGCGGGGTGAAGCGCCGAGAATCGAGTTCGCGATACTCTTTGTAGACAGTTTTCATTTCGCTTTACCCCCGCCGCGCGCCCGATCCCGAGCGTCCGTACAAATAGCGCACAAAGTTTTGCCAGCTTGAAAGCTAGTGGGCCAGCTACAAACACTGCGCGCGTACTACCCTTCCGGAAGAAACCCAATCAGCCCCGATCTGCAACCCGCCTCCAGCACTCGGCGAACTGGGCCTTGGCCTCCTCGAACGTCGCCGTGCGCCCATCAGTCTTCACGCGCGATCGTTCTGGAAAAAGTACCGTGATCGACCAAAACCAGCGCAGCTCGGGACGTGACGCCGCGGGATCTTCATAGATGCGGCCGATCGCTTCGCCATCTTGGTGGACGGTATAATCCTTGCGGTTCGAATCATCCGAGAGCCGGGTGGGGCGGAGCGTGCGCATACGCGGAGTGTACCGCCGCCGGCGATACAGCGCCAGATTGACGTGTCTATCCATTCTTGAACAACTCAAAGAGAGGGCTCGGGAATGCAACGATGTCAGAGCCGCTCAGCGGCTACGGCGATCGCTGCGACGTTATGCAGCAAATGCTTTGTGGCCCTGATCGGCGACTCTCCGGCGGATCGGCGTTCATCGTAGTGCTGTGACTGCAATCGACCGCATTGCAATAGCGTCGCGGCGCTCAAGCCGGGTCACTTGGCAGCACCAGCCCATAGGGCATGTGGGCCTGAAATGCGCGCGAATGGTGGGAAAGACGCGGCTTCCGCCTTGGCGTGTTATCACCCAAACCACGGAAGATGCATCATGACCGAAGATGAAGCGGAAGCAGAGGTACAACTCTTAGAGCTTGTCCGCGGCAACGATGCCGAGGAATTTAAGCTGACCATCGAGCGGGAGGCCGGTGCATGGAACGTTACTCTTTCCACCCCTCCGCACGATGCACGACACAAACGCCGCGGCGTCGGTACTACGTTCGCGGAAGCATGGCATGGGATTGCCCCGCTATGGGATTGAGCCAAGGCAGGAGGGACACAAGATGGATGATTTGGAAGATGCAGTTGCATTCGCAATCTTTACTGCCCATACGGGCGATGTCTCACGCGCTGGCTTTGAGGCCGCGAATCGGGACACCTATCTGCGGATGGCGCGCGCTGCCATTCGTGCAGTTGCCTCCGATATGCGAGCAAGAATTGACGCCACGTGGCCACCGAAGCCGCGGACGGATTGACGGCGGTCAATGTGCTGGCGATGCAACAATGATAGGCATCCAGCGCATGGTGGCCGTGGCTACGGAATTTCGAACCTAGTCACCATGTTGTGCGCGACCCCAGCCAATCATCATTGGTTGGGGTCGTCCGCTCTATCCGGGCTGCACGGATCGACGCCGAACGCGGCTTTGCGTCGGTCGTCGCAATTCAGTCCGACAAAAAGGAGATCGAGGTCGGATTGATCGGTCGCGAAGGCATGACCGGAATGCCGATCGTGCTCGGCAATCATCGCTCGCCGCACACCACCTACGCCGCGACACAACACCGGCGTCGACGGTCGCGATTGACATTCTTCCCGGAACGGTCTCCTTGTTTGGCTGACGGCGATGATGCCGTCGTATGGTCAAAAAATTGAGACTGTAGAAAAGACGGTGAGTTGCCCATTCCTGGCGTAGCCTTGCCGGGGGGCGCTGGCTACGATTTTTTTGGGGCAATCAATCGCGAATCGGCTGGCGTGGAGGACGAATGGATTGGGCGCGCATCCTGGCCTTCGTCACGGGGATGGTGGACCAGGAGCTGCTGGCGCGGAACGAATATCTGGCCGCCGAAAATCGCATCCTGAAGGCCGAAAGGGCGGCTGAAGCTCTCGGACGCCGAGCGAGCCACGCTCGGCGAGATCGGTCATCGATTGGGGCCGCAAGGTTCTCGGCGAGGTGGCCGATGTGGCCCGGCCGGACACCATCCTGGCCTGGTACCGCAAGCTCGTGGCCCGCAAATTCGATGGCTCGAAGGCCCGTTGAGCAGCTGATCGTTCGCATGGCCAAGGTTGCGTTTCGGACAATCGGACGCTAGGTCCGAAACCCATTTCGACATGTTGCCCTTGCCGCCGTATTTCTCGATCAGCTTGTGGACGTGATAGCGGCCCTTGCGGTAGCACTTGGTACACTCGACGTTGAGCACGTCGAGCTTGCCCTCTATGTCGCCGCGCCGATCCTACCGCGATTCGATCCAACGGTTTGCCACTGCGCCGGAAAGCCTTTGAGGGTCAAGGCGGTCGCGGGGCGGTAGTCTCTCAGTTTGAATTTGGGCGGCCTAGCCGAATAGACCAGCATCGGGCATAATCGGGATATGCCCATTTTCTACCTAGAACCAAAGAACGGCGATACCAGCGATCAAAGCTGGGAAGCTACCTCTCTCCAGGAAGGATGCTGGACCGAGGCGGAGACGGAACTGGTGGCGCGCGACAGGGTCGCGGGTGCCACGCTTCAGATGATGGATGTGAGGCCAGGTCAGCCTCTTAACGTCCATTCGCCCTGGATTCAGCCCCGTCTCACAGACTGCAGACCGGACAAGCCGCCCCGAGATATCCCGGCAGGGAAGATTCTGACCAAGAGCGGGAAAGTACTCGATGCCTAGTACAGGCCAGCGAAAGTTTTGACTCCATCGCCCCTGGACGCCTTTCGAAAGACTACTCGGATCGGCGGCCAGGCTGAAATGAGTCCCTCTCTTTCGCTCAGCTGTACTAGAGATCCATCTCGAGAGCCGCCGGTTGGACATCGCCGGCATTACCGTTCACCCGGACGAGCGGTGGATGCAGCAGATCGCCCGGAACGTGACCATGGAGGGATGCGGCGCTCTCCGAGACTGTCGCTATCTCCTGCACGATCGCGACACCAAGTACACCCAGTCGTTCCGAGCGATCATTGCATCAGGCCGGGTCGAGCCGCTCGTGCTGCCTGCGCGCAGCCCGAACCTGAATGCCTATGCGGAGCGCTGGGTGTCCTTTCGGGAGAGGCTTTGAGAGGGGAAGCCGGATAACCCCGCAACAATTCCCAAGGTTCCGACATTGCCGGGCGAACGATTGCTACGTTCGTAGAAGCAATGTCGTCACAATGGCCTCACCCGCATCCTAAATCGATTCCAACCGGCAAAGAAGCGACCTCCGACCCGCCGAAAACAGCCACAAAGCATCGGAACAGCGAACGGCACGTTCGCGTCCCCGAAGAGAACCTTGGTGCGATCATGGGAGGACCAACATGAGCACCACGGGCTCGATTCGCGCGGGCTTGGTGCCCTCGCATCCCGATGAGAGCGGCCGGCCGCTTCAAGCAGCATCGGGGCCAAACGACATTCTCGGACGCAACGGTACCTGCTCGTTTGGGCAACGGTGGCATGTCGGAAAGACATGTCGCGACGACGTTGCAACGAACAACGTCAATTCTCTCGAGGAACAGCTTCGATGACTTGTTCCGCTGCGTTCCGACCAGTCAAACCCTTGCACTGTTTGCCGAGTGCGTCGGGAGGTCGCACGCACGGGGACATCATAGAACCGCAGCTCGAGCCCATGATCTCCGGTGGCGCTCGCGGGTATGGCGGCCGATGCCGACATTCCACTTGACGGTGCGCGGAGAGACACTAGCTGGCTGCTTGCGGGATGACCGAATTGGCTCCGCGCTTGACCACCTGAGGTGGGAGGCCCCGCAACATCCGAACATCACATGGCTTCGCCCTAGGGGCGCGAGCCCAATCGAAACAGGAGTGTGCGATGAAGCTGACTTCCGCACAGATCGAGCGAACTCTGAGCCAATTCGAAGCTCAGGCTATTCCGGACGACCATCCGGTGGTTCCGCAGCTCAACAACTTGTTCGGGGAGCACACCTTCTTCCTCGACAGCCACGGACTCAACATCGTGGAGCCGGCCGGGACTGCTCTGGCGGGATCCGAAGCTCCTCGGGCCGGAGTTCAGCGGGCTGAAGTTGTGAATGTCGCCAACTGGAGCGACGGCAATGAGACCAAGCTGGAACCTCACGAGCCCGAGCCGACCGACGTTGTCGTCACTCTCGGGTCCAAGCACTGATCCGGATACTCGGATCCATGCGAGTTTGACGAGCGCACGACGGGCGCTGCTCGTCCGCCGTTGACGATTGCTCGTGTCCACGGAAACATCAAATAGCGCGACCATGGACGCAGATAGCGCGACCATGGTCGCAGGGTGAGGGCTATGGCCGAAGCTGCTCATCGCAAGTTCACCATCAATTTCGGGCCCCAGCACCCGGCGGCGCATGGCGTCTTGCGCCTGGTATTGGATCTCGACGGCGAGGTGGTCGAGCGCGTTGATCCCCACATCGGGCTCCTGCACCGCGGCACCGAGAAGCTGATCGAGCACAAGACCTACCTGCAGGCGTTGCCCTACTTCGACCGGCTCGACTACGTCGCGCCGATGAACCAGGAGCACGCGTTCTGTCTGGCCGCCGAGAAGTTGCTGCAGATCACAAAAATAGCAGCACACTACCCGAATCTGCAAAATTCCCTGTTCTTTTCCCTGTTATAATAGCAGGAAATTTGGGGTGGAGATTGGTTCGATCGGGGCTGCACCGCCGTTGTCCGGTCTCCGAAGAACAGCGGCTTTCCCATGATGCACGAACCGCCTCGGCGCGCGGCAAACACGATCGGCCCAAGCAAGCGAAGGCCGCGCACGAGTTGACCAGGGCTTTCGCGCCGCAAAGCCTCGACGTGGTTGACGAGTCCCACCAGCACGCCGGGCATGCCGGACATCGGCCGGGCGGAGAAACCCATTTCCGGGTCCATATCGTGGCGGAGGCCTTCCGCGGAAAGAGTCGGCTCGTCGGTGCGAGCTAACAGCGTATCTGGCACGGCGAGGCCGAGCGCCTTCGCGGTGTTGAGGTTGAGCACCAGCTCGTACCTGGTCGGCGCCTGCACCGGCAGGTCGGCGGGCTTGTCGCCCTTGAGGATGCGATCGACATAGCCGGCCGCGCGCCCGAACTGGTCGACATAGTCAGGCCCATAGGAGATCAGCCCGCCGCTGGTGACGTAAAAGCGGGTGTTGTAGACCGCAGGTAATCGGTGCCGAGCCGCCAGCGCAACGATCAGCCCGCGATGGACTGCCGCCCCCGGGCTCCCGGTCACGATCAGGCCGCCATTCGAACCCTGCGCGAACGCCGTGATGGCGCGCTCGATCTCGCCGGGATCCCGCACATCGACCGGGCGCAAGTCCACGCCGAGCGATGGCGCCGGGCCGGATTGCGCCGAACTGGCCGGGGCCGGCCGCTATGGCCGATTCTCGAAGGACCGCCGCGCGCGTCATGCGGGGCATGATCTCTTTGAGCAGCTCCAGCCATTTCCCGGCGATGGCATATTCGAAATTGGTGAAGCCCGTGGCGTTGCCGCCCGGGCGCGCCAGGCTCTCGACGTAGCCAGCGCCGACCGGGTCGGCGACAATCGTGAACACGATCGGAACGGTACGGGTCGCCTGATCTCCTGGCCGGTCGCGTGTCGATGATGTTGGGGGTGGCCTCGACGATCATGCCGCACGTTGAAGCGGGCCGCCTCAAGGCGCTCGCCTCGGGTTCGGCCAAGCGCTCGCACATCGCGCCGAACCTGCCGACCATGGCTGCCGCCGACCAACATGTTCCGCGCCGATCATGATCGCGGCGTAGAGATCGTCGTCTGCCCTTCCGCAGCGCGCCGCTCCTGCAGCTCGGCATAGGCATGCTCGAGATAGATCAGCATCACCACGCCCGGTCTCGGCGGCGACGCCGGCCAGCGCGATGAAGCGGACCGCGACCGACAGGTTGAAGCGCACGATCGCCAACGAATTCTTTGAAATTTGGCGGGTTCGCTGGTTGCCGCAACGCAATGCCCGCGCCGACGGTACGACCGAACGGCCAAGCGAAAAAAATTGGTGCAAAGGTCCTGAAATCGTCCAAAATTTGTCATCTCTGTGTCGGTCCGCCTCCGGACACGGGACCCGAATACTGGCGTCAAGCTGATCACCTGCAACCTCACGGACCGCCTGCCTTGGCTCGCGCCCTGAGATACATCATCCAGTTCTCGGCGGTCGGCACGATTTATTTCTTTCTCGTGCGATTTGGCCTCGAACTCGCCTCGGCCTACCCGGCTGCGACGGCGATTTGGCCGCCGGCCGGATTTGCGCTGGCGGCCGTCCTCCTGGGAGGATACCGCGTTGTACCAGCGATTTTTGCGGCTGCTTATGTTGCAAACGACGCTTCGCCCGATCCGAGCTATGCCGCGGCCGCGACTGCGGCCGGCAACGCATTCGAAGCCTTCGTGGGTGCCGTTCTGGTCAATTGGTGGGTGGGCGGGCGCAACGCGTTCGCAGTGCCGACCGGCGTCGCCAAATTCGTATTGATCGCGATTATTGCCGCGGCCATTGGCGCAAGCGTAGGCGCGAGCATCGATCTCGGCCTCGGAACCTCGGTTCGCATCGAGCAGGTCGATTGGGAAAAGTTCGCCTCCATCTGGCTGCCACGCTGGCTGAGCGACCTGGCCGCAATGCTGATGATCACGCCGGCGCTGGTCCTGTGGGTAACGGACCGCCCGCGATCGTTCAACCTTCGCCTGCTCCTGGAATCGGCTGCCATCTTCGCCGCGGCGGGCGCGCTTGGGGCGCTCGCCTTCAGCCCATGGGCGGCCACCGTGCCGAACGCGGCGCCGCTGGCCGTTGTGGCCGTGCTGCCGCCGATTTGGGCGGCGCTGCGCCGCGGTCCGCGCGACACCGCAACTGCGGTGCTCATTCTCCTGGGCTTCGCGGCTTGGGGGATCGCGCTCGGAGGCGGTCCGTCGGCCGCCGGTGTCCGCGCGCAGCCCGCGACGCTGATCCTCACGTTCATGATCGGCATTGCGATGCCCAGCCTGGCCTTGGCGGCCGACGCAGCGCACCGGAGGCGCACGGAGCAAACGCTCCGCGACACCCGCAGGGAGCTAGGCCTGGCGCGCGAGCAGTTCGCCCAATCGCAGAAGATGGAAGCCGTCGGTCAGCTCACCGGCGGGGTGGCGCATGACTTCAACAATCTTCTCACCGTGATCGTCGGAAACCTCAACATCGCCCAACGTCATCTGGAGTCGTTGACGGAGGCGCCGGCGGAACGGCTGCGCCGCGTCATCAACAACGCCATGCGCGGCGCCGAACGGGCAACGACGATCACCAAGCACCTGTTGGCGTTTTCGCGGAAGGAGCCGCCCGATCCGAAGCCCCTCAACATCAACAGGCTGGCCCATGGGCTCTCCGATTTCCTGCGCCGCACGCTGGGCGAGACGATCACCCTCGACATCGTCGGAGCGGACGGGCTGTGGCGGGCGGAAGCGGATCCGTTCCAGCTCGAGGCTGCCATCCTCAATCTCGCGGTGAACGCCCGCGATGCCATGGCCGCGGGCGGGAAGCTGACGATCGCGACCGAAAATATTCTGCTCGACGAGAAGTACTGCCGGCAATACGACGAGCTTGCTCCAGGACCATACGTGCGAATTGCCGTCAGCGACACCGGCACGGGAATGTCGATGGACATTCTCAAGCGTGTGTTCGAACCATTCTTCACGACCAAGAAAGCCGGACAAGGAACGGGCCTGGGCCTCAGCCAAGTCTACGGCTTCGTCAAGCAATCGCGGGGTCACGTCGAGATCGACAGCGAACCGGGCAGGGGCACGACCGTCATGATCTACCTGCCTGCCCTGCCCGCAAACCTGCGGGAGGAACATACGGCGGAACGGGAGGTCACCGGCGCCGATATCGCCCCGACGATCCTGCTCGTCGAGGACGATCACGATGTCCGCGCCTATGTGGTCGAGATCCTTCGCGAGCACTACCGGGTCCTGGAAGCGCACGACGCGGATTCCGCCCTCGGCCTGATCGATCGCAACGACGTGCGGGTGGACTTGCTTCTGACCGACCTCGTGTTGCCGGGAATGAGCGGAGGTCAGCTCGCAGAGCAGGTGAAGGCGCGCCAGCCGCAGGCGAGGGTATTGTTCATGAGCGGCTATTCGCGCGACACCATCGGTCAGCAATGGCCCACCGATGCCGGCATCGAGATACTGCACAAACCGCTGACGCAGGATGCGCTCGAACGGAGCGTTCGCGCAGTTCTCAATCAGCCTTATTGATATCGCCGCCACCGCACCTTGTGCGGGCGCCCGAGAAGGTGCGGCCAAAGAATACGTCTGCGCTATTGGCTATGATGGCATATCCGAACTCAACAAGAATCATCCCGGCCTAGCCACGGCTTCTCGGAACCACTACGCCGAAAGCGTCGGGTCGCGGCTCACCTGGTCGAGCCGCGCGCGGTGCTTTTTTGAGCGGCGGGGGACGTAGATCCGCTTCGGCTGAAATATCCGTACGGGTCGCCGTGGTGGGCCCGGGAGAAGTAACACAAACGCACACTGATAACGACTTAGCCGAAAGTGCGAGAGCAGCTGATCAACTAAGAAGACGCGAGTTCATCACGCTGCTCGGCGGCATGGCCGCACACCGCGCGCGCGCAGCAGGGCGAGCGGGTGCGGCGTATCGGCGTGCTCATGAACATGGCCCAGGACGATCCGGAATCACAGGCCCGCCTCGCGGCTTTCGTGCAAGGGCTGCAGCAACTGGGCTGGACTGACGGCCGTAACGTGCGGATCGACTTTCGCTGGGCCGCGGGCGATATCGCGGTACGCGGCAGACTCGCGCTACGTGGTCAGGACTTGCCGCATGACTGTGGCAGATTAGTCACGCTTCTATTGATTTCGCTCGCCGGTGATGCGTCACCACCGGTAAAGCGCCGGAGTCGCTAACCTTCGGGCGCGGGCCGATCCTCCATCTTCTGATCGGCCCGTTGACACTCACCCGAGCAATTCAGCCCCGCATGCCATTAAAAGGGCACCTGAAACATACGCTTAACGGGAGACATCGAAGCTCAACAGGGGACATCAAACATGAGTATCTTTAGGCGTGAGACCACCGAGCTTGACAAGGTCCACGAGGTGGAAGGGGAAATCCGCGAATTCGTGCGTCGCGACGTCGCCGGGCTGCGGCGGCAACCTGCGGATGATGGTGAGATGCTGGCCAACGATATCAGCTCGCTGCTGCAGCGCGTGTCGTTGCATTCAGTGCAGGAAATCGACCGACTCATCAGCGAACTCAAGACATTACGCGAACGGCTGCAGCACGAGGGCGAACGCGTACAGCGCGAGATCGTCGAATACGCGAGCTTGAGTCAGGCGGCGATGCAATCGACCAAGATCCTCGCGGAAAGCATGACCCATTGGAGTTCCGGACGCTCCTAAAATCAGGGAGTGAGCATCGCCTTGCTTGTTCGACCCGGCGCCGCTCGGAGGACCAATCGAGCGTAGCGTCCCGAAGCGGCGAATTCGTAACGGCCCGTGAGCAGGTCGCCAGTGTTCGCACCTGGAGATCAAGTAGCGGCCGCCGGAACAAAAAGGCCCGCCCTGAGTTGACAGGTCGGCGGCCCCAAGGACCGGGCCGCCGAGCAAGTGGTCATAGACTCAACCCCGCTTCGGCGGGGTTTTTCTATCAGGAGGGCGGTGGATCGGGAATCTCGATGACCACTCACCGTGAAGCAAATCGAATCTGAGTGCGACTAATCTGCCGCGTCGTCTGCGCTTCATTCGGGACTGAACGTGGCTCTAATGGCCGCGTATCTTTGCTACCACGCGCCTGAGGAGACCCGCAGGAGCAATGCCCTCATCCTGCACTGTTGAAGCAGGCACAATGGAAGGCGCCGTCACTGGCATAGACTCGGTGTCGCTCTCCCGACCGTGTCTCGTGAAGACTAGGCGCCGCTCGACGTCATGGTACGCAGAGCACATGAAGGTATGGTGCTCGAAACCGGGGACCGGGATGGTGTCGAGGCAACGATTGAGAGCCAGCTGTTCGAGCTGAAGCGGCATATCGCTGCGGCATGCGACGTGCTCGTGAAGGAATATATCGACGATGGAATTAGCGGCACGCTCCTAGATCGGCCCGCCCTCAATCAGATGCGGGCGGATTTGAAAACCGATCTGTTCGATTCGGTATTCGAGCCTGCGCGGCCTCCGGCGGGTGTGCTAGACGTTCGATTCCATGAAACTGGTCGGTTGTGCGGGATTCTTCATGACGGTGATGTGTTGTAGCCTCGTTTGTGATTCGCTGAACGAGGTCGAAGATCATGACGGCATGGCGGCAGGTGTTCGAGTTGACGATTGGGGATGAAGATTTGTCGCGGCTGAGGGCGATAGCGCGGTCGCGAACGGAACCGGCGAGCCGGGTCGAGCGGGCGCAGATGCTCCTGGCGTACCGGGTGCTTTGGGGGTGCATCATCAGACCGTACAGCGCTGCGTGGAGCGGGCTGTTGCCTATGGCCCGATGGCGGCGCTCGACGATCGGCCGCGGCCCGGCAAGGAGCCCACGATCACCGCTGAGGCCAAGGCCTGGTTGGTGTCGCTGGCCTGCCGGAAGGCGAAGGAACTGGGCTATCCGCATGAGTTGTGGACGACGCGGCTGCTGGCCCGCCATGCGCGGGAGCATGGACCGGCTGCGGGGCACGAGTGTCTTGCCAACCTCGTCCAGGGCACGGTGTGCAAGATCCTCGACCGGCATGAAGTGAAACCGCACAAGGTGCGCTACTACCTGGAGCGCCGCGACGCCGAGTTCGAACAGAAGATGGCGCAGGTGCTCTGCGTCTATCGCGAGGTCGAAGTGCTGAAGAAGGCTGCTGCCAAGTCGGAGAAGCCGAGCGTGGCCTGTGGGCACGCAAGGAATGGGTCGTTCGCGAACCCGGTGATGCGTTCTTCGGGCAGTCGGACGGAAGCCACCACGCGGATGGTTTCCTCGGCGGCGTTCAGGCCGGCTGCGATTATCAGTTCGCAGGTGGGTTCGTTGTCGGCATTGCCGGCGACTACGTCTGGACCGACGCCGACGGCAGCCATGTCAGCCTCCTGTTCCCCGACTCCACCAATCACTCCAAGGTGAAATCACTGGCGTCGGTGACGGGCCGCATCGGTTATGCGTGGGATCGCTTCCTGGGCTATGTGAAGGGCGGCGGTGCTTGGGAGCGCGACGAACACCACTTTACCGATGGGTTTGACATCGGGACGGTTAGCGCGACCCGCAGCGGCTGGACGATCGGCATCGGGGGTGAGTACGCATTCACCGACTTCCTCACCGGCTTCATCGAGTACAATTACTACGACTTCGGCAGCCGCGACCTCACTTTCATCCAGAACGGCACTATTCCCTTCACCTACGGCATCGACGAAACCAAGAGCGTCCTGAAAGCCGGCCTCAACTTCCGCTTCGGCGGTTGGGGCGGCCCCGCGAGATACTGACCGCTCGGAGGGCCATCCCCAAGAGTGTTTCATCGAGTGGTTAGAAGGAGCCTCGGGACGGCACGCCCGGGGCTCTTTATTTACGGGTGCGGAAGCACGGAACGCGCGCCTACCGTGACCATGGAGGGATGCGGCACCCTTCGAGACTATCGCTATCTCCTGCATGATCGCGACACGAAGTACACCCACTCGTTCCGAGCGATCATCGCGTGGGGTCAGGTCAAACCGCTCGCGCTGCCTGCCCGCAGTCCGAACTTGAACGCCTATGCGGAGCGCTGGGTCAGATCG
>WNGB01008055.1_pt1 | contig 16207 bp, 11 predicted proteins | sample 5400681 | NCBI WGS metagenome assembly WNGB01 (sample SAMN13153367, study PRJNA577476) | soil metagenome | isolation source: 115 cm soil or saprolite under grassland replicate 2 | place: USA:California | collected 2016-06-15 | reverse complement strand
CATCGCCCACCACCCAGGCGTCGTGGCCGGGCGGGATCTGGACCGCGTCCCCAGGCCCGACCTCCAGGTCCTCGCCGGTGTCCATCCTGGCGTGCAGGCGCCCCGAGATGGCGTAGCCCACGTGGTGGACCTGGCAGCTGTCGCCGCCGACGATCGGTTTGACGCACTCCGACCAGCGCCAGCCCGGCTCGAAGGTGGTGCGCATCAGGGTGGCCCCGTCCAGCTCCACCACCTGCACGATGCCGCGATCGACCGGGCGCACGGCTCCCTCATCGAGTGACTTTGCCTCAGGCCGCATGGCCCCCCTTGTGTTGACACGTGGGCCAACCCTACCTGGTCACGACACCGGACGACTACGCGCACCAATCTGACAGAGTCCTATTAAATGTCTATATCTTAAATGTCTATATCCGCATAAGGCTTGGATGCTGCATGGGGCCAAGGCGAATCCGCGGTCGTCTTGGCTAGCGTCCATCGGCTGCCCCCTCCCGCCCCTCCTGGGCCCGGGGATGGTGGGGGCGCCGGTCCCGCTCGGCCCGGCCGGCCCGCTCGGCGTGGCGGCGCTCGCTGCGGTGGTCGCGTTGGCGTGCGAGGGTTTGGGCGCGCTCGGCCCGGCGGGTGATCGCCCACACCCGGGTGCTTTGCCGCGTCGAGCGGCTCTCGGTGGCCATCTGGGTCACTGCCTCGGCGCCGACCGTGGCGAACTGTTCGGCGCCGCGGATGCGGGTGAACCGCTCGGCGTCCGAACGGGCACGTATGGGCACCACGCCCTGGTTGAGCGCCAGGAACGTCGCATCCAGCGGGCCTGCCGGCCCTCGAGTGGCCGGGTGGGCGCCCGGGCGGGTGCGGGTCGGCCGGGCAAGGTCGGGCGTGCCGAGGTCGAACCGCTGCCAGCCGGCCAGCAGCGCCGATCGGGAGCTGCCCAGCTGGCGCGCGGCCGCCTTGACGCCGCCAAGCGCTTGCGCGAGCTGGAACGCTTCCATGGCCCTGTCAGGATCGCGCGCGTAGACGCTGGCACGCGGGCGGCCAGGGTAGTCCAGGCCCCACCGCGCCCAGGCGCGCCGCAGGGTCGATGATTGGGTGCCGAGCTGCTTGGCGGCCTCCTGCGGGCCGAGCTCGACCGCGAGCCGGTGGGCCTCCTCGGCCGCGGCCGCGGCGCGGTCAGTGAGCCAGCTGCTGGGCCTGCGGGCGGGGTTGTCGCGCAGGGCGGTGCGCTCGTGGGGTTTGGTGCCGCCGAAGATGCCGTGGTCGTCGCCGCGGCTGGCGGCCGCAACCACGGCCAGGTCGCGGCACGGTCCTTGGACCGGGCAGGCGGCGCAGACTTGTTTGGCGGCCTGGGCCTTGGCCTGTTCGCCGCGTTCGGCGAAGAACAGCTCCGGGTCGGTGTCGCGGCAGGCGGCCAGGTCCAGCCACACCCGCCCCTCCCCTGGTCCGGTGGGCGGCGGGGCGGGTTGGCGCTGGCTGGCGCGGTGGGTGGCGCGTAGCGGGCCGACGACCCGCTTGACGTACGCCGGGCTGGTGCCAAGTTCGGCCGCGAGGTCGGTGAGGTTGACCCACTCGCCGTGCTCGACCTCACGCGCCGTGTAGGCGGCCTCGATGCGCTGGCGGGTGGTGGGCGCGCCGGCCCGCAGCGCGGTCAGGGTGTTGGTGACCGACTGGCGGCTGGTCCGCAGCTCCCGGGCCAGCTGGGCCGGGTCGATCCGCTTCCCAGTCACCTGCGCGCGCCGCCAGGCCAGCTCGATCTGGTCGGTGAGCGCGTCGGCCGGCAGCGGCCGCCCCGGCGCCGGGCTGGTCGGGGCGGGCGCGCCGGCGCGGAACCGCTCGGCCAGGGCGGCGAGCTGGTCGGCGTGGATCCGGCCGTGGCTCGCCGGGGTGGCGCGCAGGCTCGCGAGGCGGGGGTCGCGGGCGCGGACCTCGCGCAGGGCGCGCAGCCACTGCCTGGCGGCCGTGGTCGTGGTGCCCAGCTCGTCGGCGACCTGGGCGGGGTCGAGCCGTTCGCCGGCGCGCAGCTCCGTGGTCAGGTACAGGTCGCTGATGCGGTCGCGGACCAGTCGGGCGCGCAGCTCGGTAAGGTCGGGGTCGCGGTCGCGCTGGGCGCGCAGCACCCGCAGCAGGTCGCGGGCGTAGGCCGGGGTGACGCTGGTCTCGCTTGCGAGCTGCGCGGCGGTCACGGGCTGGCCGCCGTCGACCTCCCGGGCCAGCCAGGCGTAGGCGATCCGCTCCCAGGCCGGGCGCGGGTCGGCGGGCGGCTCCGGCGCGAACTCCATGCTTGGGTGTCTGGCCATCGCCTACACCTCCTCCCGCTGCCCCCGCGCATCCCGACCGGTGCGCAGGACGCGGAGGCGCTCGCCCCACCCAGGCCGCTCCGGCGCACCCTGGCGCGCCCGTCCGGCACGGGCGGCGGCGCGGGCGGTGGCACGTTCGCGGCGCTGCTCCTCGCGGGCCAGGCGCCGCTCGGCCCGGGCCTCGATGCGGGCACGGCGGTGCTGCTCGGCCCGGGTGTAGTAGGGCCGCAGGCGGATCGGGATCGGCCGCAGGTGCCCGTAGACCAGCACCCCCTCGCCGGGGCGCAGGCGGCGCAGGTCCTCGATCGGCAGCAGCGGCCGGTAGCCGACACTCTCGTTGACCGAGTGGCGGCCGTCGACGCTCATCGAGCGGGCCTGCTCGACGGTCTGCCGCTCGCCGATCAGCTTCGCCCCGAGTTCGAGGGCCGACAGGTCCGCGAGGCCGGAGAGGAACAGCTTGGCGCGGTGGTTGTTCAGGATCGTGGCGGCCTTGGGGCCGTAGCGGGCCTCGAGCTGCGACTTGTCGTGCCAGACGGTGACCAGCTGGATGCCCTGCCCCCTGGCGGTGGTCGCCAGCACGTCCAGCTCGCTGAGCGCGGCGCAGTTGCCCGCCTCGTCCAGGAACAGCCCCAGCCGCGGGGTGAGCATGCCGTCGGGGCTTCTGGCGGCCTTCTCCTGCGCGGCGGCGACGACCTGCTGGGTGATCGTCTCGAACAACGGGCGCAGCAGGCGCTGCTGGTGGGCGGGGGCGTACAGGTAGATGGTGTTGTCCCCGGCCAGGAAGTCGTCCAGGTCCAGGGCGTGGCCGTCGGTGAACTGCGCGACCCGCTGGTTGGCGTAGACGTGCAGGACCTCCTCGGCGGTGGCGTACAGCGAGTCGACCGCCCGGTCGGTGCGGGACTGCGAGGACTCCCACGCGTCCACCGCCGGCCGCACGCCGGTGGCGGCCAGGATGTCGTTGATCTCGGTGTCCTCGCGCGAGTCCAGCCAGTGCAGCACCTCGGCCATCCCAAGGCCCTTGGTCGCCGCGGCGAACAGCAGCGGGGCGAGGAACTTGGTGCCCATCGTCTTCCAGAAGCGGTGCTCGGGGCGTTGCTCCTCGGTGGGGGTCTGCTCGATCGCGTTGGCCAGCTGCACCGCGGTCTGCTGCGCCCCCGCCCAGGTCGCACAGGACGCCAGCGGCGTCCACTGGGCGCTTTCGATGCCGGAGGCGCCGAGGGGGTCGAGGACCAGGACCTCGCCCTTGCGGGAGCGGGCTGCCAGGGTGGCGCGCAGCACGTCGGGTTTGACCGAGGTCGCGACCAGGGGCCCGGCCCATTCGAGGATCTGAGGGATCACACAGGCGGAGGTCTTGAAGCTGCCCGTGGGGCCGAAGATCAGCACCGAATGGCAGTCCTCGGCGGCCAGCAGCCGCCGGCCTACCCCGGGCAGCCCCAGGGTGCGGCCCAGGATCACTCGGCCCGGGGTGGGCCCTGCGACTGTGAGCAGGCGCAGCTCCCGCCCCCTGGCCCACACCGAACCCTTGTGCTTGTGCTCGCGGCCGGGCCGGTGGCCCGCCGCCCGTCCCGGCAGATACCGAACCACCGCGGCCGTGCCACTGGCCGTGCCGCCGACCACGGTGGCCGCGGAGGCGTACATGCCGACCGGGCCGGGCAGCGCGCCGTGGACCCGCGCGGGCCAGGCCAGGGCCGGGTCGCCCAGGTGGTGGGGCAGCTGCCACAGGACCGAGGCGACGTCGGCGACGCCGAGGTCGAGCCAGGTGTGGCCGAACACCAGGCCGGCGAGCTGCCCAGCGGCCCAAGCCAGCAGCCCGGCCGTGCCCGTGCCCAACAGCCCGTAGAGCGCCAGTTGCTCGCCGAGACCGCCGAACGGCGGGGTGTCAGGCGGGCGGTACCGACCGGGCGGCTGGGGCGGCCACGGCTCACGCCACATCCGGACCACCCCCCGACACCTGCTCGTCGTGATCGTGGTCACGGCTAGTTCGCAGCGCGTCGCGCCATGCCTCGGGATGCAGCGCGATCAGCGCACGGATAGCGGCGTTGCGACGCTTACGAGAGCGACGCGAAATCGCCTTCTGACAGGTCCTGCAGTAGCCAGATGGCGCGCCGCTCGGGGTCACGTAGAACTCGGACAGGGACTTATTGGCCTGACAGGACGGACACCGCTTCCTGCCAGAACGGTGACCCGGCGCAGGCGCCGGGGTAGGCTCATGCTGCATCTGGGGGTCCTCACTTCTGGGTGCAGGCCCTGGGGCGGTGATGCGCCCCGGGGCCGCTCAACGTCTGGGGTCCTCACACGCCGACGGTCAGGCGGGTGGTGCGTCCTGTTCGCGTCGACATGAACGACACGGCTTACGGCGGCCGAGCTGTCTCCCCCACCGGCCGCCGGCGCCGGGAGCTGAACACGAGCTGAGCCACCAGGTGGAGCACCGCCGGATCAGCGATGTGGTCGGGAAGGCCCTGCGCCCGCCGGGACCGCCCGGCCAGCTCGCGCGCCACCGCCGCAAGATCTGGCCCTGACGCCCTGACTTGACGACGTCGATGCACGCGTGGCGCTTCCCCCATCGCCCGACGTCGGCGCGACGTGATGCCGCACTGCTCGCGTGCTGGTGCAGTGGCAGGCGAGCGGAGACGCGAGTCAGCCATCGCACCGCTCCTGGGGCCTGGGGACAGTGACTAAATTATAAAGCATTGTGAGCAGTATAGGAAGCAGTTGTGACAGTACGCACAACGGAGTGGGTGCTGTTGAGGAGTCGTGAGCGATACTTCCGGTGTCCGCGTCGATCACGAGGGGAACCAAGGCGTGCCGACCGCAGAGCAGAAGGCTGAGTTCCGCCGCGTTCTTCGCGAGACGCGGCTGCGGCGGCGCCTGTCCCAACGAGCGCTCGGCAGGGTTGCCAGCGCGAGCCCCAACGCTGTCTCTCAATGGGAAAGCGGCCGATCGCTTCCCGTCCCCGCGAAGGTTCCTGCGCTGGAACGCGCCTTGGAGCTGGAGCCCGGCGCACTGTCGCGGTTGCTCGGCTACCTGCCCATCACCAGTGGAGACGACAAGGTGAGCCTCGATGTGATAGAGGCGATCCGTCGAGACGAGCGGCTCGGGCAGGACGGCCAGGAGCTGCTCATCACGATGTACCGGCAGCTGCTTCGGCAACGCGAGCAGGCCGCAAGGTCGGGCTGATCCTGCCAGGGTCGGCTGCACTCCTCGACGCTCCTCGTTGGGTCGTCTGGCCTACGTCGAGGAGAACATCTACGCTTTATGGTCGGAAGAGGACACGGCGGACACGCGTGTATCCCCCAGTGTCCCCCGCCCCTCTGGGAGGTCGGCATGGCGGACCGCGAGCTGCCGGGCTACGCGACTGCCATTCGCGAGGCTCGCGCTGCTCGAGGCTGGACTCGGCCGCGGTTGGCTTACGAGATCGAGCAGGTCATCAAGAGTGACAGCGAGAGGCCCCCTGAGCGGGACAATCTGCTCCGCATGATCCGTAGCTGGGAGAATGGAGAGCACCAGCCCAAAGGCCACAACCGCGAGCTGCTCGGGCGAGCCTTCAAGATGACCGAGGCGCGTCTGTTCGAAGCGAGCAGGGAGTCCCTCAGCCTCGGAAGTGGCTGGCTGGATCTGTACGGCACAATGATGGTGGCACTCGATCCTGAAGGGTTGGACATGGAACGCCGCGTCTTCCTTCGGCAGGCTGCCGCCGCAGTCGGTGGAGCCACGCTCGCTTCCTCGATACAGCCCGGTGACGTTGAACCCTGGGAGCGCCTGCTGTTCACCTTGCAGCAGTCCGGCCGGGTTGACCCAGTCACCATCGAGGACCTCGGCCGCATGACCACCGACTTGGAGCTCCTCTACGCGGAGGCATCCTCGCTCGACCTGCTCAAGCCGGTGAAGGGCCACCTCCACGTCATCACACGTCTGCTGAGCGGGAACGTCGCCGAGGCCGACCGACGCCAGCTCCACTCCATCGCAGGGGAGACGGCAGGGATCGCCGGATGGCTCGCGTCCGACCTCGGGCGCGACCAAGATGCGCTCGCCTACTACGAGACAGGCATGTGGGCGGCCCGCGAGGCCAGGGACGGGGCGCTCGGGGCTTACCTCGTCGGCAGCGCAAGTACCCTGCCAGCGTTCCGAAAGAGTCCACAAGCCACCCTCCGGCTACTGGACGACGGCACTTTCGGGTTCAAGACCGCCCAGGCGACGGCGAGCACACGTGCATGGCTGGCGGCACTGGAGGCCGAGGCACACAGTAAGGCTCGGGACGAGGTCGCAACACTCGAGGCATTTGAGAAGGCTGGCAATGCGTTCAAGCGGCAGGAGAAAGCTCCGCTACGCCCACGGGCGGAGTTCTTCGACCCGGGCCGGCTTGCTGGTGAGAGAGGACTGTGCTACATCCGCCTCGCTCGCTTCGACGATGCGCATGTGGCACTCCACGAGGCACGGAGAAGGCTCGACCCAGCGGCGAAGATCCGTCCACGGGTCCTGACGGGCTTGGCGACGGCGTACGCCGAACAGGGGCGAGTCGCGGAGGCGTGCCAACTCGCTAGCGAGTCGCTGGCGATCGCTCGCCGAACTCACACCGCGCTCAGCCTGAGTCAGGTAAAGGATGTACGTCGGCGCCTCGACCGGTGGAAGGACGCCCGCGCCGTTAGGCGGCTTGACGAGCAGCTATCAGCCTAGCCCGTCCTGACATGGCCCTTCCCATCAAGCGATGGTGAAAAGTCTGGGCTCATATAGGTATAGCTCGGCGTTCGTCCTGCTGACTGTCGAGCTATCCCTACAGTTTTGAAGCTCGCCGCGGGCTCGGGCAAAGTCGTTCATTGTTCCCGGAGGCCCTGAGTATGCGAATGGTGGTCGCCCAGCAGCCGCCACCCGAGCTTGGATGTCGATAAGATAACTGCAACCGGAACAGCAGTGATTGGCGGTGAACGCCTCGATCTTGCTGAGGTCTCTTCGTAGAAGAGCAGACGAGACCGCACCACAAGGCGGCGAGGCCGCTATCCACGTTTTGTGGCGTAGAGCCATTGGGGAAGCGAGATCAACCTACAAACAGTACCAGGAGTATGCATAGTGAGGATTCCAGGTGTAAGCGGCCTGACCCCATCCATGGGCATGACATGTTTGCGAAATCTGATCACGTGTAATTTTGGGATTGGTTGAGCTAAAAGGTCCTCCGCAAGTCCACTTATATGCCTGTCCAGTACCATTCAGTTTACGACCTTCAATCGTGCTCGGACCGATTTGGCCCGGCACCCAGGCGTCAGCCGCGCGCCCTAGGTCCTGACAAACCGTCTCCATGTGCGGATATCCCGACTCTCTCTTTGGGGAATCGGGCGGTAATGGCCTAAAGCCAGGATATCGCTCCTTAGCTATTGCCTTCGTAGTTGTCGTCGGCTTCGTAGTTGCTTCAGGCTCCGAGGTAGTGGCCAGACCCCTTGAGGAAGCAGCAACAGTAGTTGTTGGAGAAGAACTACGACTATCCACTACATTGAAAATCAGGGTGACAACGTTTATCAATACGCCAATCACTGCTATGACATTGCCCAATGTCGCCGTTGGGTCAGGGGATGAACTTGGCGTCAAGGAGTCGGGGGAGGGACTGATACGACTCCAAAACCAACGAAGGAGCAGACCGATCGCGATGAAGGCGAAGCCGACGTACAACCACCTTGTGTCCATGTGTCATCTCTAAGGCAGATCACACCGCTCGGTCAAGAGGGAGCACTTGGCTAGAAGGAACGATCCGGACGTTCTAAGGGCCGCTCTGGGCCGCCAGGTCTCAACATCGTCTGGTGGGAATGACTGTGAGACTGCCGACTGTCGAGCTAGGACGACAGTTCACCGAGCTCCCGCTTGACTGCGGCGAGGTTGTTTATCGAGGTCAGGGTGTCGGGGTGGTCGTCGCCCAGCACCCGCCGGAAGCCGGCCAGGGCCTGCTCGTGCAGGCCGCGGGCGCCGGCGAGGTCACCGAGCTCGTGGCGGGTTATGGCCAGGAGGCTCATCGAGTTTAGGGTGTCGGGGTGGTCGTCGCCCAGCACCCGCCGGCGGGCGGCCAGGGCCTGCTCGTGCAGCTCGCAAGCGCCGTCCATGTCGCCGAGGTCGTCAAGGGCCGTAGCGAGATGGCTCATCGCCTGAAGGGTGTCGGGGTGGTCGTCGCCCAGCACCCGCCGGAAGCCGGCCAGGGCCTGCTCGTGCAGGCCGCGGGCGCCTTCAAAGTTGCCGAGCGCCTGGCGGGATGCAGCGAGTAGGCTCATTGAGATCAGGGTGTCAGGGTGGTCATCCCCTAGTACCCGCCGGGAGCGGGCTAGGGTTTCCTCGAACAGTTCGCGGGCACCTTCAAAGTCGCCGAGGGTGCGGCGGGTCTCGGCGAGGTTGTTCATTGAGGTTAGGGTGTCGGGGTGGTCGTCACCCAGCACCCGCCGGCACGTGGCAAGGGCCTGTTCCTCCAGGGCCAAGGCCTGCCGGTACTGGCCACGACTCCACAGATAGAAGCCTGCTTGGGTACGCAGCCAAGCCGTCAACTCCGCCTCGACGTCCAACGCCTCGGCGTGGTCGACCACGGCCAGCGCGTGTGGCAGCAGCGGGGCGAAGGCTGGCCAGAGCGCCACCTCAACGCGGCCGCGCGGGAACGCCGCATGGACCAGCCGCGCTGCCGCAGTAACCCACTCTTGCTGATCCTGAGAGTTGAGGCCGGCGCGGACCACCGTCTGCAGCAGCCGGTGGACGTACAGGCCGTCGGCGACCACCCGGACCAGCGAGTAGCGGCGCAGCGCCGCGACCGCGTCCGCCAGGGTCAGCGGGTCGGCGGCCGTGGTCGCCAGCGGCTCGGGCAGCTCCTGGGCGTGCCCAGCCAGCAGCGGCAGGGGCAGGTCGTCGGGGGCGAGGAAGCTCGCCAGGGTGAGCAGATCGACGGCGGCGGGTTCAGTCTCACGCAGCCGTTGCAGGGCCAGCGACCAGGTGGTGGCCACGGTGTGCTGGTAGCCCAGCGGCTGGCCGCGCTTGAGCAGTTCCAGCGCCCGGGTGGCGAACAGCTCCACGTAGCCTTCGAGGGTGACTGCGCCGGTGGCGGCGACGTAGGCGCCGGCCTGCTCCAATGCCAGCGGCAGCCCACCCAGCGTCGTCCCTAGCGTCGTTGCCGCAGCCTCAGCCTGCTTGCCGCGTTGCCGGGTGCGAGCCAGCAGAAACTCAGCGGCGTCGGTCGGCGCGAGGACCTCCACGGGGAGCAGGTCGGCCAGCGCCTCCCAGCCGGCTTCGGCCTGCGAGGTCAGCAGCACATGCCCCGTCGTGCCGCGGGGCAGCAGGTTGGCCACTGCCTGCGGCTCCTCGACGTTGTCCAGCACCAGCAGCCAGCGGCGGTGGCGCTCTAGCCACTCGCGGACTGCCGCGACCGCCACCTGCTGCGGGGCGTCCTCGGCCAGCTTCAAGTCGATGACCAGGCGGCCCTGAGCAGCCAGGATGGCGTAGTCGCCGAGCAGGCTGCTGGCCTGCTCGCCCCGCACCCACCAGACCAGGTCGTAGTTGGCCCGCTGCCGGTAGGCGTACTCCACCGCGAGCTGGGTCTTGCCGATCCCGCCCAGACCGATCAGCGCCACCCGCCGGCTGGCCGCATCCGGTGCGGTCAGCCGCGCGTAGACCTCGGCCAGCAGCGGCTCGCGCCCGGCGAAGTAGGGATTGGGGTGTGATGGGATGTTCCACACCGGGGGCAGCTCGCCTGGAAACCGCGGCGCCTCGGTCGCGCTCACCGCGGCCCGGCGGCCGGGGAACTCCGGCTCGCCGACCGGCTTGCCGCGTGCGCCCCGGGCGGCGGCCAGCAGTGCCGCCCGCGCGCCGGCTGCGTCCTGATCGACCAGGTCGACGTAGACGCGGGTCTTCAGCAGCCCTGGTGGGTCGACCTGGTCGACCCGGACCGGCAGCAGGAGGCCCCTTTCGCCGCTGGGGTCGTCGGCGTAGAAGGCCCGCCACTCGGCTTGGCCGTGCGCCGAGCGCAGGTAGGCCGCTGAGAGCACCAGCACAACTCGCTGTGCGGTAGTGGTGGCCTGCTGCATCTCGTGAACCCAGTCGTGCCCGGGGGTGAAGTCCCACGCCTGGACAACGACCTGGTAGCCCTCAGCCTCCAACTGCCAGGCGACCCACTCGGCCCAGGCGCGGTCGGCGCCGGTGTAGGAGACGAAGAAGTCCGCCGCCGCCTCGGCCATCCCGTCCCTCACCCCCGTACCTACGACCGCCTGGTGCGAGGTCTACCACAACGAGACGAACCAGGCACACGCCCCGTATCCCCGTCCGATCCGTGGAGCAGTACGTCGATGAAGGAAGCGGCGGAGCGACCGTAGGGCTGACAAACGCGGGGCAGAAGCAGGAAGCAGAGAGCACGTGCGTGTCAGACCCGCCAGATGGGCGTCACGCGGTCGGCATCGAACCGCTTGCCTCTTCTTGCTGGCCCGACGACCACCGCCGGTAACACCGCGGCGACCACGGCATGGCGTCGGTCGATGCTCCAGGTTTCCCACGCGGCACGGAGCGCCGCTTCAGTCGAGGGCACGTCGAGCAGGATGCCGGTCCGGGGCCGCTCCGACAGGGCTCGATTGGTCGCCTCGATCCGAGCCTCGATCACCTGCCTGACGGCCAGGAACTCGGCGCGAGAGATGAGCCGGTCGGCGTAGTGATCCCGGGCGAGCTGGGTCAGGGCTTGTTCGTCGGCCCGGAGCTGGTCCGCGAGGGCGGCGAGATCCTGGTCGTCTCCGGCAGCCGCCCGCCTGGCGTCGGCGAGCCCCGGGCCGGAGAGCGCCACGATCACCATCTCGGTCACGAACGCCTCAAGGTGGTTGCGTTGCGCGTAGACGCGGCCGCATCCGTAGTGAGGTGCTTCCGAGCGGCAGCCATAGGACGGCGCCTTGTTGACGCAAGAGACGAGCGCTTTCCCGCAGATGCCTTCGACGTGGCCGATTCTCGCCTCGCCCGGTGCCCCGCAGCGGGCGACGCCACCAGCCAGCAGGAACGTCCTCCCCCGCCCGAGCCGGCGCCGACCAGAGCGGTCCGCGAAGATCCTCCGGACCGCCTCCCACGTGCCGCGATCAAGGATCGGCGGCCACGTGGCGGGGCCGACGATCTCGCCCTGGTGGACCCGAAGGCCGGCGATCCGTGGGCTGGTGACCATGTTCCTAAACGCCGTGGCCAGCCATACATTGCCCTTCGGCGAGCGGATGCCGCAACGCTCCCAATCGGCCAGGACGCCGTAGACGCTCTCGCCGTTCAGCAGACGCCGGGCCGCCTCCCGGATCAGCTCGGCTTCGGCCTCCTCCAGCCGGCCGGTGAACCGATAGGCGGTCCTCCCATCCCGCAGGACAGCCGGTTCGTACTCGAAGCCGAACGGCCGGGGGCCGCCATGGTGACGGCCGGCGCGGGCGAGCTCGTCGTGCTTCAGGCGCAGCCGTTCGGCCCGGTGCTCGCTCTCGTGCCTGGCAACGGCGCCCCTGATCCTAAAGTGGAGCCGGCCGCTCGACGTTGCCAGGTCGTACTCGCCGGTCACGGTGGCGAGCTTGGTGCCGCACCGCTCCGCAAGGTCGATCAAGCCCTCGTTCTCGATCGGCTGGCGGGTCAGCCGGTCGGCGTCCCACGCGACGATGGCGCCGATGCGGCCGGCCTTCGCATCGGCGAGCAGGCGCTGGTAGCCGGGCCGGTGGCCGTTGAACGCCGAGAGGTCATTGTCCCGGTAGACCTCGGCGACCTCCCAGCCGTTGCGTTTGCTGAGTGCCCGACAGGGCGGCTCCTGACGCTCCACGCCGAGTGTCGAGCCGTCCGCGGCTCGGGAGATCCGGACGTAGATCCCTGCTCGCATGGGCCAGCTCCGGCCGGTCAGAGGACGACGGAGGACCATCATACCCCCATAGCATAGTGGCTGTGACCACGATCACCAGGGCGTACTCGGTGGTCTGACTACCCGACTCCGGTCTGGCGGCGACGCGGGCGACTCCTGGAACAGACATGGGAGACCTCCTTGATGACGGGGTGGCGCGAGGACGACCGTTCAGGGCACGAGCGCCCGGATGGCTCCGGCCACCGTGGGCACGACGACGAGCAGGACGAACGCCGGCAGGAAGCACAGGACCAGAGGGAACGCGAGCCGGACGGCCGCGCGCCCGGCCTCGGCCTCGGCGGCCAGCCGGCTGCGGCTGCGCAGCGCCTCCGCACGGGCGGCGAGCGCCTCGGCCGGACCCATGCCCCAGCGGTCGGCCGCGTCCAGTGCCGCCGCGGCCGCGCGGAACTCGTCCAGGGCGGTGCGCTCGCCGGCGAGTCGCAGCGCCGCGCCTGGGGACAGGCCGAGACGGAGGTCGACGACCACGCGGCCGAGCTCCGCTCGCAGGACGTCGGGGCTGCGCTCGGCCACCCGGCAGAGGGCGAGGTAGGGGTTCAGCCCTGCCCGTAGGCACGCGCCGAGCAGGTCGATCACTGCCGGCGCGGCCTCGCTCCGGGCGGCACGGACCCGTGCCGCGGCGCGACGCCGTGAGGAACGGCGCAGCGCGAACACGCCGACAACGGCGAGCGCGACGGCGAGGGCCGCGGCGCTCACGGCCCGCCTCCCACGATGCGTCCCGCCCACCAGATCCCGGCCGCCTCGAAGGTGGTCGCGGCCGCCAAGGTCACCCAGCCGAGGCGCTCGCCCACCAGGAACGCCGCGTCGGCCGGCGAGGTGGCGGCGAGGACGAGAAGGAAGCAGGGCGCCATCCCGGAGACGACGCGCGCCGCCAGCCGGGCCTGCGCGGTGGCGGCCATGCGGGACTGGCGCGTGCGGAGACGGTCGGTGGCCGCGGCGGCGACTCCCGCCAGCACCGGTGCCGGCGGTGCCCCGGTCGTCTCCGCCAGGTCGAGGGCCTCGCCGGCCACCACCAGCTCGACGAGACCGTGGTCGCGCCCGGCGGTGGCCAGGGCCTGCCCGGCGCCCAACCCGACGGCCGCCTTCCTGGCGGCCGTGTCCAGCGCGGGCGCGAGCGGCTCGGGCGCCGTCTCGGCGGCGGCGAGCAGCGCCCGGTACGGTGCCGCCCCGGCGACGATGGTCGCGCGCAGGACGTCGAGGACCTCGGGAACGGCGGCCTCCTTGGCGGCGCGCTCGCGCCGGGCCGCGCCCGGCAGCCGGCGCGCCACCGCGCCGAGGATCGCCGTCCCGCGACCGCTTCCCGCCTGCCCGGACGCCTGCGGGAATTGCCACTGCTCCCCCACTTCCCCGACAGGCACGCCCACAGCGGTCCCGGGGTTGCTCGGCCACGGCCCGGAGACTTCCGTGGATCGCCGATGCAGCGCCGATGCGGCGGGATCCACGCGGGTCGCGGCCGCTGCCCGGTCAGGCGTCGGTCGGGTTGCCGGACCGGGTGGGAGCGCCGGGCGATGGGTGCGCACGCGCGGGCGCGTCGGCGGGCGAGGCGGCCTTGGACGGCGGGCGGACTGGACGGCGAGCGCGGCGAGGGCGAGCGCGGCGACGAGAAGGAGGCCGGTCACGGTCGGCGCCTTCCCGTGAGCGGCGTGGGAGCCGGGCGGTCCTGGTCCGCCAGCTCGAAGGCCTCGCTGGTCGCGGTGGGGAGCTGCTCGGCCCACGCCGGCACGTGGCCGGTCGCCTGGAGGCCGGGGCCAGGGCCGGCGACCCGGACCGGGCGGGCGACCACCCGGTCGGGGCCGTCGGCGGCCAGCTCGGCTACGGCGGCGACACGGCGTCCGTGGGGGCCCCGCTCCAGGTGGATCACGGCCTGGATGCCTCCCGCGATCAGGCGCCGTACGACGTCGAGGACCGCGCCGGGCGCGGACAGCGCCATCGCCTCCAGCCGGGCCGGTACCTCGTGCGGCCCGCCGGCGTGGAGCGTGGTCAGCAGGCCTCGATGGCCGGTGTTGGCGGCCTGCAGCATGTCCATGACCTCGGCCCCGCGGACCTCGCCGACGATGATCCGGTCCGGTCGCATGCGCAGCGCGTTGCGGACCAGCTCCTGCAGCGGGACGGCGCCACGCCCCTCCACGTTGGGCGGCCGCGCCTCGAGCCGGACGACGTGGGGGTTGGGCAACCGCAGCTCGGCCGCGTCCTCGATGGTGACGATGCGCTCACCCGGCGGCACGGCGGCCGCGAGCACGTTGAGCAGCGTGGTCTTGCCCGTGCCGGTGGCCCCCGGTACCGGCCGCGCATGGGCAAGATCGCGGCCTAGCAGCCGGCAGTCGCGCATGCTGGTCGTGGCCGGCGGGTTCACCCCCATCCCGCTCCGCCTGTGGGCGCTGGACCGGCACGCCCGGGCACTGGGCTACACGGGCCTGCGCGCCTACCTGGATGCCCGCTACGCCCACGCGGGCTGCAGCCTGCCGCGGTTGGCCGCCGAGCTTGGTACCTGCGTGTGGCTGGTCCGCGCCGCCATGGACGCCCACCGCGTGGCGCGGCTGCCCGGACCCGAGGCCAAGGGCCGCGCCCGCAAGGCCGCTAGCGACCGGCACGCTACTGCCCGTGCCGCCGCGCTTGGGTTCCTGGACGTGGACGCCTACCTGCACGACCGGTACGTCCGACGGGCCTGGCCGCTCCCCCGGCTCGCCGGCGAGCTGGGTACCGGCAGGCGTGTGGTGGCACGGCTGCTCCGCGAGCACGGGGTGACGCCCACCCGGGCCACCGCGGCGCTGGCGGCGGCCGGGTCGCGCGGCCGAGCGGTCCAGGCGGCGCGCCACGCCGGCCGGCGGCAGGCGCGGGTCGCGGCGCTGGGCTTTGCCGAGCTGGCCGCCTACCTGCGGGTGCGCCGGGTCGAGCAGGGCTGGCCGATCGAGCAGATCAGGGCTGAGCTGCGGGTGGACCGCCGCTGGCTCCGCGCCCAACTCAACGCCCTCGAACTTCCTTGATGACCAGGGCGTAGCAACGCCAGGACTGTGCCCATGCCAGGCGAGTAGCGACTCCGATGCTGCGCCGGCTCGCCGGAGCGTCCTGACGGTGCTCCGCACTCGCCGCTCGGAACGCGTGGCTAAGGAACAGGAGCTGCGAGCTCGCATCCACGACCCGGAACAGCAGCTCGCCGTCGAGGACGGCAGACTGCTCAACCTCATCGTGCCAGGCCCGTCAGGCCGGTGGCTGAGAGCCTCGGCCGCGGTGACGGGCGCCGGCCCGGTGATCTCTGACCCGCGGACTGCTACCTCGGGCCTGCGCCTGACCGAGCGCGAGTGTATTGCGGGCGATCGGATCTACAACCGGCATGAAGAGCAATGTGAGATTGCTCCGGCGCCTGCTGCCGGGCTCGAGCTGCTGCTCCGGGCGTCAACGCTTACGCTGGCGGTCCTGCAGTGGCTGTCCTGCTGAACGGCAATGGAGAAGTGCTGGATCGCATGGTACTTCAGCGTGCGGCGCAAGTCCGCGACCTGTTCAAGCGACCCCACGAAGCTGCACGAGGTGCATTTCGTCTGCTGCGATCGTTGTCCATCTGCACCTGCGGCGAGTATGATTGCCTCGAACATCCTGAAAGGTGTAATGTGCGTATACGTCTTATCCCCACTCTGCTGGCGGTCGCTCTCTTGGCGAGTTCGTGCTCGTCGCAACGAGTTGACCAGCCACTCAGCTACTCGCCACCTCGGAACCTGGATGCGCTGCTTGGCGAGTCGGCCAAGGTCCAGACCACATGGGATGCGGATTCCAGCATGATCGCAACCACCGGCGAGTTGGTGGTGGACGTTCCGTTGCGGCTAAGGGCCGGCGTGCGGATCGCCGCAGGACCAGAGAGCTTCGCCGTCAAGTTGGGAGGGGCTGATGCGCAAGCACGGCTTGTCGCGCCCGGCGTTGCTCTGTTCCCCAACACGGCTCGCCAGGCAAATACCGCAATCCAGGTGCTCGGTGATCGAGGCGTCCGCTTCATTTCAGTGCTGACCGGAGCATCAGCGCCATCATCGCTGTCTTTCAGCGTATTGCTGCCAAGCGGCGCCAAGAT
>WNGB01007137.1_pt1 | contig 16208 bp, 19 predicted proteins | sample 5400681 | NCBI WGS metagenome assembly WNGB01 (sample SAMN13153367, study PRJNA577476) | soil metagenome | isolation source: 115 cm soil or saprolite under grassland replicate 2 | place: USA:California | collected 2016-06-15 | reverse complement strand
GCCCGTCCACGGGCATGCCGACGAAGCCGGAGCAGGCCGACCTGCTCGGCGTCATGTTCGGCCGCAACTCCGAGTCGCCCGTGCCGGTGATCGCCGCTGCGACACCGTCTGACTGCTTCGAGGCCGCCCTCGAGGCGGCACGGATCGCGGTCAAATACCGGACTCCGGTGTTCCTGCTCTCCGACGCCTATCTTGCGAATGGCTCGGAGCCGTGGCTGCTGCCGGACGTCGATTCGATCCAGCCCATCGACCCGGGCTTCGCCGCGGCGGACGGCGACGACTTCCAGCCGTACCGGCGCGACGAGGAAACACTCGCGCGGCCGTGGGCGATCCCGGGCACGCCCGGCCTCGAGCACCGCATCGGTGGGCTGGAGAAGCAGGACGTGACCGGGAACGTCAGCTACGACCCCGAGAACCACGACCTGATGGTGCGGCTGCGTGCCCAGAAGGTGGCCGGCATCGCGCAGGACATTCCCGAGCTCGAGGCCGACGACCCGGACGCCGCCGACACGCTCGTGCTCAGCTGGGGCGGCACCTACGGTTCGGTTGCCGCGGCCGTGCGGCGCGTGCGCGCCACCGGAAAGAAGGTCGCGCATGCGCACCTGCGCTACCTGAACCCGTTCCCGCGCAACACGGGAGAGGTGGTGCGCGGTTACGAGAAGGTGCTCGTGCCGGAGATCAACCTCGGGCAGCTACAGAAGCTGATCCGCGCGGAGTTCCTCGTCGACGCCACCGGCTTCAACCTCGTGCGCGGCATTCCGTTCCGGGCAGGCGAGGTCGCCGAGGCGATCGACGCGATGGTGGACGCCTGAGTCCGTCGGCGCAGCGCTAGCGAGGGTGGGAGCCAGTGCGCTACCTCGCCGCCAGTCCCCACAGGCGCGAGGCAACTGGGATGGCCGCAGGATCCTCGGCTGGCTCCCACCTCCGCGCAGGAAATTCGCGAATCGAATCCCGGTCAGACGCCTTTCGGGCTCCGATCTTCTCCCCTGCAGAAGTGTGATTGACCGTTCAGTCAGTGTCTAAACCGCCTATGCCCGTCCTCTACGACAGCCCGGTCTCGGGCAACTGCTACAAGGTGCGGCTGCTGCTTGCGCACCTCGGGATCCCGTACGAGCGGCGCACCATGGACGTGGTCGACCGCTCCAACCGGCGGGAGGTGCTGGGCGGGCTGAATCCGTCGCTGCGCGTGCCGACGCTCGTGCTCGAGGACGGACGGCCGCTAGGTGAATCCGGCGCGATCCTCTGGTACTTCGGCGAGGGGACCCGCTTCGTTCCCGGCGATCCGTATGAGCGGGCGCAGGTGCTGCAGTGGATGTTCTTCGAGCAGTACGACCTCGAGCCGGCGATCGCGGTCGTGCGCTTCTGGGTCGCCTACTCCGGTCGCGCGGAGGAGTTCGAGCCGGAGCGGCCCGCGAAGATGAAGACCGGCGAGCGCGTGTTGCGAACGCTCGAGCGACATCTCGACGGCCGGTCCTACGTCGTTGGCGACTCGTTGACGCTCGCCGACATCGCGCTCTACGGGTACACGCACGTCGCCGAGGAGGGCGGCTTCGAGCTCGAGCCGTATCCCGCGGTGCGCGCGTGGCTCGAGCGGGTCGCGTCCGAGCCGGGACACGTCCCGATCGATGCCTGACCGCCTCCGGAGCCTCTGGGACTTCGACGACCTCGACGGAACCGAGCAGCGCTTGCGCGAGCAGCTCGAGCAGGAGTCGAGCGGAGAAGGCAAGGCGGAGGTCCTCACGCAGCTTGCGCGCGTGCACGGCCTGCGCGGCGACTTCGACACGTGTGAGGACACGCTCAAGGAAGCCGAGGCGCTTGCCGCCGAGAGCGCGATCGCGCGTGTGCGGATCGATCTGGAGCGAGGCCGAAAGCTCCGCTCGAGCGGTGACGGTGCTGCGTCGGTTGCGCTGTTCGAGTCGGCTTTCGCCCGCGCGTCCGAGCACGGGCTGCACCATCTCGCCGGGGACGCCGCGCACATGGTCGCGATCGCCGTCCCGGAGAAGGCGATCGAGTGGACGGAGCGCGGCCTCGCGCTGGCGGAGGCCGAGCCCGATGCGGCGTACTGGGCCGGCCCGCTGTTGAACAACATCGGCTGGCATCACTACGAGGCAGGCGACTACGAGGCCGCGCTTGCGGTGTTCGAGCGCGCGCTCGAAGCGCGCGAGCGTGATCCCACGAACGTCGAGGCGATCGGGTTCGCGCGGGAAGCGGTGGAGACGGCGTTGAAGGCGCTCGGCCGGGACAGCTAGCGCGACGTCACGTCGAACCGTTGGGCGCCGTCGTCGGGGAGCGTCTCCCACGAAGCAAGAGAACGGACGTAGATGTGCGCGCCCGGGTGGGCATCGAACGGGTCGTCGAGAGTCGTCACGCGCACACTCGCCGTCTCGGCTTCGGGCCAGCCCCCGCCGAAGAGATTTGAACCGCACGCGCGGCAGAACGTCTTCGCGGTTCCCTCGGACGGCTGGTACGTCTGCAGCAGGTCGTCGCCTTCGAGGATCCGGATCGCCGCGGAGGGCGCCCGCACGTTCACGGTTCCGCCGCCTCCGGAGAGCTTCTTGCACGTCGCGCAGTGGCAGTAGCGGATCGTGTCGGCCGGGTCCGTGACCTCGAACTTGACGCCACCGCAGTGGCAGCTTCCGCGCAAGGTGGTCATCGTAGGTGTGGTTCCCACGCCGCCTCGACAACGTAACCATCGGGATCGCGGGACTTCACGCTGACGTACTCCGGCTCCTCCCACTCTTCGACGATCGGGATGCCGTCGGCACGGAGGCGGTCACGAAAGGCGCGGACGGCCTCCGGGCTCTCGAGGTGGACGCCGAAGTGCAGGAAGCCCGGCAGCGCGATCTCCTCCTCCGTCGGCCCGAGCGCGAGCGAGAAGCCGTCCGCGTTGTAGAGCATCAGCACACCGTCGTCGTACCGGCGCGCCGGCTGGGCGCCGAACCCGAAGTAGGTCTCGTAGAAGCGGCGTGACCGCTCCTGATCCCGGACGGGGAGTGCCAGATGCCTCATTGGAACTGTGTCTATCATCGAAGGAGTGGCCACGAACGGCAAGCTGACCGCCAAGGACTACAAGACCGACCAGGAAGTCCGCTGGTGCCCGGGCTGTGGGGACTACGCGATTCTGGCCGCGCTCCAGTCGTTCATGCCGGAGCTCGACGTGCCCAAGGAGAAGATCGTCTTCGTCTCGGGGATCGGCTGCGCAGCCCGCTTCCCGTACTACATGGAGACGTACGGGATGCACTCGATCCACGGCCGCGCGCCGGCGATCGCGACCGGGCTCTCGACGTCTCGGCCCGACCTGTCCGTCTGGGTCGTGACCGGCGACGGCGACGCGCTCTCGATCGGCGGCAACCACCTGATCCATGCGCTGCGGCGCAACGTCAACATCAAGATCCTCCTCTTCAACAACCAGATCTACGGCCTGACGAAGGGGCAGTACTCACCGACGAGCGAGCTGGGGAAGGTGACGAAGTCGACGCCGATGGGCTCGCTGGACTGGCCTTTCAACCCGCTGTCGATCGCGATCGGCGCGGAGGCGACCTTCGTCGCGCGTGCGATCGACACCGACCGTGCCCATCTGACCGACGTGCTTCGGGCCGCGGGCGAGCATCGCGGCAGCTCCTTCGTCGAGATCTTCCAGAACTGCAACATCTACAACGACGGCGCCTTCGACTTCGTCCGCGAGGACAAGACCAACCGCATCTACCTCGAGCACGGGAAGCCGATCCGGTTCGGCGAGGAGGGGGAGAAGGGTGTCCGCCAGCGCGCCGACGGGAGCGTCGAGATCGTCGACGTGTCGGACGAGTCGGAGCTGTTGGTGCACGACGCACATCACACGGAACCGAGCGCCGCGTTCGCCCTCAGCCGGCTCACGCAGTCGACCTGGGGCGCGACCCCGGTCGGAGTCTTCCGCGACGTCGAGCGGCCCGTCTACGACGAGCTCATGGCTGGACAGCTCGAGACGGCGCGGGAGAAACGCGAGGGCGACCTCGCCGGCCTGCTCGGTGCCGGCGACACCTGGACGATCTGACCTGGGGCTACTGCCCGGCGCCCTCCGGCATCGTCGCCGACGGGTCCGTCTGCCAGAGGCCGATCGGGTTCCCCTCCGTGTCACTCCCGGTGACGAACCAGCCCATGCCCGGCACGGGCTGCGGGTCGTCGGCCTTGCCGCCGAGCTCCTTCAGGCGTGACGCACCGGCGTTGATGTCGTCGACGTCGAAGTAGACGCGGATCGCACCCGTGTCGCTCGGGAACACGGCGCTGCCGGCGTCGTCCGAGATGCGCGCCATGTGGTACTCGAACGGGCCCTCCATCGCCTGAAATTCCCACGCGAACAGGTTCTTGTAGAACTCCTGCGCGCGGCTCGTGTCCTCCGCCGGTATCTCGAGGTGGACGGGCTTCCCAGCCACAGCTGACTCCTTTTCCGAAGGTCAGGGCAACCCACCGAGCTTACGGGCTCGATGCGGTTCTTCGTCGCGGTCGCGTCGCGAGGTAGCGCGCCTTGGCGTTCGCGAAAAAGGCCGTGTCCCGCTGCTGCTCGGCGACGAGCCAGTCGACGAAGGCATCGCTGTACTGCGGGGAGCCGAACTTGGGCACGTGGACGAACTCCGGGCGCGTCTCCTCCGAGATTGCATGCACCCTCCGCACGCTGAGCACGTCGAACGCGTTGACCGTCCCCTCGCCGAGACGCGCGTTCACCTCGCGAATCACTTCCTTCTGGCGATACGGATGTGACTGGTCCGGATCGACCTGTCCGTACAGCGGGGCGTGCGGATCGGTCGTCAGCCGGATCAGCGTGGGGCGGCCCTCCTCGTCCCGTTCGGCCGTCTCGATCACCGCGACCTCGGCGCCGTCGGGCGCGTGCATCACTTGCCGGATGTTCGCGAGCCATTGCGTCCGCGTCGCTTCGAGCTGCCGGCGGATGAAGTCGCGCACGTCCTCTCCTGTCGCCGGTTCGCTCTTCGAGCCGTGCCGGAAGTAGAGCCCGCCCCGCGCGAAGGCCACGTGCTCCACACCCGCGCCGTCTCGATACCGCCCCTGTCGCGCGAAGACCAGAGGCGTGTTGCGGACGCCTTCGACCACAACTGCCGTCGCCGGCCGGCCGTTGCGCGTCACGCCCTCGACTCCGAAGCCCTCGAACTCGGGCTCGGCATAGTGGGCCAGCTGTTCGTGGATCAGCTCTTCGTCGAGCCCTGCCTGGCCCTCGACGACGATCACGCCGCCGCCCGAGTTCGCCATCGCGGCGATGTCTCGCACGACCTGAACCGGCTCGAATGCCTGTCGGACCTCGACGCGCTTCGAGCTTCGGGTTGCCGCCGCTGCTCGTGCCAGGAATCTGGCCGCATCCGCCATCGCTCTCCGAATGTAACCCGCGACCGCGGCGCTAAGGCTTCTGCTGCAGAAACGCGGCGAACGACCCGGCGACGGCCGTCACGACGACGAGCGCCCACACCTCGAGGAAGATGTCGACGATCCGGCCGCCGGTCGTGACCGGATTCGGCATCTGCGACGACACGGTCAGGAGCTGTGCAGTGACCCAGAAGAAACCCTTGAACACGGACGAGATCGCCGATCCGTGCTTTCCGTGCTCGAGCACGTACATGAGCGCAGTGCAAACCGCGTCGAACAGGAGCGTTGCTATCAGCGCAGAGGCGAGCCGCCTGCGGAGCTTGTCGTGCTCGTCCGTCGCACCCCCAACGATCCTCCCGATCTCCATGCCGAGGCCGCGCAGGAGCAGGTGAGGTCGCATGGCCGCACTATTGCGGCCTCTCCGGACGCGACTGCCACCGCAGTCGCAGAACGCACGCCAACCCCCCAACATCAAGGCCCGGAGGCTAAGCCAGGCGAAGCCGGCTTAGCCGGAGGCGAACTGATCCGTGCCGCGATGCCGAAGGCACCGCGACACGGACGGTTGAAGACAGTCGCCGACGATCCCCATTAGAGCGCGCGAGCCCAGCTCGCGCGCGTTCCCCGCGAAGCGGCGTACCAAGCTCGAGGGAAAGCGAAGCTTTCGCTCGACTTACTTCAAGGCAAACGTCACATTCACAACGGCGGTCACGTCCTTCTCCAGCGTGGACGTGTCGTAGATGCCGTAGTCCTGCACGTCGGTCGAGTTGGGAGCGGTGATCTGGAACACGCCGACGCTGACCCGGCGCAGCTTGCCGAGGTGCGATCCGGTCGCCTCGACGATGACGTCCGCGCGGCTGCGGGCATCCTTCGTCGCCTGCGCCAGCAGCGCGGGCCGCAGCGAGGTCAGCTTGGTGTACACGTACTGGAGCGGGTCCGCCTGTAGCGGGACTCCCTGAGCGAGCAGCTCCGAGCTGCGAGCCGCCACGTCGGTCACGTCGCGCACGCGCGGCGAACGGACCTCGAAGCCGCGCGTCAGCCGGAACGAGATCACCTTTCCCTTTCTCGAGACCGTCTCGGTGGAGATTGGGTCGATGCTCAGCTCGCTCGCCTCGATCCCGGCGCGGGTGAAGAAGGAGCGGATCTTCGTCGTCCAGCCGGAGAGCTCCCGGGCCGCGCTCTGGGCCGAGCTTTGCTCGCTCGTCACGAACATGCTCCAGACGACGTAATCCGACACGATCCGCTTCTTCGCCGAGCCGGTGACGCTGATCACGTCGTTCCGGTTCTTGTCGCGGATCCCGTGCCCGATGAAGATCGACCCGATCACGAAGGCGATCGCCAGCAGGGCCAGGCCGCCGAGGAGCGGGAGCCGCTCGAGCACCATACGACCATAACTTCTTAACCGGGCGGCGCTACCCTGGCCCCGCCGTGAGGAAAGGGGTCCTCATCGGGGCGGGCCTGCTCGCCGCCCTCTGGCCCGGCGTCGGGGCTGCGGCCGCGTCTTCGGACCTCGTCCTGACCTCCGTCAAGACGAACCGGGTCAGCCTGGCCGGCCGGCCCTTCTACGTGACGGTCACCGTGACCGACCGTGCGTCAGCGGCGCGGAAGGCGACGGTTACGATCACGTCGGCGGGGACGCCCCTGGCTGTGCGGAAGGTCACATTCCGCCCGCGACGCCGCACGTCCGTGAAGCTCCCGGTCACGCTGCCGACTCCGGGCCGGGTCCCGCTGACGGTCTCCGTCACCGGCACGAAGCCGCGCCGGGTGACGGTCGAGGTGGCTGAGTTCCGGGTTCGCACCGGAGCCCAGATCGTCACCGGGCTCGCCGGCTACGGCGGTCAGTTCAACCATCACGTCTACGCCGCCCTGAGTCGCTCGGTCGGCGTCACCGACGAGAACGTCGTCGACATGGAACAAAAGATGCGGGCGCTGCATCCACAGTTCTCGCGCGTGTTCTTCACCCCGCAGGCGTTCAGCGACCCGGACAAGATGCAGTCCTTCGTCAGGACGATGCTCTTCGCGCAGGGCACGGGCACGACGATCAACGTCACCTGGCAGGGCGGGACGCTGAGCGTCGCCAGCGGAACGGTGCAGAAGTTCGCCAGCGTGCTCATCGACCTCGTGCAGAACCGCGGCGTCACCAACCTCCGCTGGCTCACGCTCCAGAACGAGCCGAACCGGACACGGATCACGATGCAGCAGTACGAGGCGCAGTACCGCGAGCTCGACCCGTACATCCAGAGCATCCGCGGCCAGGTGCGCTACATGGGCGGCGACCTCGTACGCGGCCCCGACGTCGGCGCGCCGAACCAGGACGTCTGGTTCCAGTACCTCGCCGCGCACATGTCGGACCTGCTCGATGCCTATTCGATCCACGTCTTCTGGGACTACTGGGACACGCAGAAGCTCGTCGACCGCCTGACCGAGGTGCGCAGGATCGTCGACGCCCTGCCCGAGTCGGGGCGGAAGCCGATCTACGTCGCCGAGTACGGCGTGCGCGGACAGCGCACGTTCAACGGCGCTCCACAGGTCGATCCCGGTGTCTGGGAGGACGGCACGCCGATCACCCAGACGAACGTCAGCGCCTTTCAGCAGGCCTGGTTCGACGTCCTCTCCGCCGATCTCGGCTATCTCGGCACGAGCAAGTGGGACTCGTACTACGGCAAGTACGACAGCGGCACGCAGGCGTACTACATCATCGGCGCGCCGCAGAGCGGCTGGCCTCTGTACCCGCTCTACAACTTCATGCAGTTGCTGACGACGACGGTCAAGCGCGACTGGAGCGTCGTCGCCGTCGACTCGGTCCCGGGCACGTCGCGACTACTCGCCGGGTACCTGGGCAAGAAGGGCCAGCTGACGGTCGTCGGGCTCGACACTGCCGGGGCCCAGCTCAACGCCGTGAGCCCGACGGCCGTCTCGTACGCGATCGCCGGGCTGCCGCCCTCGAAGCAGGCGAATCTGCTGATCTGGAACCAATCCGGTGACGGGCTGGTGGCCCCCAGGCAGGCGGTCACGGTCGACGCGGTTGGCGTAGCGACGATCACGGTTCCCCAGCACGCCGTCTTCGTGCTGACGACGATTCGGCTCGGCTAAGGTCCCTTCGTCCGCTACGAAAGGAGCCGCCATGTACGTACGGGTCGCAACTTTCAACATGTCCGAGGGGTTCGACGACGCGATCGAGATGGTCAAGCACGACGTCGAGACGGACAACCGGCCGCCGGGCCTCGAGGACGCGAAGGGGATGATGATGCTTATCGACCGTGACAGCGGGAAGTCGATCGGCATCACCATGTTCGAGACCGAGGAGGCGCTGAAGCGTGGAGACGAGGCGCTGAACGCGATGTCGCCGACCGGCGGCGGCAGCCGCAGCAGCGTCGAGTTCTACGAGATGCCGGTTAGCGTCTTTCCCTCCTAGCGAAGGGGAGCGACATGGTGAAGAACCCACCTGAGGGGTACGCGCGCGTGACGCCGTACCTGCTCTACCACGATTGCGATGCGGCGATCGAATTCCTGACCGGCACGCTCGGCTTCACGGAGAAGCTGCGGATGTCCGGGCAGGACGGGAAGACGAACCACGCCGAGCTCGAGCTCGAGGGCGGGCTGATCATGCTCGGCAATCCCGGCGAGGACTACAAGAGCCCGAACGAGCTGGGCGGCCGCACCGAGCTGACGTACATCTATGTCGACGACGTCGACGGGCACTACGAGCGCGCGAAGGCCGGCGGCGCTCACATCGAGCGGGAGCTCGAGGACCAGTTCTACGGAGACCGCACATACGGCCTGCACGATCCGGAAGGACACGCGTGGTCGTTCGCGACCCACGTGCGTGAGGTGTCACCGGAAGAGATGCAGGCCGCGCTGGCCGGCGCGACAGCGTCGTAGCCCACAGCTGAAACGCGACCGCCGGTGGCTGGCGCGCACCGGCGGTCGTGGGTTGCTCGTCGTCCTCAATTGTGGTGATCGGACTCGTGCGAAGAGCTCGACCTTGTCGTCGTCGGAGGTTTTCTACACCTCTGGCTCCTTTCGCTCGGGGTTGTTCCAGCCATGGAACAGCCCCGGGCTAAGAGAGTCCCAAGATCGGGCTAAGACTTTCGTGAAACCGTGTAGAGGACGTACCGCGCGAACTCACGGAAGCCGAGGCGTCTGTACACAGACTCGCCCATCGCACTCGATTGCAGCGTCGCGAACTGCGCGCCTGCGGCGAAACCGTCGCGGGCGGCATGTGCGGTGATCGCGCTGCCGTAGCCCTTGCCGCGATGCTCCGGCGGTGTGGCGACGCTGAAGATCGTCGTCGCTCCGCCGAGCGTGAAGCCCGCGGCCGTCGCGACGTCGCGTCCGTCGACACGGGCGAGGTAATACCTCAGCCCGTCGAGCGCCGCGACCTCGAGTGAGTACACCGACGCCACGAGCTCTGCCGAAATCCCAAAACCCACCGCCCCGACGGCGAGTGCCTGCGCGAGCCCGTCCGCGGTCTCCACTCGGAGCACCTGGACGTTGGGCGCAGCAGGGTCCCGCAGCTCGTCCGGTGTTACGGCCATGCCGGGCAGCCGGACCGTCGGCTCGAAGCCGAGCTCCATCGCCCTCTCTTCCACCGCGAGGCTGCGACCTTCGCGAACCATGATGCCGAACGGCGTGCCCAGCTGCTGGGCATCTTCGCGCGCCGCTTCGATGTGCGCGGCGGCTGCATCGCTGTCCACCCACATGCCGTTGAGGTCACGCACCGGGAACGTCGGGAACGCCAGGAACGAATAGCCGTCGCGACGCTCGTAGCGCGCATCTTCGAGCACGCCGGCGAGCTGTTCGATCGCCTGTTCGAGCGCCTCGTGCGCGTTCACTCGACGGCCCCCGTCGTCGCGACGACCAGACGCTCGCGCCTGCGCAGCCGCGGCGGGGTGACAAAGACCGCTACGCCGGCACCGACGAGCGCCGCGACGGCGCTGGCGCCGAAGGCGATCTCGAACCCGACGACCGACGGCACGCCGTGCGTCCCACGAATCGTGTGCGCTGCGAGCAGCGCCGCGCCCACCTGTCCGCCGACGACCCCTCCGACGGTCCGCATCACGGTGTTCATCCCGGTCGCGACACCGGTCTCGGTTGCGCGCACTGCCTCGGTGATCAGCGTGGCCATGGCGGCGTAAGCGAACCCGACGCCGACGCCGAGCACAGCGACCGATGCCAGGATCTGCCAGGGCCGGTCGTGCCAGACCGCGAGCGAGCCTGCCGAAGCGGCCACGAGCAAGAGCCCTGCGGCCAGGGGCCACTTCGACCCGATCCGCCGTCCGATCAGGCCGGCAATCGGCCCGGCGAAGAGGAGTGTCACCGAGCTCGGCAGCAGGTAGAGACCGGCCTTCGTCGCGCTAGCGTCGAAGCCGAAGTCGACGACCCGCTGCACCGAGGGGGCGAGGCCGTGCGGAATCTCGACGAAGTTCGGCACGAGCACGAACGAGCCGAACATCGCGAAGCCGGCCACGAGCGCGGTCAGGTTCGTGAACAGCACCTGGCGCACGGCCAGCATGCGCATGTCCACCATCGGCTCGGGGACGCGCAGCTCCGCGATTCCCCAGGCGACGAGCAGGAGCGCGGCCGCAGCGGCAAGCCCGAGAATGCGTCCCGACGTCCAGCCCCAAGCCTCACCTTCGGTGAGCGCGAGCAGCATCGCGATCAGCCCGCCGGAGAGAAGCGTCGCACCGAGGAAGTCGACCCTCGACGGGGTGCGGATCGGCGACTCGGGCACGAAACGGTGGGCGAGCACTGCCGCGACGGCGATGGCTGCGGCGCCGACAATGAACAGCCAGCGCCACGACACGTTGTCGACGATCACTCCCGAGAGGACGATGCCGAAGCCACCGCCGACGCCGAAGACCGCCGAGACCAGCCCGATCGCGACGCCCACCTTCTCCGGCGGGAACTCGTCGCGAATGATCCCGAAGCTGAGTGGGAAGACCGCTCCGCCGGCCCCTTGGATCGCACGCGCTCCGATCAGCGCCCAGATGTTCCAGGCCAGCGCGGCGACGATCGAGCCCAGCAGGAACAAGGCCAGGCTGACGACGAGCAGGCGCTCTTTGCCGTACTGATCCCCGAGCTTCCCGAGGATCGGAGTCGCGACCGAGGCGACGAGCAGGAACACCGTCAGCACCCAGGTGACCCACGTCGTGGTTGTGTGCAGTTCGCGCTGAAGCGCGGGCAGCGCGGGAATCACCATCGTCTGCTGGAGTGCGAACGCCGTGCCGGCCAGGGTCAGGATCGCGAGGGTGACGTTGTAGTGCTGCCGCTCGGCTTCCACTGGGCCCACGAACCCTAGCGGCGAGAACGGCTCAGGCCGGTGTCAGCGGCGGGCGAGGCCGGCTTCGGCGATCGAGCGGATCAACCAGAGCCCGGAGACAAACGCGTAGACCATGACCGGCAAGAGCAAGACGAACACCGCGGCCAGTTGCCTGGCTACACCTGCGTGTTCGGGGACGAGGAACCGGGCGCCGATGCTGGCGGACTGAAGCACGATGCAGGAAACGGCGATGTGGACGGCCCGTCGGCGGGGCGTCGACGGCCGTCGTCCCTCGAAGCGAGCGTCCACCCAAACCGCGAGCAGGAACGCACCCAGTGCAAGCGTCACCGGGAAGCTCATCGCGACAGCCCGACGGCGAGCAGGACGGCTAGGGCCGCGAGCAGGAGGACCGCAGCGGACGCCCAGTACCTGCCCGCGTGCCGCGATGTTGCGGCTTTCGCGTGCCTGGTGGAGTCGCTAAACGACGCCACGATGCATGTCCGGTCGAGCTCCCACAGCTGTCCGAGTATGGGCGCGGCCGCCCGTCGCGGACCTGGACCAAGGACCCATCCGGGTGAGCCGATCGTCTGTTCAGAGTGATTCGACCGCGCTAGCGCGGGACGTTCGAGAGCGCGCGGTGAATCGTCCTCAGGACCCACAGTCCGGTGAGGAACCCGTACGTCAAGAGCGGAAGAGCGATTCCGAAGGGGACGAGCAACCTCGCGCCCTGGGCCAGAGCTGCATCGCGGCGCTGCTCAGGCCGGAGACAGCACGGATCGCCGCCGCACCGCAAAGCATCTGAAGCACTGCGCTGCGAAAGGTCGAGGGCCCGGCATTCGGAAATCGCGCGGCGAGCCAGAACGCGAGCGTGACGCTTCCGAAGACGAGCAAGAGGGCGAAGCTGTGTGCACTGATCACGTCCCAGTTGTCGGCGCCGTGAACACGACCCTTTAGGCGGTTGCGCACCTGATGGTCTAGCTCGGTCCGGACGTTCGTGCGTTCAGTTGGCATCGCCGGCGGGTTAACACCTGGTTCGAGGGGGCGATTGCCCCGAAAACAGAAGTGGGGGAGGACAGGATGTCCCTGTTTCACGCACTGCTTGCGCGGATGCGCAACGCGCAGGGTCAGACGTTCGTCGAGTACGCGCTCATCCTTGCGGTGGTCGTGGTCGGCGTGCTGCTGACCGTCACATGGGGCGGGCTTGGCGGCGCCATCCAGACGGCGATCCAGGCGGTCATCACGGCGATCTAGGGATCGCTCAGGCCTCAGGGCCTCTGCTGCGGCGGGGGCCCTGGCTTCCTACTCCAAGACGATGAAGAACAAACAACAACAAACAGCGAACAGACTCCTCGACGACCGCGGTCAGTCGATCGTCGAGTTCGCCTTCATCCTGCCGTTCCTCGTCTTTCTCCTGCTGGCGATCATCCAGTTCGGCCTCGCCTTCCACAACTATCTCGCGATTACCGATGCGGCACGCGTCGGCGCGCGCGCAGCGGCCGTGCACCGCACGTCCAATCCCTGCAGCGCCGCGACCACGGCGATTCAGAACACCGTCTCGGCGACGCAGTGGAGCGTGATCTCGAGCCGCATCACCTGCAATCCGTCGAGCCCCGGCGCCGCCGGCACCTCGTACTCGATCTCGATCACCTATCCGTTCACCATCGGCCTGCCGGGCATGTTCGGCCTCCCGGCTCTCAACACCACCGGCACGATGACGGCAAGCGCGACTGAGCGCCTCGAATGAAGGCGCATCGTCCCTCGAGAGAAACCGGTCAGGCGATCGTGTTCGTGGTCGCACTGTTGACGATCTTGCTCGGCCTGGGAGCGCTCGTCATCGACGGTGGCTCGTGGCGGCGCGCGCAGCGCCACCTCCAGACCGCGGCCGACGCCGGCGCTCTCGCCGGTGCGCAGAACCTGCCGACCGACCAGTCGGGCGCGACGTCGATGGCGGTCAATTACGCACAGACGAACTACCCCGGCATCCCGTCGCCGACGGTCACGTTCCCGGACGCCGGAACGATCGACGTCGCCGCGCAGACGACCGCCCCGGGCTTTCTCGCGAAGATCTACGGATCGGTTTTCAGCACTGTGATCGTGCGCGCGCACGCTCGCGCGCAGGTCAGCGTCCCGCTCTTCATGAAGAACGTGGCGCCCGTCGCCGTGAAGAACACGGTCGCCTGCGCCGCCACCAACCCCGGCTGCTACGGCGTGACCCAGACCCTCGTCTTCGACGAGAGCCAGATCGCCTCGAGCACGATCGGGTTGATCAACCTCACGTGTCACTCGTCGGCCTCGGACGCCTGCGGATCGTCCGCCGGCATCGGAGGCAGCCAGCTCGAGAGCTGGATCGAGGACGGCTACCCCGATGCGCTCCCCGCGAACCAATGGTACGGCGTCAAGACGGGCGAGACCGTCGGCCCCGTCAAGCACGGGTTCGAACAGCGTGCCGGCACGCCGCTCTTTTTCCCGGTGTTCGACCAGACAGCGTCGAGCGGCTCCAACTACTTCTTCCACATCATCGGCTGGGCGGCGTTCGTCATCCACCCCGGCGGCATCACCTGGGGCCCCCAGGGTCGCGAGCTGATCGGGCACTTCACGACGTTCATCGCAACCGACCTTGCTGCGGGCGGCCCGATCAGCGGGGCGACCGACTTCGGCGTGCACACGATCACCCTCATCCAATAAGACCGAAAGGACGCTCCCGTGACGAAATCACGACTTCGCAATCTCGCGCTCCCGCTGGGCCTCGCGGTCCTCGCGGCGATTCTTGTCGGCTTCTACGTCGTCAGCTACCGCAAGAGCGTCACGCACGGCGCCGGTTTGGTGAAGGTGCTCGTCGCGTCGCGTGACATTCCCGCCGGCACGGAGGGATCGTCGATCGCAGCCGGTGGCTACCTGAAGACGCAGACCGTGCCGCGGCGTGCTGTCGTGCCGGGCGCAGTGACGAGCGCCGGGCCCCTGACCTCGCTCATCGCGGGAGGCGAGATCTACAAGGGCCAGCAGATCTCGCTGCGCCAGTTCGCGCCTGAGTCGCAAGGCGGCATCTTCGCCAAGTTCTCAGGCAACCAGCGCGTCGTGGTCGTTCCCGGTGACGCCACCCAGCTGCTTGCGGGGACGGTCACCGAGGGCGACCGGGTCGACGTCGTTGCGACGACGAAGTACCACGTCGACGATCTCGCCCGCGCGGCCTCACGCGTCGTCCTGCGCAATCTGCTCGTGCTAAAGGCCCCGGATGGCCCGAAGGCCGCGTCAGTCGCGGGCACGCAGACCTCGTCTGCGGCGCTGGTCATGACCGACAACCAGGCTCAGACCATGGCTTGGGTCATGAAGCAGGGCGCATGGTTCCTGGTGCTGCGGCCGACGAACAAGCCTCAAAACAGCAAGCCGAGCATCGAGACGATCTTCTCGTTCCTGTACCGCGGCCTGCCCGCCTCCGCTCAGAGGCAGGTCACTGCAGCGAACTTCAAGGAGAGCATCGATGCACCGTAACGGCCACAAAACTCTGCGCGTGCTCCTGAACGGGCCCGCTGCGGAACAGCTGGCGGCGACGCTCGGCGAACAACCGACACTGGCGCTGGTGCGCCCGGTGGGCAACGGGGAGAGCCTGCGGCAGACGTCCTCTGCGGACGTCGCGCTCCACGTCGTCGCGTCGCCGTCGTACCCGGATCTCGCACGAGACATCCAGGACCTGCGTACACAGTCCGACGCTCCGTTGATCCTCGCCGCCTACGGCGAGCCCAACGGCATCGTCGAGACCGGCCTCGCAATCGGCGCGGCCGATGTGTTGACCCTGCCCCAGCCGGCCGAGACGCTGCTGTTCGCCCTCCGCAAGGCGGCGATGGCGAACGGTGCCGCCCGAACAGGGAAGGTTCTGACGGTCTTCTCTCCGAAGGGCGGCAGCGGCAAGACGGTGCTCGCGACCAACATCGCGGTCGCGGCGGCACGTGCCAAGGTCGACACGCTGCTCGTCGACCTCGACCTGCAGTTCGGAGACGCAGCGCTGGCGCTCGGCGTCTCGCCGCGCGCAACGATCACCGACCTGGCAGGGTCGAGCGGAGAGATCGACGTCGAGAAGCTGAAGACGTTCGTCTGCCCCGGGCCGACGGCGTCGCTGTCGCTCCTGGCCGCGCCCACGCGGCCGGAGGACGCGCAGATCCTCGGCCAGCCAGAGCTGAAGGCGATCCTCACCGCCGCTCGCAACACGTACGGCGCCGTCGTGATCGACACGGGGCCGCTCTTCGACGGCGCGATGCTGGCGGCGGTCGACTGCAGCGACCACCTGCTCGTCGTCTGCAATCCGGAGATCACGTCGCTGAAGAACGTGCGGATCGGCCTCGAGACGCTCGACCGGCTGGGCTTCCCGCGCGACCGGGTCTCGATCGTGGTCAATCGTGTGGGCGCCCCGGGTGGCGTGGTGCGGCGCGAGATCGAACAGGCGCTCGAGGTTGAGATCGCATTCGAGCTACCCGACGACCCGGCGGTGCCGAGCGCGCTGAACCGAGCCGTGCCCGCCGTGCTCGCCGACAGCGACGGTCGCTTTTCACGCTCCGTCTCGACGCTCGGCAAGTCGCTCTTCGTCGATTCGGAAGCCGTTCCGGCT
>WNGB01007135.1_pt1 | contig 16209 bp, 18 predicted proteins | sample 5400681 | NCBI WGS metagenome assembly WNGB01 (sample SAMN13153367, study PRJNA577476) | soil metagenome | isolation source: 115 cm soil or saprolite under grassland replicate 2 | place: USA:California | collected 2016-06-15 | reverse complement strand
CTGCCGGTGATCGCGGGCGATATCGCGCCGCTGCGCGAGGTCGTGCGCGAGGGCATCGACGGACTTCACGTCAGGAACGAGCCGCATGCGATCGCCGGAGCGATCGTCGCTCTGCTGAGCGATCCCGAGCGCGCGCGGCGCATGGGCGAGGCGGGGCGAGAGCGCCTTGCGCGTGAGTTCTCCTGGCCGGCGGTCGCGAAGCGGACGGAGGCGACCTACGTCGCCGCCGTCTCCACCCGCGACCGGCGGCGCGCCCGGATGTAGGCGCTCGCGATGCGACCCGCGACTCCTTCGAGCTTCACCTCGCGCGTCACCTCGATGTCGATCGCGTCGAAGCCAGCGCCCCGGAGCTCCTCGGTGTAGACCGCGAGAGAGATCGTGCCCGCGACGCAGCCGGCCCACAGATCGAGGCGCTGCTTGGCTTCGGGCGCGAGCTCCTCGAGGGCGACCATGTCGGCGACGGCGAATCGGCCGCCGGGCCGCAGCACGCGGAACGCCTCACGCAGCACGGCGCCTTTGTCAGCTGCGAGATTGATGACGCAGTTGGAGATCACGACGTCCACCGTCCGGTCCGGCAGCGGGATGTTCTCGATCGTCCCCTTGAGGAACGTGGCGTTGGCGACTCCGGCGCGCGCCTGGTTCGCGCGCGCGACGACGAGCATTTCGTCGGTCATGTCCACGCCATAGGCGTGCCCGCCAGGCGCGACGCGCCGCGCCGAGAGTAGGACGTCGAGCCCGGCGCCCGAACCGAGGTCGAGCACGGTCTCGCCGGGCCGGAGGTCCGCGAGGAGCGTCGGATTCCCGCAGCCGAGGCTGACGCTGGGATCGAGGCCCAGGCCCGCGATCTCTTCCGTCGCGTAGCCATCGCCGCAGCCGTTCGCGTCGCAGCAGCTGTCGTCGCAGCAGCCCGATGCCTGCGCCATGTCGAGCGCGCGCTCCGCATACTTCGCGCGTACCGTCTCCTGAATATCGTTCATCTGTACCCCCCGGCCGACCCATCGATGGGTCTCGATGGTTACGTTCTAGGGTACGCATTGATGTTTGTCAATGGGTCGTGTAGCATCGGACCGATGGTGAAACTGAACGTTCTGCCCGAACGCGAGCGAGGCGTGTGCTGCGCGGTGGAGCTCGAGGTGCCGCCCGTGCGCGCGACCGAGATCGCGGACGTGCTGAAGGCGCTCGGCGATCCCACCCGGCTGCAGATGATCCTCGCGCTCCGCGCTTCGAAGGACCCGGTGTGCATCTGCGACTTCACGGCAACGTTCGACCTTTCGCAGCCGACGCTGTCGCATCACATGGCGAAGCTGCGCGATGCGGGACTCGTTGAGGCGACACGACAGGGGATCTGGGCCTACTACCGGCTGAAGCCGCAGCTCCCGGCGCATGTTCGAAAGATCATCGATGCGTTGTGAGAGGAGGTGCGACACGAGCGAGCCCTGTTGCCCCGAGCCGTGCTGCCCGTCGGCTGATTGCTGCCCCCCGACGGACGAGCCCTGCTGCTGAGCTGACGACGCCGCCCGAGCACTAGAATCGCGAACAGACTTGCGAGATGTGATCGGGCAGCGTCGCCTGCTCGCCAGGCTTGGCGAGCGAGCGGTCCGCGGCGACGTGGCCCATGGGTACGAGCTCAGCGGTCCGCGGTCGATCGGGAAGCACACGTTGGCCGTGCGGTTGGCGCAAACGCTCAACTGCAGAACGGAGCCGACGGTGCCGGGCGGATGCGGGTTTTGCATCGCCTGCCGGAAGATCGAGCGCGGGCTGCATCCGGACGTCCGCGAGATCACGCGGCTCGTCGATCAAGCGAAGCGAGACGACCGCAAGAACATCACGATCGAGCAGATCCGCGACATGCAGCAAGACCTCGCCCTGCGACCGCTCGAGGGACGCAGGCGCGTCGTGATCATCGACGACGCAGCCGATCTCTCGGAGCACGCCGAGGTCGCGCTGCTCAAGACGCTCGAGGAGCCGCCGGCGCACGCGGTGCTGCTCCTCATCACGCCGACGCCGTCCCGCCTGCTGGAGACGATCCGGTCGCGGCTGCAGCCGCTGCCGTTCCGTTCCGTCGCGCGCTCGGAGATCGAACTGGCGCTCGTCGCCCGCTTCGGTCAGAGCGCGTCGCGCTTCGCGGCAGCCGCAGCCGGAAAGCCGGGCATCGCCTTCGCGCTTGCGACCGACGAGAGCACGCGCGCCGCGCGCCGGCGGTTCGAGGCCGAGTTCTATCGCCTCGTCGGAAGCAAGCTCACCGAGCGCTTCGCGTGGGCCGCGGCGCTTGCGGATGAGCGCGACACGCAAAAACGCAGCGAGCTCATCGAAGCGCGCCTCGTGAACTGGAGCGAGCTCGTGCGTGACGCCGCCGTCGCCGCGACGGGCGTCGACGATCGGTCGATGCGTCCGGACCGCGACGAGGAGAGCCGCCGCCTCGCGGCGAATGTCACCACACGCGACCTCGTCGATCTCGCACAGCGGATGGAGCGGTGGCGGCGCGACGTCGTCGAGACGACCGTCAGCGCGCGAATGCTGCTCGAGCTCTTCGTCCTGAAGCTCCCCTACGACAAGTCTTTCGCGGAGGCCGCCTGATGCGCACCGTTGTCGGCGCTCGGTTCATGAAGGCCGGGCGCATGTACTTCTTCGACCCAGGCGCGGTGACCGACTATCGGATCAACGACTGGGTCATCGTCCGGACCGAGCTTGGCGTGGACGCCGCACGGGTGCAGATACTCCCCACGGATTCGCCGCTCGTTCAGGTCGATCCGCTGCTCGGCACCGTCGTCCGCAAGGCCTCGGTCATGGATGTCCTCGAGATCAACAAGCGCGAGCGCATGGACGTCGACGCGGCGCAGGCCGCGGCCGAGATGGTCCGCTCGCGGGGCCTACCGCTCAAGGTCCTCGGCGCGGACTGGCAGTTCGATGGATCCGCGCTCACGATCTTCTACTCGACCGATCCGTCGGGGCGTGCTCCCGCTGACGCCGACCTTGTGGAGCTCAACGCGGCCTTCGCCGCGCACTTCGGCACGCGCATCGAGCTCCGCCGCATGGGCGCGCGCGACGAGACCAAGGTGATGACCGGCGTCGGCACCTGCGGCCGAGAGCTCTGTTGCTCGAGCTGGCTGGACAAGTTCTCGAACATCTCGATCCGCATGGCAAAGGATCAGGACCTTCCGCTCAACCAATCGAAGCTCACCGGGGTCTGCGGACGGCTCAAGTGCTGCCTCATCTACGAGCTCGAGACCTATCAAGAGGTGAAGGGGAAGCTCCCGAAGCTCGGCGAGACGTTCCACATCCCATCCTGCGTGAGCGGATCGTGCGGTACCTCCGGTTGTGCGACGACTCAGGGCGTCAACGTCGTGAAGGAATCGATCGTCGTCGGTCTGCTCGACGGCGGTCGAGCGGAGTTCACCGCAGCCGAGCTCGGCGTGACGTTCGACCCAGTCCCAGCTCACACGCGCGGCGTCGGCTCGTACGGCGGCGACGAGGTCCCGCGTCAGGAACGGGCCACGCCGGTGCAGGAGGGCGGCGCGAAGCGGAAGCGTCGTCGTCGCGGACGGCGCGGCGGTCGCGACCGCGGAACGCCGCCGGCGACATAGTCCGGAGTCAACAGGCGCCGCGGGTCCTGCCGCGGCTCAGCCTCGCAGTTTGCCGCGCTCGGCCCTCCGCGCTCCTTCACGAGGTCACGCGTCAACTCTGCTTGGCCCGGTGCTCGGCGGCGTGCGCGATCGCGTGGAGGAGGAGACCGTGGATGGTCCGGATCCATGATGGCGGTGGCACCTCGTCATCGAGACGTCCGGGTGGAAGATCGTCGGGGATCTCGACGATCCTGCGACGCAGCGCGTCCCAGCGAGCGCGAACCGGCGCAAGGTCGCCTCGCGTCGCGAAGTCCTAGTCCCGCGTCCCGCTGACCGCGCCGCCTCCGACCGTGCGAACGATGTGGCGCTCGGCCACGCCGACCGTGTGCGCGGCGAGCACCAGCAGGCTGTTGGCTCCCTTCGCGCTCGGCGTCCACGACAGCTGTGTCGCGTCCAGGCCATCGGCCGCGCTTAGCACGCGCTCGATCTCGGCGCTCAGGCGGTCGCGCATCTCCGCGACCCAGGCTTCGGAGCGGGACTCAACGCACGCGACTCACGACGAAGTCGGCGACGTCCCGCAGCGACTCACGCTCGGCGCGCGCGGGCAGCGCGTCCAGCGCCCCAACTGCGGCGTCGTGGAAGGCGAGCGCGCGCGTGCGTGCGCGCGCGGGCCCGTTGCTCGCGCGAATGATCCGCAGCAGGTCGATCGTCTCGCCGCGCGATTTGCCGGGCGCGACGATGCGTCGCGCGAGGTCGCCGTCCCGGCCATCCGAATCGGCCGCCGCATAGATCATCGGAAGCGTTGCCATGCCCTCTTCGAGATCGCGGCCTACGGCCTTGCCGAACTCCGCCTCGTCGCCGACGAGGTCGAGGATGTCGTCGGTCATCTGGAACGCCAGACCGAGACTCGTCCCGAATGCGCCGAGCGCCGCCACGTGCTCAGGCTCGGCCTCCGTGAGAAGCGCGGCACCCTGGCAGCACGCGGCGTACAGCGAAGCGGTCTTGAGCTCGATCCGGTCGAGGTACTCGGCCTCAGTCGGGAGCTTCGGCGGCGAGGTCACCTCGTTGAGCTCGCCGTCGCACAGCGCGAAGACGGTCTGCGCGACGATCGCGATCACCTCCGGCTTGGGCAGGACCGCCGCGAGCGCATAGGCCTTGGCGAAGAGGTAGTCGCCGACGATGAGGGCGACGTCGCCGTCCCACATCGCGTTCACGGTGGGGATGTTCCGGCGGACGTCGGCGCGATCGACGATGTCGTCGTGCACGAGCGACGCGGTATGGACGAGCTCGAGCGACTCCGCGAGGTTGAGCACGGTCGCTGGATCATCGCGTGTGCCGAACCGAGCCGACAGGAACACCAGTGTGGGGCGGAGAAGCTTGCCCGGTGTCTGGAAAACGTGTTCCACGGCCGCTTGGAAGGTGGGATGACCACCACGGCCCACGGCGAGGAGACGTCGCTCCAGCTCCTTGAGCTCACCCTCGACCGGCGCGTAGAACGCCGCGCTCGACACCGCTCCCACATCGCCAGTCTATGTGCGCGCGTCGGGAGCGACGGACAATGCGCGCCGCGGGTGACGCGAACCCCGAGCCTCGGCAGGACCCGCGGCGCATCATTGCCGCGCGAGTCGCGCGCGACCCGCTACGGTCTCTTCGTCGGTTTCGGTGTCGGCGGCGGCGTTGTCCGCGGCGGCGGCGTCGCCGATGGGAACGGGACTCCGCTCGGGGAGGCGGACGGTTTCGGCGCGAACCCGCAGATGTTCCAGCTGAAGCGGCCGTAGCTGTACGTGCCCGAGACCGCGCCCGTCGCCCATGTGTTGTAGTACGGCTGCCAGTCCGGGAAGGGCGCGACGAGACGGATCCCGCACGACGTGTAGAAGTCGGCGTCGTTCGTCCTGGGCTCGGTGCCCTCGACGTAGTGCTCGGTGAAGCGGTAGCCGGGGCAGAACGGTCCGGGCAGCATGCCCGAGCCGTTGCCGCCCGTGAGCGAGGGATTCACGCACACGACCCGGTCGACGATGCCCCCGGGCTTCTCGTACCAGGTTGGCGGCAACCCGCCGACGACGGTCTTCATGTAGTCGCGCCAGAGAACGCCGGGGCCGAGCGCGGACGAGATGCCGCGCATCTCCGAGTTGTCGGAGTTGCCCATCCAGATCGCGGTGAGGCGCTGCGGCACCCAGCCGATCGCGAGCACGTCCTGCAGGTTGTCGGTCGTGCCGGTCTTCAGCGCGGCGGTCCGCCCGATGTTCGTCCACGGACCGAACACGAACGAGCCCTGTGGGTTGGTGTTGTCCTTGAGGATGTCGTCGAGGATCCACGCCTGCCGCGGATCGATGACCTGCTTTCCCTCGGGCTTCGACCAGTCACGGACGACCTTGCCGTTCGGATCGAGGATCTTATAGATCATGGTCGGCTCGACGCGCACGCCCATGTTCGCGATGACCTGGTAGGCGCTCGCCATGTCGATGAGCCGCATTTCGCCCGCGCCGATGCCGAACGAGAGTCCCAGCTTGGTGCGGTCCCAGTCCCGATCGATGCCGAGCAGGTGGACGGTGTCGATGATCGCGTCGACGCCGACGGTCCGCGTGACCTGCAGCGCCGGCAGGTTGAGCGACTCGCGCAGCGCCTGGCGCACGGTGACCGGGCCGTGCTGTTCCTTCGTCGCGTCCTTCGGCTTGTACACGCTGCCGCTGCCATCGCCCGCCTGCCATTCGATGTCGTACAGCCGCGTCGATGCGGTCATCCCGGCCTTGAGCATGCCGGTGAGGTAGGTGAACAGCTTGAAGGTCGAGCCCGGCTGCCGGTACGCGATCCCGGCGTGGTCGTAGTCGCCCTGCATCTTCGGCGTATTGCCGTAGTAGTCGTAGCTCCCGACGTACGCGAGGACCTCGCCGGTCGTCGGGTCCATGGTGATGAGGGCCGCGTTGTTCACGTTGTTGCCCTTGAGGGCATCGACGTGATCGCGGACCTCCTGCTCGGCGAGCTGCTGCATCGTCCAGTCGAGGGTCGTGAAGACGGTGTAGCCACCGCGGTACGCGGCCTTCTCGCCGAGCTCGCGGATGAGCTGCTCACGGACGCGGAACGTGAAGTGCGCCGCGTAGAGCGACGTCGACGCCTGCTTCACGACGATCGGCTCTTCCTTGGCAGCGTCGGCGTCGCTGACGGTGATGTAGCCGCTCTCCACCATCGCGTCGAGCACCTGCGCGCGCCGTGCCTTCGCGGCGCCCGGGTTCTGCACCGGGTCGTAGTCGGACGGACGCTGCGCCAGGCCGGCGAGCATCGCCATCTGGGCCAGCGACAGCTTCGCGAGGTCGGGCTGATCGAAGTACGTCTTCGCGGCGGCCTCGATCCCGTAGGCCTGGTTCCCGTAGAAGATCTGGTTGAGGTACATCTCGAGGATCTGCTTCTTGCTGAAGGTGCGCGTCGCCTCGAGGGCGAGGATCGCCTCCTTGATCTTCCGCGTGAAGGTCGGCTCGTCGCCGATGAGACGCGTCTTGATGAGCTGCTGTGTGATCGTCGAGCCGCCCTGCGAGATCGTCCCGCTCGCCGTGTTCGCGTTGAAGGCGCGGACGATTCCACCGATGTCGACGCCTGGGTTCGTCCAGAACGTTTTGTCCTCGATGGCGATCGTCGCCTCCTGCATCTTCAGCGGGACCGCGTCGAGGCCGACGAGCTCGCGGCGCTCCTCCTCGAGCGTGTACAGGAGGTGCTCGCCCGAGCGGTCGTAGATCTTCGTGGTGAGGGGGATCGGCATCGTGGCCAGGTCGTGCGCCGCCGGCAGGTCCGCCGCGAAATACCCGAACACCGCTGCTGTGGCGACGCCACCCATCGCGAGCATCGCCAGGAGGAAAGCACCGATGCCGCCGGCCAGCGGACCGAGCCGCTGCCCGGCCCCGGGACGACGTGAAAGGCGCCCGCCCTTCCTCAGTGGAAAGCGATACGAGCGGTATGCGCGTCCGAATGTGGATCGGCCGCCGCCTGCCATGCGCAAGGTGTAACGAATGCAGGGCCCATGCCATTAGCAGGGCGCCCGTTCAGCGCCTGCTGAGCAGCACTCCACGCAGACGACTCAGCATCAGCGCAAAGGCCGATCGCCGCGGCGCGGCGAGCGCCACGCGCAGATCGCGCTGGACCGCGCGAGCGTCGCCCTCCCAGGTCTCGATGAGCGCGCGGTCATCATCCCGGATCGAGTTCGCCGGCCCGCGCCGGTCCATTGCCGATTCGGCAGCGGGCATCTGCGAGTAGAGATCGGCGAGCGGCCCGAATGAGGCGGCGAGACCGGCCTCGATCGTGGCGCGGTGTCGCGTGAACTGTGCGTTCTCCAACACGACGGCCTTATGCGTCTGGTCGTACAGCGACGTGAGCTCGAGGTTGGCGGCGAGCTCGCGGTCGACATCCGCGACCGCACGCTCGAGCCGCCGCCGCGCCTCAGGATCGGGCTCGGCGAACAGCCGGCGAAGAAATGCCACGAGCAAGATGCTCCCATGGCGGCGTAGATGCATCGCATGATGCCTCTTGATACATCTCATGTATATTCGCCGGATGCCCGGTCCGTTCGGTCGCGTGAGTGCTCCCCCGCCCCACTTTCCCGTTGGCGGGCCGGTGCCCGCATCGGACCTCGTTGGCCGCGAGACCTACATCCGCCGCCTGGTGGAGCGTTTGGGCGACGGGAATCACGTGCTCGTCGCGGGTCCGCGCCGCATCGGGAAGACCTCGATCATCCTCGAGGTCCTGCGCCGGCTCCGGCGCCGACGTGCGCTCACCGCGTACGTCGACTGTCTCGGCGCGACCGACGTGCGCGGTCTCGGCGAGCGGCTCGTCGACGCTGCGCTGGAGAACGTCTCCGGGGTCGAGCGCACCTTGGAACAGGCAAAGGCCGTCGCCGCGGGCATGCGGCCCTCGGTGAAGGTACGGTACGAGCATCTCGAGCTGGCGCTACAACTCGCTCGCGAGACGAACGCACAGCGCTTCTTCGATGGCGCGCTCGATCTGCCGCGTGCGCTCGCGGCGCGGACCGGCAAGCGCGTGGTCGTCGCGCTCGACGAGTTCCAGGCCGCCGGCCGACTCGGGCCCCGCGTCTTCGACGTCATGCGGACGCACTTCCAGGCGCAGAAGGGCGTCGCCTACGCGTTCCTCGGCTCGGAGGAAGGCATCCTCGAGCAGCTCTTCAGCGAAAAAGGCCGTGCGTTCTACCGGTTCGCGGTGCCGATCGATCTCGCCGAAGCCGGAGGGCATCGCTTCGGCATCGCGCCCGATGACTGGCTCACCTACCTGCGCGAGAAGTTCGCGGAGAAGAAGATCACGATCGACGACACCAGCGTGGACCGCCTCCTCGACGCGACGGGCGGACATCCCCAGGACACGATGCAGGTCTGTGCCGCGCTCTACTACCTCATGCGCGATGCGGCGCAGCGCGTTGTCACCCCGGACCTCCTCGCGATCGCGTACGAGCAAGCGCTGCGCGAGCTCGAGCGGCCGTTCGCGCTGCACTGGTCGGAGCTCGGCAAGCAGAAGTACCTGCAGCTGGTGGCCACGCGTGTCGCGCAGGGAGCGGTGCTCTTCGCGTCGGACACGACACCGGCGGTGCCGCGGCCCGAGGTCCTACGCGCGCTCGAATCGCTGGGTGCCCGCGGACTGGTGATCCGGCTCGGGCGCGGCCGGTATGAATTCGTCGAGCCGATGTTCGGCGAATACGTCCGGCGTGTTGCGGGAAGCGAAGCGGGTATCGTTCCGAAGCGCTGATGGCACCGGTACTCGAGCTACGGAAGGGCGCGCCCGTGCTCTACCGTCTCGCAGACGGGAGCTGGGGAGAGGGCGCGCTGGTCCGCGGTTCGCCGACCGGCGAGGAGTGGCTGCTGAAGAACCGTTTCGGCCAGTACTGGGTGTCGGTGACCCAGCTGCGACCCGCCGAGGAGCCGCAGCCGGGCCACTAGGCACTAGACCGTCGTCGTGGCGCGACCGCCCATCGATCGCCAGATGAGCAGCACGATGATCGCGCCGACGATCGAGCCGACGAGCCCGGCAGCCGAGATCTCGAGCGTGCCGCCGAACAGCAGAGCCGCCAGCGTCCCGCCGACGAGCGACCCGACGATGCCCAGGACCATCGTCCCGAGCCAGCCCATGGGATCCGGACCTGGTACGAGCGCGCGCGCGACGAAGCCGGCGACGAGCCCGACGAGCAGGAATGCGATAAGGCCCACGTGTTCACCTCCGCGGAAATGTCGGAGGCGTCGGGTGCAGACGGCGTGCCGCGGACGTTCCTGTACCCCCGAGGCGGATCGAACGCCTGTCTACGGCTTCGGAGGCCGCCGCTCTATCCACTGAGCTACGGGGGCGTACCGATCAAGTGTACCTACGCTAGCGTGACGTCCGATGTCCGAACGCGATAAAGAACTGTCGCTCGTCCAGCATCTCGGCGAGCTGCGCGACCGTCTGATGGTGGCTTCGATCGCCGTGGTCGCGACGACCGCGATCTCGTTCTTCTTCGCGACCGACATCATCAAGATCCTGTTGATCCCAGCGGGCGTCGACCGCCTCATAGCGCTGACCCCCACCGAGAACTTCACCACCTACATGCGCGTCGCGCTGTTCAGCGGCATCGCGTTCGCGATGCCCGTGATCCTGTACGAGATCTACGCCTACATCGACCCCGCGCTGCACCCGAACGAGCGACGCTTCGCCCTGACGGCCGGCCCGTTCGTCCTCCTGCTGTTCGTGGTCGGAATGCTCTTCTGCTATTACGCGCTGCTGCCGAGCTCGCTCAAGTTCCTCGTCAACTTCGGCAGCGAGGTGATCGAGAACCAGCTCCGCGCGTCCGAGTACCTCTCCTTCGTGACGACCTTCATCCTCGGCATGGGACTCGTGTTCGAAGTCCCGGTCATCATCTTCGCGCTGGTACGCGTCCATGTCCTGAACCGCGCCTGGCTCGCGAAGCAGCGGCGTTTCGTCGTCGTGATCGTCCTGATCATCGGCGCGATCATCACCCCGACGCCGGACCCGTTCAATCAGCTCCTGGTTTCGGTGCCGATGTACCTCCTGTTCGAGCTGGGTCTGTTCCTCGCACGCTTCGCCGGAGGTGCTCGAGCCTCGTCTTGAGCGTCGCCTCGGCCCCGAGGTCGGTCGGCAGGTAGTAGCGGCGGCCCTGAAGCGACTCGGGTAGATAGCTCGTGTCCGGAGCGATATGGCCCTCGTAGTCGTGCGCGTACTTGTAGTCCTTCCCGTACCCGAGCTTCGTCATCAGGGGGGTCGGTGCGTTGCGAAGATGCAGCGGGACGGGGTCAGCGCGCGTCTCGGCCAGATCGCGCTGAAGCTCGGCGAGGCCGCGCTTCAGCGAGTCGGACTTCGGCGCGAGCGACAGGTAGACGGTCGCCTCCGCGAGCGGGAACCAGCCCTCTGGAAAGCCGATGAGATGCGTCGCCTGCTGCGCGGCCGACGCGATGACGAGGGCCTGCGGGTCCGCGAGACCGACGTCCTCGCCCGCGAGGATCACGATGCGTCGCGCGATGAACATCGGGTCCTCGCCGGCGTCGATCATCCGCATCAGCCAGTACAGCGCGGCGTCCGGATCCGAGCCGCGGACGCTCTTGATGAAGGCGCTGATCGTGTCGTAGTGCTGATCGCCGGCCCGGTCGTACAACAGGCTGCGCCGCTGCAACGCCTCACGGATCTCGGGGAGGCCGATCTTGCGCAGACCGTCCGCGCCCGGTGCCGTCGCGTCCGCCGCGAGCTCCAGCGCGTTCAGCGCGACGCGCGCGTCTCCATTCGACACGGCAACGAGCGCATCCTCGGCATCGGAGGCGAGCGCGACGCCGCCAGCCAGACCACGCTCGTCGGCCATCGCGCGGCGCACGATGATGCGCACGTCCTCCTCCGAGAGCGGCTGCAACGTATATACGCGCGACCGGGAAAGCAGAGCGGAGTTCACCTCGAACGAAGGGTTCTCGGTCGTGGCGCCGAGCAGGATCACGTCGCCGTTCTCGACGTACGGCAACACGACGTCCTGCTGGGCCTTGTTGAACCGGTGGATCTCGTCGATGAACAGCACGCTCCGCTGGCCTGTCAGCTGGCGGAGCTTCCGTGCCTCCTCGATGAGCTTTCTCAGCTCGGCGACGCCGCTCGATACCGCGGAGATCGCGAGGAACCGCGCGTTGGCCTTCTTCGCGGCGATCGCCGCGAGCGTCGTCTTGCCGGTGCCAGGCGGTCCCCACAGGATCATCGAAGGCAGCTGCCCGGCGTCGATCGCCTTGCGGAGCACTCGCCCTTCGCCGGCGAGATGCGGCTGCCCGACGAATTCAGCGAGGTCGCGCGGCCGCATGCGCGCGGCGAGTGGTTGGACCGATGGCATCAGCCGATTCTGACACCGGATCCCCCGTTCTCTGGGGCTAGGATTCCGCCGTGAACGAGGAAACCCGCAGGCACATCGTCGCCAGGCTGCGATCGACCGCAGGTCACCTCACGGCCGTCGCGCGCAGCACCAAGATCTTCAGCACCGCCGGCACGTGACGCTGCTGTACGCGGTCGGCGTGGGCGCCGTGGCAAACATCGCCGTCGCGCTGGTCGGTCGGCTCCTGCGCCTCGCGAACGTGCGGTTCGATCCGAGCGGCGAGTCGGTCGTCATCGGCGTGGCCGCCGCCCTCATCGTCGCGACGCTCGGTATCGGAGCGCGCCGTGAGCTCGTCCGTCTGGCGCTGCTCGGCCTGGCCGCCCACGGCGCGTCCCTGGTCAACCGTTTCCTCGGCGTCACGCTCACCGGCCGGACGCCGGACGACGGCTCCGTCGACCCCTTCGCGTTCACTCCGCTCGCGCTCGAGATCCTCGTCGGAGCATTCGTCATCGGCATCGCCGTCGGTCTCATCGGACGGGGCTTCGCGCCGCGCGTCCCGTGGCGACCACCCGAGCGGCTGGTCCGGGCGGCCGGGTTCGCCTATGTCGCCGGTACGATCACGGGCCTCCTCTGGCCGGCGCCGTTCCTTGCGACGGTGATCGGCAGCACAGACCTCGCGACCGCGGTGCTCTCGTTGCCGCTCTTCCTCGCGGGCCCGCTGGCAGGCGGCATCTATGCCTCGCGGGCGGGCGTCGATTACCGCAGGATCGCGCTGCTCGGCGCATATATGACCCTTCCGATCATCGTGACGCTCGTCGCCGGCACGATCGCCGGAGTTGGCCAGCTAAGCGATCCGCGCTTCGATCGATTCGCGGGCCTGCTTCGTGGACAGATCGTCCTGTCCTGGTTCCTCGTGGCGATCCGTCTCGCGGGTTGGCCGTTGGGCGCCGCGTTCGCACAGGGCTTCCTCACTCCCGAGACCGTGACGCGCGCGGAGCAGACTCCCTAGTGGACACTTCAACTCTTCTTTAACATACTTCGCGGACGGTCATCATGGCGTCCGTGGAGGGGAGAGATGCTCAGCCAGTCCTACCTGCGCGAGCTGAAGACATTCCATCGGGCCCTCGGTGATGCCACGCGGCTCCGCGTGGTTCAGATCCTCGCGACGGAAGGTGAGTTCCCGGTCGCCGAGCTCGTACGACGGCTACGGATCAGCGGGCCACTCATGTCCTGGCACCTCCGGCGCCTCACGCGTGCGGGCATCGTCCGGACCGAACGCGTCGGGCGCGAGGTGCGCTGCTCGTTCGACCGAGAGCGTTTCGCACAGATGCAGGAGCGCACCTTGCGCGCGCTCATGAACCGGTCGATCACCTGAGCCTCGTTCCCGCTCGCTTCTCAGCCTGGCTCCGAGCCGGCATCGCGCCCGTTGCCCGCCGGCTGTACGGCCTCGGTATCAGGGCCAACACAGTGACCGTGCTGGGCTCGGTGTTGACGGTCATGGGCGCGGCGCTCCTCGCAACTGCCCAGCCCGCGGCAGCGCTGGCCATGCTGCTGCTCGGCACGCTGTGCGACACGCTCGATGGGCAGATCGCCCGCGCCGCGGGCGGTGGCACGCGATTCGGCGCATTCCTCGATTCGACGCTGGACCGTGTGTCCGACGCCGCGCTGGCGGTCGCTGCCATTCAGCTCGGCGCGACCCTGCCCGATGCGGTGCTTTACGAGGGTGGCGTGGTCCTGCTGGTCGCATCGTTCCTCGTGAGCTACATCCGCGCGAAGGCAGAGTCCCTCGGCGTCGGCGCGACCGTCGGCCTCGCTCCGCGGGAGGCCCGGATCGCCCTGTATCTGGTCGGCGTCGCGGCGTGGGCCATCACCAGCCTCACCTGGCTCTTCGCTGCGGCGGTGGCCGTCGCCGCGTTCCTCGCGACCGTGACCGTCATCCAGCGCCTGATGCACATGTCAGATGTGCTCAGCGAAAAGAAAGGTTGAAGTAAGAGGGATGCCCGCAAGGAAGCGAACGACAAGCGACCGTACCGCTGGCCGCAAGATCCGCGTCGCGATCGTCGGCGTCGGGAACTGCGCGAGCTCGCTCGTGCAGGGCGTGCACTACTACCGGAACGCGAAGGTCGGCGATCCGATCCCGGGGATCATGCATGTCGACCTCGGCGGTTACCACATCCGCGATGTCGAGTTCGTGGCGGCCTTCGACGTGGACAAGAACAAGGTCGGGAAGGATCTCGCCGACGCGATCTACGCCAAGCCGAACAACACCTATCGCTTCGCCGACGTGCCCAAAACCGGAGTGAACGTGAGCCGTGGCATGACCCACGACGGCATCGGGAAGTACCTCTCGAAGGTCATCACCAAGGCGCCGGGCGAGACGGCCGACATCGTGAAGATCCTGCGCGACACGAGGGCCGACGTCGTCGTTTCCTATCTTCCGGTCGGCAGCGAGGAAGCGACGAAGTGGTACGTGGAACAGGTGCTCGAGGCCGGCTGCGCGTTCATCAACTGCATTCCGGTCTTCATCGCGCGGGAGCCGTACTGGCAGAAGCGCTTTGCGGCCAAAGGCCTGCCGATCATCGGCGACGACATCAAGTCTCAGGTCGGCGCGACCATAACGCACCGGGTCCTCGCGCGGCTCTTCATGGACCGCGGTGTGCGGCTCGATCGTACGTACCAGCTGAACTTCGGCGGGAACACGGACTTCCTCAATATGCTCGAACGCGAGCGGCTCGAGTCGAAGAAGATCAGCAAGACCAACGCGGTGACGAGCATGCTCGACTACCCTCTCGCCGAGGATGATGTCCACGTCGGCCCGTCGGACTACGTACCGTGGCTCCTCGACCGGAAGTGGTGCTACATCCGGATGGAGGGCACGACGTTCGGCGACGTGCCGCTCAATGCCGAGGTGAAGCTCGAGGTGTGGGACTCGCCGAACAGCGCCGGCGTGGTCATCGATGCGATCCGCTGCTGCAAGCTGGCCCTCGACCGCGGCCTCGGCGGCACGATCGTCGCCCCGTCGGCCTACTTCATGAAGTCACCGCCACGGCAGCTCCACGACGACAAGGCGCGTGAGGGCGTCGAGGCGTACATCAAGGGCAGTGACCAGACCACCCTCGCGGGAAAGGCGTAGTGCGCCTCGGTATCCCGCACGCCGAGCGACTTCTCTATTGGTCGTGGCGTGTTGCCGCGGCGCTGGTGCAGCGCCTCCCGGCGCGCCTGGTGTACGGCGCGGCCGTGCTCGGCGGAGAGGTCGCCTATCTCGCGTGGCGACGCCGGAGGGAGATCACGAAAGGCAACTTCGCCGTCGTCCTCGGCCGGTCGCCCGAGGATCCCGAAGTCGCGCGCATCGCCCGACGGGCCTTCCGGAACTTCGGCAAATACCTTACCGAGATCATGCGATTCCCCTCGATGGGACAGGCCGAGCTGCACGAGCTGGTCAGGATCGATCCGGCATCGTTCGGACATCTCCAGACCGCGCGCGCGCGGGGACGCGGGATCATCTTCGTCTCCGCCCACTTCGGGAACTTCGAGCTCGGCGGTGCGCGCATCGCCCAGGACATACCTCTCACCGTCGTCGCCGACGAGCTCGAGAACCAACGACTGATGGACTTCCTGGTCGCGAACCGCGAGCACAAGAACGTCGTCATCCTTCCGCCCGAGGGCGCGACGCGGCGCGTGCTCGCCGCGCTGCGCAGGAACGAGATGGTCGGTTTCATGATGGATCTCGGTCCACGCGCGCAGGAGCTCGACAACGTCGAAGCGACGTTCTTCGGCGTTCGCACGGCCTTCCCGACGATCGCCGCGGCGCTCGCACGCGTCTCGGGCGCGCCGATCATCGTCGCGACGGTGACGCGGGACCGCAACAACTCCTTCAAAGGCGTCGCGGTGCCCCCCATCTTCGTGGAGCGAACGCAACAGGCGGCCAGCGACCTCCAGCACACGACGCAGGCGATCGTTCACGCGCTCGAGGGCCTCATGCGGCCCGCCCCCGACCAGTGGTACATCTTCCGTCCGATGTGGCCGGCGCCCGTGGACGCCGCGACCCAGCGGTGCTGACGGGAGCGCTCTCCCGCGCCGCGGAGCGCGTCCTGCCCCTCTTGCCGAGCGCGCTCGTGGGGCCGTTCGCCGAGGTCGTGGGGACGCTCGCGTATCTGGCGGTGCCACGGGCGCGACGGGCGGTGCGGGCGAACCTCGCGGTCATCGCTCCCGGCCGAGGCACCAAGGCGCTCGCGCGGCGTGTCTTCGTCGAGCAAACGCGCAACTACGTCGAGATCTTCTCGATCCCGCGGCTCGTTCCGCAGCAGCTCCTGGCGGCGATGCGGA
>WNGB01007134.1_pt1 | contig 16210 bp, 15 predicted proteins | sample 5400681 | NCBI WGS metagenome assembly WNGB01 (sample SAMN13153367, study PRJNA577476) | soil metagenome | isolation source: 115 cm soil or saprolite under grassland replicate 2 | place: USA:California | collected 2016-06-15 | reverse complement strand
AGGGTGGACTCCTCCCCGGAGCGGCAACGCTCGCACAGGCCGCCGCCGCGGGCGATCGAGAAGCAGCGCAGCGCCGCCGCCTGGCCGCAGCCGGCGCACTCGGCCAGCGCCGGCCGGTAGCCCTCCAGCGCCATCAGCTTGAGCAGGAAGGCGTCCAGCACCACCGACGGGTCGCGGGGGGCGCCGTCGAGCGCGCGCAGGGCGCGGACCAGCAGCAGGTACAGGCGGATGGCCCCCTCCCGCTCCTGGGCGACCTGGTCGACCGCCTCCAGCATGGCCGTGCCGGCCACCACCCGGTCGTAGTCCTCCCGCAAGGTCCGGAACGGGTTGATGACCTCGACCTGGGTGACGATGTCCAGCTCGCGGCCGCGGTACAGCGACAGGTCGACGTGGCTGAACGGTTCCAGCCGGCCGCCGAACCGCGACTTGGTCTTGCGGACGCCCTTGGCCACCGCCCTGACCTTGCCCTCGCCCTGGGTCAGCAGCACCACGATGCGGTCGGCCTCGCCCAGCTTCCAGGTGCGCAGCACCACGCCTTGCTCGCGGTAGAGGTTCACGCGGTTCAGTCTATCCGGGCGCCGCGACCCGGCGGGACCGTTGCAGCACGCCGTTCAGCTCCCCGCCGACCAGCAGGATCAGGGCGAGCAGGTACAGCCAGAGGACCCCGATCAGGGCGCCGCCGAGGGTGCTGAGGACCCGGTTGGGCGCCGGCCGCCAGCTGCAGGTAGAGGTTGAACCCGAGGGAGGCGGCCAGCCACAGGACCGCCGCGGCCAGCGCGCCGGGCAGCGCCGCCGCCCACGGCAGGCGCCGGCCGGGGGCGAGGTGGTAGACGGCGGTCGCCCAGACGACCAGCAGCACCGACACCACCGGCCAGCGCAGCCAGGTCCAGACGAAGGTGAACGGCCCGCCCAGCTGCAGCCGCTCCGCCAGCGCCTCCCCGGCGCCGAACACCGGGCCGACCACGATCACCGCCAGGCCGACGACCAGCAGCAGCACGCTGCTGAGGGCCAGCGCGAGCCCGAGCAGCCGCTGGCGCAGCCAGGGCCGCCGCTCCTGGACCCCGTGGGCCAGGTCGAGCGCGCGGATCACCACCGACCAGGCTCGCGACAGGCCGACCAGCGCGGTCACCGAGGCGATCAGGGCGACACGGCCGCTCGGGTGGGCGAACAGCTCGCGGACGGCGCCGCTGAGCCCCGAGGCGCTCCTGGTGAGCACCCGGTCGAGCGCCTCCAGCACCACCGCCTCCGAGCGGCTGGCCAGGTCGCGCCCGACCAGCCGCTCGAGCGAGCCGAGCAGCGCGGCGACCACCAGCAGCCCGGGGAAGGTGCTGAGGACGCCGAAGAAGGCGAACTCGGCGGCCAGCCCGTCGACCCGGTGGTCGTTGCAGGCGCTGGCGACGCGGCTGGCCAGGTCCGCCGCACGCGTCAGCGGGGTGCGGTCCACACCGCGGAGCACTAGCCGCGGGCCGCCCCCGTGTCAAGCGCCGGCGCCTCGCTGACCACCCCGGCGGCCACCTCCAGCCGGCGGGTCAGGCGCAGGTTGCCGAGCAGGCGGCGGTCGTGGCTGACCACCACCAGCGTGCCGTCGTAGCCGGCGAGGGCCCGTTCCAGCTGTTCGATGGCGTCCAGGTCCAGGTGGTTGGTGGGCTCGTCGAGCAGGAGCAGGTTGGTGCCGCGGGCCACCAGCACGGCCAGGCCGGCTCGTGACCGCTCCCCCGGCGACAGGTCGGCCTCGGCCCTGGCGGCGTGCTCGGCGCCGAGGTCGAACTTGGCGAGCAGCGCGCGGGCCTGCTCCACGCTCAGCTCGGTGCGCCGCCGGACCGCCGCCAGCAGCGTGCCGGCGCCCGCGGCGCGCTCCTGGCCGAGGTGGCCGACGACCACGCCGGCCCCCAGCCTCGCGCTGCCGCTGGTCGGCGCCAGCTCGCCCGCGAGCAGCTCCAGCAGGGTGGACTTGCCGGCGCCGTTCGGGCCGGTCAGCGCCAGCCGGTCGCGCCAGCGCAGCTCCAGGTCGACCGGGCCGAGCCGGAACCGGCCCCGCTGGACGGTCGCCCCGGCGAGGCTGGCCACGACCTCGCCGCTGCGGCGGCCCGACCGCAGCGACAGGCGCAGGTCCCAGCCCTCCCAGGGCTTCTCGGGCTCGCCGAGACGGTCCAGCCGGCGCTCGATCGCCTTGGCCCTTGCCGCCCCGGCGGTGGCGCGCTCCTTGCGCCGCCCGGCGAGGGCCTTGTCGTTGTCGGTGCGCCGCTCGCCGCGGCGGCTCTGCGCCCAGTTGCGCTTCTGCCTGGCGGCCGCCTCCAGGCGGGTGCGCTCGGCGGTGGCCTCCTCGAAGGCGTCGTCGGCCTGCTCGCGGCGCCGGCGCCGCTCCTCCTGGTAGGCGTCGTAGCCGCCGCCGTACTGCTGCAGCCGGTGGCTGTGCAGGTCCAGCTCGGCGATCGAGGTGGTGGCGGCCGACAGGAACGCCCGGTCGTGGGAGACCAGCACCACGCCGGACCCGCCGGGGCCCTGGTCGCCGGCAGCCAGGAACCGCTCCAGCCGCTCCAGCCCGTCGAAGTCGAGGTTGTTGGTCGGCTCGTCCAGCAGCAGCACGTCGAAGCGTGCCAGCAGGATCGCCGCCAGCCCGGCCTTGACCCGCTGGCCGCCCGACAGCCGCGCCAGCGGCGCCTGCAGCACGGCGGTGTCCAGCCCGACGTCGGCAAGCACCCGGGGCGCGCGGGCGTCGTGGTCGTCGCCGCCGAGGGCGAGGAACCCGGCCAGGGCGTCGTCGTAGGCCTGCAGCTCGCCCGGGCCGGGATGGCGCTTGACGGCGGCGAGGGCGGCCTCGACGGCCGCCTCGGCGCCGGCCAGCCCGGCGCGCCGGCGCAGGTAGGCGGCGGTGTCCTCGCCCGGTCGCAGCTCCGGCTCCTGCGCCAGGTAGCCGACGGTCAGGCCCGGCGGCGAGCGCTCGACCACCCCGGCGGTCGGCGTCTCCAGCCCGGCGAGGACCCTGAGCAGGGTGGACTTGCCGGCACCGTTGCGGCCGAGCACGCCGATGCGGCTGCTGGCGTCCACCAGCAGCTCGACGCGGTCCAGCACCAGCTGGGCGCCGCGGACGACGGTGAGGTCGCGGGCGGTGAGCATGCTGGCAGCCTGACACGCTCCCCGGCCGCCCGCAGCCGAAATCAGCCTCAGGGCGCGGGCTGGAAGCGCAGCAGCTCCATCCGGTCGGAGCCGCCCGAGACGGCGACGGCCAGCACCGGTCCCACGCCCTGCGCGTAGAACTTGTACTCCAGCAGCTTCGGCTCCAGCGGGGTGGTGTCCTTGGTCATGAGCACGTGCTGGTAGAAGCCGGTGGGAACGGTCGCCATCTCGTCCAGGCTCAGCACCTCGCCGGCGTCCTCGGCTTCGCCCTTGTAGTACTCCTGGCGGTAGGCCAGCCCCCGGCTCGGACGGCCGGGGAGCAGGATGCCTGGCTGGGCGCCGTCGACGCCGGCCTCCCACGATCCCCCGGTCGTGGTCACCTTCCCGTTCTCGTACTCCTTGGTGTCCTCGCCCAGGTACCAGACGTTGCCCTCCGCGTCCTGCGCGTACCAGTCGTAGGTGTCCTCGATCAGCTGGCCGTCCTCGGTGACGACGTCGTGGACGACCCTGGTGTCGATGCCCATGATCTTCCTGGTCTGCCGCGTGACGGTGACCTCCACGCGCTGCCTGGTGCCTTCCATGTCGACCTCGCGGTAGACCCAGCGGCTGCCTGGCGGCATCGGCCAGTAGGGGTTGTCGATGGTGCTGGTGAACTGGGCGGGGTCGAGGTCCACCGGTTCGCTGCCGCGCGGCAGCGAGGACGGCTGGGCGGCGCCCGCCGTGGTGGCGGTCGATCCCCCTCCTCCCCCGCTGCACCCGCCCCCGCAGAAGGTGAGGAGCACGACGGTGAGGGCGATGGTGGCACGGCGCACGATGCCTCCTTGTCGAGGGAGCTTGCCGGCACCCTAGGCAGCCCGGATGAGAGGCCGATGAGAGCCCGGGACCCGGGCTCTCATCGTGGTTTCATCCGGGCCTTCTACGCTCACCATCGGCCCGGTCCGCGAGCCACGGGAGGTGCAGGTTGGACAGGCGCATGGTGAGGGTCCTGGTGGGGCTGGTCGCCGCGGCCGCGCTGGTGCTCGGCGGTGCGGCGTTCGCCCGCGCCGGGCTGGCGCCGTTCGACGAGGGCGAGGCGCAGCTCTCGGGACCGGAGGCGGACCGCGCCCGCGCGGCCGCCCTCAGGATCACCGGAGGCGGCACCGCCAACGCGGTCGAGCGCGACGCCGAGAAGGGCGCCACCTACGAGGTGGAGGTTACCAGGACCGACGGCTCCACCGTCGACGTCCGCCTCGACGGGGCCTTCAACCTGGTCACGATCGACGGCGACAGCGAGCAGGCCGACGCGGACGACCGCTAGGCGAATAATGGTGCGGTGCGCGCGCTGATCGTCGAGGACGAGCCGAAGATGGCGGCCCTCGTCCGACGCGGGCTGGTCGAGGAGGGCTACGCCGCCGACATCGCCCTGACCGGCGAGGACGCCGTCTGCATGGCGCGTGCGACCCCGTACGACGCCATCGTCCTCGACGTGATGCTCCCAGGGCAGGACGGCTTCGAGGTGTGCCGCCAGCTGCGCTCCGGCGGCGTCTGGTCGCCGGTCCTCATGCTGACCGCCCGCGACGCGGTCGAGGACCGGGTCGCCGGGCTGGACAGCGGCGCCGACGACTACCTGAGCAAGCCGTTCTCCTTCGCCGAGCTGCTCGCGCGGCTGCGTGCGCTCACCCGCCGGGGTCTCCCCGAACGACCGACCGCGCTGCAGGTGGGCTCGCTCGGCCTCGACCCGGCGACCAGGCAGGCGTGGCGCGACGACGTCCGGATCGACCTGTCGGCCAAGGAGTTCGCGCTGCTGGAGACGTTCATGCGCCGGCCGGGGCAGGTGCTCTCCCGGCTCGACCTGCTCGAGCATGCCTGGGACTACTACTACGAGAACCGCTCGAACGTGGTGGACGTCTACGTCCGCTACCTGCGGGCGAAGATCGACCGCCCGTTCGGGCGGCGGTCGATCGAGACGGTCCGCGGGGCCGGCTACCGGCTGCGCCGCGACGGCGGCGGCTGAGGATCGTGCGGCTGCTCGCGCGCGTCCCGATCCGTCTGCGACTGACGCTGGTGTTCGCCGCCGCCATGGCGACCGTGCTCGCCGGCATGGGCCTGTTCCTGTACCTCCGTGTCGGTGGGGCCCTGGACGCCACCATCGACCAGAGCCTGCGGGGTCGCGCCGACGACGTCGCCGCCCTGGTCCGCCAGCCCGGCTCCGGGCTGCGGGAGGCCGGAGGGAACCGGCTGGCGGAGCAGGGGGAGAGCGTCGCGCAGCTGCTCGCGCCCGACGGCGCCGTCCTGGACAGCACGCCGCAGCTGGGCGACCGGCCCCTGCTCACCGACCAGCAGCTCGCCCGCGCGGCCGCGGCGACGATCGTGGTCGAGCGGGCGGGCGTACCCGGCTCCGACGATCCCGTCCGGCTGCTCGCCACCCCCGTCCAGGCCCAGGGAGGGCGGCTGCTGGTGGTCGTCGGCGCGTCGCTGGAGGGGCGCGCCGAGGCGCTGGAGAGCCTGCTCGGCCAGCTCCTGGTCGGCGGCCCGATCGCGCTGCTGCTGTCGTCGCTGCTCGCCTACGGTCTGGCCGCCGCCGCGCTGCGGCCGGTGGAGTCGATGCGGCGCGAGGCGGAGGCGGTGTCGGCGGCCGAGCCGGGCCGGCGGCTGCCGCTGCCGCCCACCCACGACGAGATCGCCAGGCTCGGGACCACCATCAACAGCATGCTGGGCCGCCTGGAGGCGGCGCTGGCACGCGAACGCCGGTTCGTCTCCGACGCCAGCCACGAGCTGCGGACCCCGCTGGCGGCGCTGCGGACCGAGCTGGAGCTTGCGCTGCGGCGCGAGCGCACGCCGGAGGAGCTGCAGCACGCCCTGCGGTCGGCGGCGGAGGAGACCGAGCGGCTCGCCCATCTGGCGGAAGACCTGCTGGTCCTGGCGCGCTCGGGTGGTGGCCAACTGCCGGTGCGGCCGGAGCCGCTGCCGGCCGCCGACCTCCTGGCCGACGTGCGGGAGCGCTACGCCCGGCGGGCGGCGGAGGCCGGCCGGCCGCTCGAGGTCCAGGCGGACGAGCGGCTGCGGCTGTCGGTGGACCGCCTCCGCGCCGAGCAGGCGCTCGGCAACCTGGTCGAGAACGCCCTGCGACACGGCGACGGCCGCATCCTGCTGCAGGCACACCGCCACGACGGCCGGATCGAGCTGCACGTCCGCGATCAGGGGCAGGGGTTCCCTCCCGACTTCATCGGGCACGCGTTCGAGCCGTTCAGCCGGGCCGACCCGGCGCGCGCCGGCGGCGGCGCCGGACTGGGCCTCGCGATCGTCGAGCTGATCGCCCGCGCCCACGGCGGCGGCGCGCACGCGGCCAACCTCGACGACGGCGCCGACGCCTGGCTCGAGCTCCCCGGGTGAGGAGCCAGGATGCTAGCGGCGCGGATCGACCTGGACCTTCGGGGCGGGACCGTCGCGCCCGGGCCGGCTCCCGCCGAGCACGTCGGCGACCTCGTCCAGCGACACCGTCGCGGCGATCAGCGGCTCGGTCTGCACCCGCCCGCCGGCCAGCAGCTCGACGGCGCCGTCCAGGCCCGCCGAGGCGCCGAGGATCCCCACCACGGTCAGGTCGTTCAGGACCACCTCGCGCAGGTCGGCCACGCTCGGCCGCTCGGCGAGCCCGACCAGCACCACGCGACCGGCCGGCTCCACCTGCCGCAGGATGCTGGCGGGCACCGCCGGGGAATTGGTGGCGTCGATCACGGCGTCGTACCCGCCCCCCAGCGGCTCGTCCGCGCCGTGGGCCGCGTTGACGCCGAGGCGGCGGGCGAGCTCCAGCGAGGCCGCGACCAGCCCGACGACCTCCACGACCGCGCCCCTGGCGATGGCGAACTGCGCCGCCAGCAGCCCCAGCGTGCCCAGGCCGTAGACCAGCACCCGCCGTCCCGCTCGCGCGCCCGCCGCGTCGACCGCCCGCAGCGCGCACCCGCCCGGCTCCACCAGCGCACCGGTGCTGGCGGGCATCCCGGCGGGCAGGCGGCGCAGGGCGCCGGCGGGCACCGGCAGCCGCTCCGCGAGCGCGCCGGGCCAGCCGCCGCGGATCCCGATCTCGAAGCGGTCGGCGCAGACGTGGTGCCGCCCCGAACGGCAGCGCGCGCACCTGCCGCAGCCGAGCATCGTGTCCCCGGTGACCCGCACGCCCACCCAGTCGGCGCCGACGCCGGCGCCGACCGCGGCGACCGTGCCGGCCCACTCGTGGCCGGGGCGCAGCGGGTAGGCCGCCAGCCCGTCGGCCAGGTACGGCATGGTGCCGGCGAACAGCTCGAGGTCGGTGCCGCACACCCCGACCGCCTCGACGTCGACGACCACCTGGCCAGGTCCAGGTGCCGGCTCGGCGACGTCCACGACGCGGCCCTGTCGCGGCCCGGTGATCACGAACGCGCGCATCGTCGATCCCCTTCCGTCGGACGGTACTGGTGTCGGGCTGGTTGGTCGGTGGATGCTTGCGCTGACGTGCACGGCCGCAGCAGCGCACAGCGAAGGGACAACGCCATCGTGACCACCGTAAGCCAGCACGCCGGACGGCGTCCTGAGGCGTCGATGCTGGTCGACGTGGACCGGCTGGTCCGCGCCTACTACCAGGAACGACCCGACCCCTCGGTGCCGGGCCAGCGGGTGGCGTTCGGCACCTCCGGCCATCGCGGTTCGGCCTTCAACCTCGCCTTCAACGAGACCCACATCCTGGCGATGACCGAGGCCATCTGCCGCTGGCGCCGCCAGCAGGGCATCGACGGGCCGCTGTACCTGGCCCGCGACACCCACGCGCTGTCCGAGCCCGCCTTCCGCAGCGCCCTGGAGGTGCTGGCAGCCCACCAGATCGACGTGATGGTCGACAGCGCCGGCGGCTACACGCCGACGCCGGCGCTCTCCCACGCGATCCTGAGCTGGAACCGCGGCCGCCGCGAGGGCCTGGCCGACGGCATCGTGGTGACCCCGTCGCACAACCCGCCGGAGGACGGCGGCTTCAAGTACAACCCGCCGAACGGCGGCCCGGCCGACACCGACGTCACCGGCTGGATCCAGGACCAGGCCAACCAGCTGCTGGCCGACGGCGTGGACGGCGTGCGACGGGTGCCGTACGAGCGCGCCGTCGGCGGTGCCACCGTGCACCGCCACGACTACGTGTCGGCCTACGTCGGCGACCTGCGGGCGGTGGTCGACCTGGAGGCGATCCGCGGCAGCGGCCTGCGGCTGGGCGTCGACCCGCTCGGCGGCGCCAGCGTCGCCTACTGGGCCGCCATCGCCGAGCGGCACGACCTCGACCTGGAGGTCACCAACGACCGGGTCGACCCGACCTTCCGGTTCATGCCGCTGGACTGGGACGGCAAGATCCGCATGGACTGCTCCTCGCCGTATGCGATGGCCGGCCTGATCGCCCTCAAGGACCGCTTCGACGTGGCCTTCGGCAACGACGCCGACGCCGACCGGCACGGCATCGTCACCTCCCGCGCCGGCCTGCTCAACCCCAACCACTACCTGGCGGTGGCGATCGCCTACCTGTTCGGCGGGCAGCGCGGCTGGCCGGCCGGGACCGGGGTGGGCAAGACGCTGGTGTCGAGCGGCATGATCGACCGGGTCGTCGCCGACCTCGGCCGGCGGCTGGTCGAGGTGCCGGTCGGCTTCAAGTGGTTCGTGGACGGGCTGCTGGACGGCTCGATCGGGTTCGGCGGCGAGGAGAGCGCCGGGGCGTCGTTCCTGCGCCGCGACGGCGCCGCCTGGACCACCGACAAGGACGGGATCGTGCTGTGCCTGCTGGCGGCCGAGATGACCGCCCAGGGCGGCGACCCGGGCGACCGCTACCAGCGGCTGGCCGCCCGCTTCGGCAGCCCCGCCTACCGCCGCGTGGACGCGCCGGCCACGCCGCAGCAGAAGGCGGCGCTCGGCAAGCTGTCGCCCGAGCACGTCGCCGCCGACGAGCTGGCCGGCGAGCCGATCACCGGGGTGCTCACCTCGGCGCCCGGCAACGGCGCGGCGATCGGCGGGGTCAAGGTCACCACCGAGCACGGCTGGTTCGCCGCCCGCCCGTCCGGCACCGAGGACGTCTACAAGATCTACGCGGAGAGCTTCCTGGGCGAGGAGCACCTGGAGCGGATCATCGCCGAGGCCCAGACCGTGGTGGACGCCGCGCTGGCGTCGGCCGGCTGAGCCGCCAGCCCGCTGGTTCAGCGGCCGTTCAGCCGCAGCGCGTCAGGATCGTTGCTCGACCCCGTGGAGAGGAGCGCGATGCGGGCGCTGGTGGTGGAGGACGAGCGGCGGCTGGCCGCCGGGCTCCGCAACGGGCTGGAGGCCGAGGGGTTCGCGGTGGACGTGGCGCTGGACGGCACCGACGGGCTGTGGATGGCCCGGGAGCACCCCTACGACGCGATCGTCCTGGACATCATGCTGCCCGGCGTCAACGGCTACCGGATCTGCGAGACGCTGCGGCGGGAAGGGATCTGGACGCCGATCCTGATGCTCACCGCCAAGGGGGGCGAATGGGACCAGGTCGAGGCGTTGGACACCGGCGCCGACGACTACCTCACCAAGCCGTTCTCCTACGCGGTCCTGGTCGCCCGGCTCCGGGCGCTGCTGCGTCGGGGCGCCCCGCAGCGGCCGGCCGTGCTGGAGGCGGGCGACCTCCGCCTGGATCCGTCGGCCAGGCGGGCGTCGCGAGGGGACGTCGAGGTCGAGCTCACCCCGCGGGAGTTCGCGCTGCTGGAGTTCCTGCTGCGCCGCCGGGGCGAGGTCCTCTCCAAGCGCGAGATCCTCCAGCACGTCTGGGACTACGACTTCGAGGGCGACCCCAACATCGTCGAGGTCTACGTGCGGCGCCTGCGGATCAAGCTGGACCGCCCGTTCGGGCGCGACACGATCCACACCCTCCGCGGCGCCGGCTACCGGTTGGCGGCCCATGGCGGCTGACCGGCGGCGGTCCTGGACCGCTCCGCTGCGGGCACGGGCGGGCACGGTCCGGGTGCGCACCACCGTGGCGGCCGCCGTGGTCGTCGGCGTGGCCATGACCGTGGGCGCCGTGACGCTGGTGGCGGTGCTGCGGGACACGCTCACCCGCGAGGTGCGCACCGCGGCCCGGCTGCGCGCCGCGGACGTGGCGGCCATCCTGGAGTCGGGAATCCGGCCAGGCGAGCTGCGGGCCGACGATGCCGAAGACCTGCTCGTCCAGGTCCTCGACCAGGACGGCCAGGTGGTCGCCTCCAGCCTCAACGTGCAGGGACTGCCACCGGTCGCCCGCCTGCGGCCCGGCGAATCCGTCCAGCTCAGGGTGCCGATCGACAACGACGACGACTTCCTGGCCGTCGCCACCGCCGCCGACACCCCAGAGGGCCGGCGCACCGTCGTGGTCGCGCGCACCATGGACACGGTCGGCGAGTCGACCCGGATCGTCAGCGGCCTGCTCGCCGCGGGACTGCCCGTGCTGCTGCTGGTGGTCACCGCGACCACCTGGAGGGTCGTGGGCCGGGCGCTGGCGCCGGTGGAGGCGATCCGCCGCGAGGTCGACGAGATCTCCGCCGCCCAACTGCACCGGCGGGTCCCGGACCCGCCCGGCAGCGACGAGATCGCCCGCCTGGCCACGACGATGAACCGGATGCTCGGCCGGCTCGAGCGCGCGCATGACCAGCAGCGGCGCTTCATCTCTGACGCCTCCCACGAGCTGCGCTCGCCGGTCGCCTCGATCCGCCAGCACGCCGAGGTCGCCCTCGCCCACCCCGACCGCACCAGCACCATGGAGCTGGCGGCGACGGTCCTCGCCGAGGACCTGCGTATCCAGCGGCTCATCGAGGACCTGCTGCTGCTGGCCCAGGCCGATGAACACACCCTGCAGCTGCGGCGGCGGCCCGTCGACCTCGACGACCTGGTGTTCGACGAGGCCCGCCACCTGCGGAACGCGACCGACCTCCAGATCGACACCACCGCGGTCTCCGCCGGCCGCATCGACGGTGACGTCGCCGGCCTGCGGCGGGTGCTCCGCAACCTCGGCGACAACGCCGCCAGGCACGCCAGCACCCGCGTCTGGTTCGCGCTCGGCCACCAGCAGGACGGCGCCGTGGTCCTTGGGGTGGACGACGACGGGCCCGGCATCCCGGTGGCCGACCGCGAACGCGTCCTGCAACGGTTCGTCCGCCTGGACGACGGCCGCAGCCGCGACGCCGGCGGCAGCGGGCTGGGCCTGGCGATCGTCGCCGAGCTGGTCGCGGCGCACGGCGGCACGATCGGCATCGGCGACAGCCCCTTCGGCGGCGCCCGCCTGCAGCTGCGCTTCCCCGGCGTGGCCGCACCCGGCGACTGAACCGGCCTTAAAGAAGTTCGCGCGCTACCTAGACCACGGGATCCCTGAAGGCGATCAGGTGCACGTCATGGTAGTGCGCGGACTTCTTTAAGCAACATTCAGCGTCCGCTCAGGCGCCACCCGTCACGCTGCGCTGGACCCGGTGCGGCCAAGCAGCCACCGGCAGCGAAGGGAGCGAACCGTGCGGCGCACGACACCGAGGCGGCGGCCGCGCGCCGCGCTGGTGTGCATCGGCCTCGCCGTGGCGTTGGCGGCCGGCGCGTGCGGCGGATCGGGCCGGTCCTCCAGCTCCAAGGACAACCTGCCCGCGGCCCCGACCTGCATCAAGCCCGAGAACGGCAGCGGCTGTCTGCAGCTGGCACCGGACAGCCGGCGGGTGGACCTCACCAGACCGAAGTTCTCCAACCCGACCTCGGTCACCCACCCGCTGCACCCCAGCAGCAACCTCGACCAGGTCATCTACGGTGGCCAGGTGGACGGCAAGCCGTTCCGCACCGAGTTCACCCGGCTGCACGACACCAAGCCCATCACCTGGAACGGCCAGCAGGTCCAGACGGTGGTGATGCAGTACCTCGCCTTCTCCGACGGCCGCATCGACGAGGTCGCGCTTGACTGGTTCGCCCAGGCCGACGACGGCTCCGTCTGGTATTTCGGCGAGGACGTCTTCAACTACCAGAACGGCGCCCTCAAGGACACCTCCGGCACCTGGCAGGCCGGCAGGGACGGGCCGGCCGCGATGATCATGCCGGCCAGCCCAACGGTCGGTACCGCCTACCGGTCGGAGAACATCCCCGGTCTGGTCTTCGAGGAGGTCACCGTCAAGGCCGTCGGCCAGACCGTGTCCGGCCCCAGCGGCCCGGTCAACGGCGCCTTCACCGCCAGCGAGCTGCACATGGACGGGCAGCGCGAGGACAAGGTCTTCGCCCCCGGCTACGGCGAGTTCTCCACCGGCAACCCCGAGGGCGACCTCGAGCAGGCCTCCCTGGCGGTGCCCACCGACACCCGTCCCGGGCCGCCGCCGGCCCAGCTCACCGCCCTCTCCGCCGCGGTCCGCGACGCCGTCGAGCAGGCCAGCCGCAACCACTGGACCGGCGCCGCCAACGCCAGCAGGTCGCTGCAGACGGCATGGGACGCCTACCGCTCGGGCGGCATGCCCGACCTGCTCGAGAAGCAGATGACCAGGGACATCGACGCACTCGACCGCGCCGTGGCCGCCCGCAGGCCCGCAGCGGCCCACCAGGCAGCCCTGCGCGTCGCGCAGAACGAGCTGGACCTGCGACTGCGCCACCAGCCGGTGGTCAGGACCGACCTCGCCCGCCTGCACCTGTGGACGCGTCAGCTGCAGGTCGACGCCGCCGACCACGACCCTGGCGCGGTCGCCGGCGACGTCACCACGCTGGAATGGACCCGCGACCGTGTCCGCCACACCCTCGACCCGGCCGCCGCCGCCCGCCTGGACGGCCAGCTGCGTGACCTGCGAGCCGCCGCCGACAAGCGGGACGTCGCCGCCGTGGCCGAGGCCACCCCGGCGCTGCTGAAGACGGTGGCGGACCTCCAACCAGCCTGACGGGCCCTTCCCGGCGTTGCACCGCCGACCGCGAGGACCACCCTGTGCGGGTGGGTCTTCTCCTGACCGTCGAGGAAAGGACACGACGTCGTGTGAGAGGTCACGTGCCAGTGCTGAAGGATGACCCGGTGGTCGCGGAGGAGCTGCGGGACTGGGCCGGCGTGCTCGGCTCCTACGCGCCCGAGCCCTTCCGGCAACTCTGACCGGCCGCTGGCTACGCGGCCGGCTCGGCGGTGAGGCGGTGCTGTTGCGCCAGCGCGATGTAGCCGTCCTCCAGGGTGGGTGCGACGGGATCCGCGTCGGCCGACGGCCGCGTCGGGGCGACGATGCGGTAGCGGGTCGCGCCGTCCTGTGGCAGGGCCGCCACCACGGTGCCGACCGGCGGGGCCGGGCCGCTGGCGACCAGCGACCAGACCCGCCCCCTGGCGTAGGCGGTGAGGTCGCTGACGGTGCCGCGGTAGAGCAGCCGGCCCCGACCGAGGACGGCCAGCTCGGTGCAGGTCTGGGCGATGTCGTCGACGATGTGGGTGGACAGCACGACGGTGCGTCGTTCGGCGAGCTGGGACAGCACGGTGCGGAAGCGGATGCGCTCCTCGGGGTCCAGGCCCGCGGTCGGCTCGTCGACGACCAGCAGCTCCGGGTCGTTGAGCAGCGCCTGGGCGATGCCGACGCGGCGGCGCATGCCGCCGGAGTACCCGCGCAGCTTGCGGTCGCCGGCGTCGGCGAGCCGCACCAGCTCCAGCAGCTCGCCGACCCGCCGGCGCCGGTACGGCCGGTCGTCCAGGCCCTTTAGCAGCGCCACGTAGTCGAGGAACTCCCGCGCGGTGAGCTCCGGGTACAGGCCGAGGTCCTGGGGGAGGTAGCCCAGGATCCGCTGCACGGCCACGCGCCCGTCGGCGGTCGCCATGTCGTGGCCGCCGATGGTGATCCGGCCGCTGTTCGGGCGGATCAGCCCGGTGAGCAGCCGCATGAGGGTGGTCTTGCCGGCGCCGTTGGCGCCCAGCAGGCCGAGGATCCCGCCGGGCACGGTCAGGCTGACGTCGTCCAACGCCCGGACCTTGCCGCGGAAGGTCTTGCTCACCCGTTCGATGTCGAGCTGCATCGCTGCTCCTATTCGCTGGTGCGGGCGTTCAGTGCGCCGGCCGCCGCGAGGATGGCGGCGGCCAGGCCGAGGATCAGGGCGAGTGCCAGCAGGGCGGTCCCGGTCGTCGGCTGGGGACGCAGGAAGTCGAGCGCGACGCCGGCGGGGCCGGTGGTGGCGTTGGCGGAGCCGAAGAAGACCCCGAGCGGGTAGTCCATCGTCAGCGAGAGCACGGTGCCGGCGAACGACGGGAACTCGCTCTCGACCTCGGTCGCCGCGGCCCAGAACCAGAGACCGACGATCAGCACCCTGAACAGCGGGGTGGGCATGAGCTGCGGGCCCAGGAACGACAGCGACCCCGCGAGCAGCAGCAGCGGCAGCACGATCACGGTGAAGGTCGCCAGGCCCCACCACAGCGCGGCGGGCTGTTCGCGCCAGACCATGAACGCCACCGCGACGATGAGGTAGACCAGCGCGACCGGAACGGCGGTCGCGGCGCAGGCCCCCAGGTACTTGCCGACCAGCCGGGCGCGGCGGTCGGTCGGGGTGACGTCGAGCAGCTCCGCCACGCCCAGCTTCCGGTCGCGCACCAGGCGGTCGGCGAGCACGATGCCGAACACCATCGGCAGCACCGGCGTGAACCAGCCAAGGGCCTCGACCACCCACACCTTCGGGCTGGTCTCCAGCACGTGGCGCTGGAGGCCGGTGCTGTCGCTGCCGAGCACGGCGAACAGGGCCCACAGCGCGAAGGGCAGCACGGTGGCGATCCAGATGGCCGGCTTGCGAAGCTGCATTCGCAGCTCGTAGCGCGCCGTCGCGGCGAGCGCCGTCATTCTGCCTCCTTGGTGAGCAGCCGGCTCGGGTGGCGCAGCAGCAGCCATCCGGCGGCGGTCATCGCGATGCCGGCGGCGAGCAGGGTCAGCCGGTTGGCGGTCCAGTCCGCCTCGACCGTGCCGCGGGTGGTGGCGAACAGGTACAGCAGCCGCGACCAGCGGTGCTCCTGCAGTGGGCCCACGGCGGCAAACTCGAAGACCCACAGCGAGGAGATCACGACGGTCGCCACGGCGGGGCTGCCCGACAGCGCCCCGGCGAGCAGGCCGAGGCCGGCCAGGCACACGGTGGGCGCCAGCCAGGTGAGCTGCCCGACCAGCGGCGGGTGCGCGGCAGGCCAGCGGTGCCACCAGCCGCTGGCGACCATGAACGCGGCGGCGCTCAGCGCGATCAGCGCGACCCAGGCGGCGCTGACCGCCAGGCGGCGCAGGATCGTGGCGCGGTAGGCGGTCGGCAGCGTGAGCTGCAGCTCGACCGCCGGGTCGGCACCGACCAGGCTCGCGGCGCCAACCCCGGCCGCCAGCGGCAGCCCCACCTCCAGCAGGGACTGCAGCAGATGTGCGGTGTCCTGGTTCGGCTGCTCCAGCCGGACGGCCCCGTCCACCGCCACCGCCGCCAGGAAGCCGGCCACCAGCGGCGGCGCCAGCAGGGCGGCCCAGCCGGCCCGGCGCGCCTCGTGGCGCCACAGCGACAGCGGTCTGGGACCGCCGAGGTGGCGTCGTACGGCCGGGGGGTTCACGGCTGGCTCACCATGCCACCGGGCGGTACCAGCCGCCCCGCGCCCGCACGGGGCGCCGGCTGAGCACCACGGCGGCCGCCACCAGCGCGAGCGTCGCCGCGACCGTACCGGGGCTGGTCACCCACACCGCCCGCATGCCATCGGCCAACCAGCCGCCCGCCAGCTCCGGGATGCTGACCGTGGCCACCCGCAGGACCCATACCGCGGCGGCCACCGCGACCGAGACGGTCGGGCCGGTCCACATCGCCAGCACCAGGCTCAGCGCCAGCAGCAGCGTCATCGGGCCCAGCCACGCGCCGACCAGGTCGACCAGCCCCACCTCCGGGGCGACCAGGCGCACGATCGCCGACGCCGCCATGGCCAGCGCCAGGTCGTAGCCGAAGACCAGCGTGACCCTGGCCAGCAGCACCAGCCGCGGCGAGGTCAGCGTGACCGCGAGCGCCTCGAACGCCGGATCGCGCTGCGGCCCGTACACTCCGGCGACGCCGGCGACCGCGACCAGCGGCGCCACCAGCGACAGCGCCGTGCGGCCGGCGCCGTCGCCACCCGCGGCCGCTACCGCCACGGCGCAGGCCATCA
>WNGB01007132.1_pt1 | contig 16214 bp, 10 predicted proteins | sample 5400681 | NCBI WGS metagenome assembly WNGB01 (sample SAMN13153367, study PRJNA577476) | soil metagenome | isolation source: 115 cm soil or saprolite under grassland replicate 2 | place: USA:California | collected 2016-06-15 | reverse complement strand
CGCCGCGCGGCACCGGCGATGTCGTGGTGCCGTTGGCGGTGATCTTCAGGATGGCCCCTTGCGTCAGGAACGGCCCGCGCGAGCAACCGTCGGGCAGGGCGACGCGGCGGAGCTGCGAACCACTCACCCCCGAGATACCGTAATGGACCGCCAACCGCTCGTTGAGCATCGCGAAATCCGACTTCACGAGGTAGCCCGCATCGAGGTTCTTGTCAATCAGTTCTCGGAAATACGCCCGCGTTTCGCCGACCATCGAGTCCTGCAGGTACATGCTGAACTCGGGGTACAGCTTGCGGTCGGCATCGTTCGCCGCGATCTGCCGTAGTTTCAGCCATTGCCCGAGAAAATCATCGACGAAGCGTTGCGACTTCGCGTCGCCGAGCAGACGTTCCGTCTCGGTGCGAAGCGTATCCCCCGCGCGCAGCTTGCCGACGTCAGCCAGACGGGTGAGGCGGTCATCCGGCATCGACCGCCAGAAGAAGTACGAGAGGCGACAGGCGAGAGCGTGGTCGTCCAGTCTGCCCGCCTCACCCCTCCCCCCAACCCCCTCCCCGCAACGGAGAGGGGGAGAAGAGACACCGCTTGGCTTGCTCCCCCTCTCCGTTGCGGGGAGGGGGTTGGGGGGAGGGGTGAAGGGCTCAATGTGGTACAGGAAATCCGGCGAGCACAGGGCCGCGCGATAGGCCCAGCGCATCGCCGTCTCGAAACAGTCACCCGCCTTGAGTCGCTCGGCCACCCGGGCGACGTACTGCTTGCGGGTTTCGCCATCGACGGGGCGGCGGAACGCTCGCGGCAAGAAGGTGGCGAGTAGGCGGTCGGCATCGACCAGCGGCTGCTCGCTGTGGACGGTCCAGATGCCCTTGACCGGATCGGGCCGGTTCTTGCCCGCGCCCATTTCCTGGCGAACCGGCCAGCGTTTCGGCGCGCGCACCTTGGGGTTGTCGGCTTGCTTGAACTCGACCAGCGGCAGGTCGCCGAACAGGTGTTGATGGCTTCGCGGCGGCCAGACGTCGTGCAGGGGGCCTTCGATGTCGAGGTAATCGCACGCGATGCCCGGTCCGGTGAAGCCCATCGCGCGGTTCTTGCCGCGGGTGGGAGCTCCGGGGGCGAGCGAGGCGGCGTTGAAGCCGATGATCTCATTCTTGTTCAGCCAGGTGGCGAGGTCGTGGACCTGCTCCTTGAGGGAGGGCGCGTCGTAGTAGCCCAGCACCGTGCTCGGGTGGCCGCCGCCGCGTCCGTCGCCGGTCAACTGCACGATGGACAGCCGTGCCGCCTCGGTGCCGCGGGCAGGAAGCACTTTCCCCTTGTCCCACTGGAAACTCCAGAGCGAGGTGCGGACGCGATACCGGCCTGGATAAATGGCGACAAATTCGATGAAGTAAGGGTGGAACGATTCGTCTTCGTGGCGAAACAGCCCGACGCTGCGGCCATTGCGGAACGAGCCCATCCGCTCATGGGCGCCCTGATCGAGATGCATGTGCGCCCCCGCAGGTGGGAAATCCGGGTCGGGCTGCTTGTTCTTGAGGAGCACGCCGTCGCCATGCAGCAGCACGTGCGCGACGAACCCATGCGGATTCGCCAGGGAGATCCGTTGCTTCACAACAGTGGGGGGGTTGGGCTGCGAGGCGATGGCCATGTCGAGCGCCCGGTCCGCGGCTTCGAGGTATTTGGCCAGGTTGACGTGGGAGATGTCCAGCGCATCGCTGTTGTTGTCGAACCCGTGGGCGCTGCCGTCTGCCGGTAGTTCTCCTTGCAGAGCGATCCCGGGCAGGTCGAGCAGGTCACGCAGCGTATGCTCGTACTCGACCCGCGTCAGCCGCCGGACCCCGGTCCGACCGCCCTGTGCCAGCTTGGCCTGCTCGGCCTTCACGAGCATGGCGTGCAGCGACTTCAACGCCGCGGCAGTCTCCGCAGCCGGCGGCCGGGCTTTCTTTGGCGGCGGCATCTCCCCCGATTCGATCCGGTCGTGGACCTTGAGCCAGCGCGCGAAGTTGTCCGGGTTCGCGAGGTCGGCCTTGAGCGCGGAGAGGTCGAGGCCACCTTTCTTGGTGCTGCCACTGTGACACGAGTAGCAGTGCGTCTCGAAGAACGCGGTCGGCTGGGCTCGCGCCGAGGAACACAAAATCATGAAGCACAAAATCATAAAGACGATTCGGCAACCTATGATTTTGTGCTTCATGATTTTGTGATTCATTACCGTTCGATGGTCCAAAGTTCGATCTCTTGGTGGTTGAGGTTGATCCACTGGATGGCCCGCAGAGGAGTGTGGCGAAGAAACCGGCGCTGATGTTCGAGGACTGTCCCGGGGCGGTGTGTCGAGGCAGTGACCGAGAAGGCAATGTCGTCGGTGAGCAAGTGCATTTTCTGCGTGCCAATCACAGCGCCGCCGGACATTACACGGATCTCGCGTGCAACGCGCTCTTCCCCGCCGAGGAAGTGCATGAACGCATCTCGATACAGGACGGGATCGAGATAAGCGCCCCACTCCGTGAGGAGTTGTTGCAAAAGATCGTGGAGTTCACGGCATCTTGGAGTCAACGGCTGCCATTGCGAGGTGACGACTTGATACCGGCGGCGCTTGGCGGGAGTGAGTCGCGTTGAGACAAACTCGTGCTGCACGCGTTCGGTCCGGAAGTTGAGGAGCGTAGCGTGATGGAGGCCGCAAAGGAACAGGTAATTCAAGGCTTGGCCTTTGTGGGCCGGGTTCAGCGCCGAAACCGCCTTATCCTCGACGATCGTGCCTTGGTTGATGAGGTGATCCGCGAAGTAATTCTTGCTGAATGTGCCGTAGCTCACCGTAATCTGCAACTCAGGCTCGACCTCGAACCCGTTTTCCCGGCATCGTCGCGTAAGCTCCCCCTGATACAGACCCTCGTCGAGAAATCGGCCAAGCTCATTGTGGATAGCGAAGGCCAATCCGGTAACGCACCGATCAACCTGATGAAAAGCCTCCTGGTCGAGGACTCGAATCGGGACTTTGGTGTGGATTGGCATCGTTGTCTTATGATTTGTGCTTCATGATTTGTGAATCAAAGCATCTCCAGCCCGCGCAGGGTTCCCCGGCCTGTCGAAAACTCGTTCGTCTCGATCCCCAGACGCTGGAGCATGGACACCAACAGGTTGGTGAGCGGATAGTTGTTCTGCTGGTCGAAGGCAAGATGCTGGCCGTGACGGAACCCGCCGCCGGCGAGGAGCACGGGCAGGTTGGTGTTCGCGTGCGAGTTGGCGCTGCCCATGCACGTCCCGTAAAGGACCATCGTCCGATCGAGCAGCGACTGGCCGCCTTCACGGGTCTCGTGCAGCGACCGCAGGAAGTTGCCGAGCGCCTCGAACTGGCCCTCTTCCTTGGAGCGCAGTTCGGCGAGCACCTCGGGCCGGTTGCCGTGGTGCGTGATGTTGTGAATCACGGTCGTGTCGATGAAGAGCGAGATCAGGCGCGACGAATCGGTCTCCAGCGCGAGCTTGATGACGTCGAACATCAGCTGCGTCTTGCGCACGAACTCGCGGGGGTCGTCGATGTCCTGAGGAGGCTGCACGGCGACCCGCGGCCGCGGCCGGTGCTCCCAGGCTTCCGCACTGTGCAGCCGTTGCTCCAGTTCCCGCACCGACGTGAAGTATTGCTCCATGCGCTGCCGGTCCGCCGGGGAGAGCAAGCGGTTGAGCCGCCGCGACTGGTCGGCGACGAAGTCCAGGGTGCTGCGCTCTTGCCGGAGTGCCTCGACGGCGGCCGTGACTTCCGCGGGCGGGCCCTGGATGAAGAGGCGCCGGAACAGCCGGTTGGGGCTGCGCTCGGCGGGGATCGGTGCGCCACTGCGAGTGAAGCTCAACGTCTGGTTGTTCTCGCTGCTCATCGCCAGGACGAGCGAGGGGTAGCGGGTCTGGTTGCCGATGCGCTCGGCCGCGAACTGGTCGAGCGAGATCCAGTTGCGGAAGCCGCCGCGCTCCGGATGCGGGGTGCCGGTGAGGAAGCATTTCTCGGCGGCGTGGGCCCCCGTCACCCCGGGATGGCTGACCCCCGAGAAGACGGTCAAGTGGTCGCGCACCGCGGCAAGTTTCTGGAGGTAAGGCGTCATTGCGTAGCCGCGGCCGGGTCGGTCGGGGAAGAAGAATTGCGGCAGGATGCCCATGTTGGTTTCGATGGCGACCAGCCGCCGCGGTGTCGCGGCCGGCGTCGCTCCCTGACCGACGGGCAGCATGGATTCCAGGAGCGGCAGCGCGAGCGCAACACCCGCCCCGCGCAAGAACGTCCGCCGAGACAACGCCGTACGACCAACTGACGCCAACGGATTCACGTTCCCGGTCCTTTTGTGAGTAGTAGCTGGTTGAACTCTCGTCGCTGCGGTGGGTTGGACAATTCGCCGCTTCCGTAGGCATTTTACAGAACGATTACAGGTAAGGCCGCGGCGGGGTTGGTGGTGTTCGCGGGCGCAGCAACGTCAATTTGAAGGTAATGCCCGGAAGCATCGACTGCAATGCTATTCCCCCTCAACTTGCGTTTTTCCGGCAGTCCGATCAAGATGTCAACGCGGGAGCACCTGAGCAACAGGGCGAAGCTATTGTTGGGGGGCATCGAATGCGATCTCATTCCTTGCGTTTGGTGCTGGCGGGATTGGTGGGGCTTGTCCTGCTGGCGGCCTGTGCCCGCCTCGGGTATCTCGCCGTTGTCCCGAGGAATGGGTTCGGCGCTTCTCGCCTCTGGGCAGAGCTTCGCGAGCAACTTCCCCCAGGGAGTCCGCGGGAGGCGGTGGAGCGCTGGTGTGCGGCACGCGGCTTTTGGTCCGGCGATATCCACTCTCAAGATGGGCGGAAAGTTGGCTACTGTACTCGCCTTTTCGATAGTAGCTGGGTGGAACGCCTCCTGGATGTGCCTGCCTATCTGGACATCGAGGTTCACTTCGATCGCAATGATCGTCTGGAGGCGACTTCAATCCAGCGCGAGGAAACCTGGCCCTGACGCGGCAAGAGCGAGCGAGGTTGCCGTGGAGGCGGTGCGCCGCTCGGAAGGGTTCTGGTTTTCATGCCTGCTCCGTGTACATTAGAGGTGATTTTCGACCATCCCGGACCTGCCTCGGCGAGCGCTGACGTGGGTCTCCCTCCCGCGGCTCGGAGGTTTCCCATGGGCCTACGCTGTACCTCCTGTGGAGCGCCGCTGCCCGGCGACCTGCCGCACGCTGTCGTTGAGTCGAGATGCTCGCGCTGCCGGACAGGGTCAGCTGCCGTTGCGAACACACCGCAACCTGCTCCGGCGAGGACGGACAACCCACAGGGGCGCGGTCGAGCTATTCTCCTTATTGCGCTCCTCAGTGTCGCCTTTCTAGCGGCCCTGATTGTCGGGCTCACTATTTGCCTGTCGGGGAGTGGCTCGCCGGAAGAGGAGAAACACGGCCAGGTCGTCCAGGGACCGCCGCCTGTCGAGGACTCGTCGCCCAAAAAGGCCGACACGCCGCTTGACCTACAGCCCGTTCCCCCGCCGCTGACCCCCGCCGAGAAGGAACGCAACGCGCTGCATCACTCGGTCACGTTCATGGACAGCGTCGGCAAGGGCCGGCGGTTCTGCATCATCGCCGATAGCTCGAACAGCATGAAGGGACCGCCGCTGGAACGCTGCAAGCAAGAAGTTCTCAAGACGCTCAAGAGTCTCACCCCGGAGAGCCAGTTCTACGTGAGCTTCTTCAACAAGGTGCCGGAGCCGATGCCGTACGCCAGCTGGCTCGACGGCAACAAGGCGAACGTGGACAAGGTAACGAGTTGGGTCGAGAAGATCACGCCCGCGCTGGGCACCAAGCCGGTGCCCGCCTTCACGAAAGCGTTCCAGTTAAAGCCGCGGCCCGACGTGATCTTTTTCATGACCGATGGTCTGATCCCCGCCAAGGCCCCCGAAGAGGTGGCCACGATGAACAAGCAGCAACCGCGAGTCACGATCAACACGATCATGTTCATTCGCGGGAAGAAGGGGGGAGGGGCCAAGGCGCCGATGGCCGAGAAGCAGTTGCGATTGATCGCCGAGCAATCCGGGGGAGCGTACCGGCTGTTCGTCCCAGGTAACTAACCGGCCATTTCGGAGCCACAAACACGCAGAGCCAGTGAGGGAGTGTCCCTCACTGGCTCTGCGTGTTTGCGCGGCCTCGCGCTCAACGTGCCGGTGCTTCCCGGCAACCGCTTACTGCGTGTCCTTCTTCTTGCCCTTACCCTTGTCCTTGCCCTTGAAGTCGAAGCCGCCCTTGCCGAAGCCCTTTTGCTCCAACTTGAACTCCTCGCCGACCATGTCGTTCCAGGTGCGCTTCTGGTCGGTCTTCAACACCGCGGTGATCTTCTCCATCGTCTCCTTGCGGATCTCGGTCATCTTCTCCTGCAGGCCCTTGAAACCGCCGCCGCCTTTGAGATCCTGGAACAACTCCTTCGTCCGTGCGGTGGAACTATCCAGGGCTTCCTTGATGCTCGTCTTCTGAGCATCGGTCAGTTTCAGCTCCGCCGCCACCTTGGCATCGGTGAAGGCATTGGCGCCTTGCTGCTGCAGGACGATCTGACGCAGACGTTTGACCTGCTTGGCGTCGAGAATTTCGCCGATGATCTTCCACTGGGCTTCCGGCAGTTTCGCCAGTTGCTCGTCGGTCATCTTCAGCTCCTCGCGCACGTCCTTGCGCTGGAGCAACGTCTGCGGATTGGTGACCCCGCCGCCCCCGCCGAAAGGGAACCCCTGCCCGAACACCATGGTGACGGACAGACAGGCGACACTCACCGTCAGCACCATCTTGTGACCCGCACGCATCATCCACCTCCTGAACAAAAGACAGGTTGCGAATCTGCTCTGCCGTGATGTGTCCAACCCCCTCCCACAGAGTGGTTGGCGCACCGAGACATCGTGCTAAACCCCACGGAGCGGGAATTGTCTCGCGCCGTTTTCGCTCGCCCGTCCAGACGTGGCTGCTCGGAGGGCGAGCGTCCGCGGTTGTTGTACGAGTCGCGAGACGACAAGCAAGCTCTCAGCGCGTGAGGAAGAGCGGCAGGACGTACGCCTGCGTGAAGCAGATGCGATTCGTGCCGTAGTGTCCCCCAAGATGGCCTGTCCAGAGGACGCCGGCCTGCCAGGGGTGTTGCCGCAGGCGGCCGTAGAGGGCGGCGTCCGTGGGGGTGCAGATCGCCGGCCGAAAACCGACGCGCCCCGCGGCCGCCCCGCGTTTCCCGTCCGCGGTGCCGACGATGCGCATGCACAGCCCCAGGATGAAGCGGTCGCGTTCGCTGACAAAGGCGTCAATACCTTCCCGCGCGGACGCCAGCGCCGGCCGGAGGTCGTACTGGGGACTGACCGACGGCGCCAGCAGCACGATGCGATCGACCGTGTCGGGCGGCAGCACCTCCGCGGCAGCCAGCACGACCGCACAACCGGCGCTGTGGCCGATCAGGTAGATCCGCAGGTGTGGGTAGTAACGCCGGTAACAGAGGACGCGCTCGGCGAGGCTGCGGCCCATGACGAGGTGATTCTGGTGATCGACATGGTCCTTGATGTAGCGGCCGTAACCGTGCGACCAGACAACCGTCTCGACCGCCAACGACAGCCCGGTCTCGCGGATCGCCTGACTGAGAGAAGTGGACACGGTGCGAAAGTCGCCCGAGCCATCGCAGACGAACACGATTCCCAAAGCCTGTCTTTCCTGGCCCTGGACCGGCCCGGTGCAGGAAAGGAGCAGGCCGAGGGAAGCCAGGGGAAATGGGGAAACCGCGATGAGTTTATGCACGTGTCCATCCTCGATCGTGGGGGCGACGACAATACTGAACTATTCTACCGGTGGCGCGCGGCTGCAGACTATTGAGGACAACAGCCAGCGCAGCGCCTTGTCGAAGTAAGGGGTGACGTGGCCGGTACGATTGGCAAGGTTTCGCAAGCCCGGCGGAGCGCATCCGTCTTGCCTGGTCTCCGGCACATGGGTAGAATCCTCGCCTGATCGTTTTTCGCCGGACGGATGGAGACAGTGGCATGAGGCCCGAGGTTTTCCTTGTGCAGACGGAGGCACGCTACCCGGAGTCGCTTGCGCCAACACCGGACGGTCACCTCTCCCGAGCCTTGCGCGCATTGTGGTCGGGCTGGGGCTTGGACTGTGACAATCCCTTCAAGCAATGGGTAGCGCCGGGCGGCCGGGTCGTCATCAAGCCGAACTGGGTGATGGATTTCCACCCCGAAGGCCACGGCCTTGACGCGCTCATCACCCATCCCGCACTGCTGGCACACGTCGTGGAGGCGGCCGCGCGCGCCCTCGAAGGCCACGGCACCATTCTCATCGGCGATGCTCCATTGCAGCGTTGCGATTTCGCGGCGCTGCTGGAGCGCAGCCGCGTGGGCGAGATCGTTGCGGACATGAAGCGCCGCTATCCCGCCCTCAACCTCGTGGTCGAGGATTGGCGGTTGACCATCCTGGACGAGGACGGCCGTCTCGGAACGGCGGGACAACGGCAGCGGCCCGGCTATGAAGACCTGATCGGGGACAGGTATCTCCTGATGGATCTCGGGAGGGACAGTTTCCTCGAAGAGATCGCCGAGTATTCAGATCGTTTTCGGGTGACCTGTTACAACCCTCATTTGATGGGAGAGCATCACCAACCCGGCAAACACGAATACCTGGTCACCCGTCGTGTCTTCGAGGCCGACCTGCTGATCAACCTGCCGAAGATGAAGACGCACACGAAGGCGGGCTTGACAGGAGCGTTGAAGAACCTGGTCGGGATCAATGGCCACAAGGAGTACCTCCCCCATCACATTCAGGGCTCCTATTTCGAGGGTGGGGATTGCTACTCCAAGAGCAACTCCTTCGCTCGCCGCCTGGAGTCGTTGTCGGATCACTACTGGGCATGGCACGAGCGACTCTCACGGTTCAAGCGGAGCCTGTATCGGGGCGCCATGCGGCTGCTGGGGATGGCCTCCCGGCTCACAGGGGGAGATGGCATTTTAGGAGCGAGTTGGAGCGGGAACGAGACGGTCTGGCGCATGACGCTCGATCTGAACCATTTGCTCTATTTCAGTCCGCAGGCACCACGGCACGTCATCTCGATTGTCGATGGCATTGTCGCCGGGGAAGGTGAGGGGCCGCTCACACCCAGCCCGAAACCGCTTGGGTTCCTCATTGCGGGCGAGAACCCGGCGTACATCGATGCTGTCGTGGCAAAGCTGATGGGGTACACGCTGGCTCGGGTGCCAACGGTCTATCACGCCCTAAATCATCGCAAATCCCGCTTCGCCGGGCCTGACCTCCGCGGTTGGACCGTCACCGAGGTCGCAGACCGTGGCCAGGCAGAGTGTGTCCCGTTCGAGCGGCTGCCGAATCTGCATTTTGTCAAGCCGAAGCACTGGGAACGCGCGACAGCGCGTTCCGTTTAGCCGTGGTTTCAAAACCCCTCCCCCAACCCCTCCCCGCCACGGAGAGGGGAGCAGAGGACTTGGCTTTCCTCCCCTCTCCGTGGCGGGGAGGGGTTGGGGGAGGGGTTTTGAAACCGCTTAGCCGCGCTTCGCCGAACCGCGCTGAAACCCAGGATGCGCATTACCACGGAAGGAGTCCGTATGTCCAACGTTTCCCTTGCTCCTGCAGTACGGTCCAGCAAGCCATTCCGGATCCTGTCCAATGTCCAACGCTTGCCCGAGTCGCTTCCCGGCGGCGACCGCCTCCAGCACGACTTCCTGCCGATCGGGTCGCGGCTGTTCTGGAACAGTTGGCGGGCTCACGTCCGCTCCCTGTTTCGCGACGCGATCGTTCTTCACCTTCCCGGCAAGGAGCTATTCCTGCTGTGCCTCCTGCGATTGCTGCTGCCCTGGTCGAGGGCACGCCTGATCGTTGTCGAGGCCATTCTACCAAAGCCCGGGACAGGCCGTTGGGCGCGGCTGAGTGCATGGTTCAAGGGCCTGCTCTTACGGCGCGTCGATCTGTTCCTGCTCTATCAGAAAGACATCCAGGGCCTTACCGTGGGCTACGGTATCCCGGCGGACAAATGCCAGTACATCCCCTTCAAGGTGAATAGTCGCGAAGTGATTGCCAGCATCGACTCACCCCCCGGAACCTATGTGTTCACAGGCGGTCAGTCGCGGCGCGATTACGATACCTTCATCGAGGCGATGCGTGGGCTGCCGTATCCGGGGGTCATTGCCACACCTCCCGAGCAGGTGACCTCCTATCACGAAACCTATTTCGACAAATCGAAACTCCCCAGCAATGTTCGCGTCAAGCATGATGCCACTCCCGGCCGCCGATTTATCGAGGCGATTGCGCAGGCCAGGGTGGTAGTGATGCCGATCCGAGCCGAGGCCATTGGGTCCGCCGGAGTCGGGGTTTACCTGATGGCGATGGCCCTGCGCAAGTGCGTCATTATCACCGATTCCCCCGCGACCCGTGGGATTCTCGAACACGAAGAGAATGCGATCCTGGTGCCTCCCGAAGATCCCCAGGCCCTGCGGGAAGCCATTCGCAACGCGTGGGAGGACGACTCCTACCGCTGTGGCATCGCCGAGCGTGGGTTCGAGTACGCCCAGTCTCTCGGCGGTGAGGAGGAACTGCGGCACAACATCGCCGAGAGAACCGCGGCCTTTCTTCGCTCGGTCGCCTGCTGAAGTCAGTTCCCTACTTCTCCCCTCTCCCGCAAGGGGAGAGGGGCGTTCCGGATCGAGGGAGGGATCTCCTGTGATGATGCTCGCCACGCGCATTGTGTTGCCCATTCTGCTTCTCGCTGCCATTGCCCTGATGTACCGCCGTCTACCCGGTGCGGTGGCCCGGGCCAGAGCGGTCTGGGACAGCGTGGCAGAACATCGCGCCCTGTCGGTCTTGCTCGTATTCGGCCTGGCCTTTGGGGGACGGCTGGCACTGCTGCCCTGGCTGCCGATGCCGACGCCCCTCTTCCCCGATGAGTTCAGCCATCTACTCTCAGCTCAGACACTCGGCCTCGGACGAATAGCCAATCCGACACCCGCCTTCTGGGAACACTTCGAGAACATTTTCATCCTGAATGTCCCGACCTATCAGAGCAACTACCCGATGGGACAGGCTGTCAGTTTGCTGATAGGTCAAAGCCTGTTCGGCCACCCGTGGATGGGTGTCTTGCTGATGGTGAGCGCGATGTGCGCTGCCACTTGCTGGATGTTGCAAGGCTGGTTGCCGCCCCGGTGGGCATTGCTCGGCGGCCTGGCGATGGTGCTGCACTTCGGTGTATTCCACGAGTGGATCCAGACCTACATGGGCGGCGGCGTGGCGGGTACGGGCGGAGCGCTGGCACTTGGAGCACTGATCCGTCTGCGGCAGCGGCCGAGGATGGCGCTCGGGGCAGTGTTGGCCGTTGGTGCCGGACTGATCCTGCATACGCGGCCCTACGAATTCCTCATCTTCACCGCCTGTGTTGGGAGTGCGCTCCTGTGGCAGGGATGGCAACAGTGGCGGACAAGTCAATGGATGCCGTGGCTCCGTGCCATGATGGCAACGCTGGTGGTGGGAGGCTTCTTCGCCGGCGCGGTACTCTACCAGAATCATCGCATTACCGGGCACGCGACAATGCTGCCTTACCAGCTCGCCCGTGAGGTGCAAGGCGTGCCGCAAAGCATGTACTGGGAGCCGCCCGTCCCGGCGCCGCCGCTCCGCTTCGCCCGTCTCCAGTTCATGTACGACTGGCAACTCGCCATCTATCGGCACGGGCAGACGTGGGATGGATTCTGGGAGGAGATGGGCAAGCGCATCGAAGTGCATCACAATTACTTCGTCGGGTATCATTCCCTTCCGGCGCTCCTCGTCGCCTTGTTGTGCTGGCGCGACCTGCGGGTGCGGTTCCTTGCCGGCCTGATCGGGGCGACGCTCGTCTGGAATTCGTGGTATCCCTTCCACTACGGCCACTACTTCGCCCCGCTCGTGGGCGCGTATGCGGCGTTGATCCTCATTGGTCTGGAACGCATTGCCGGCTGGACGCGAGGCGGCTTTGGCTGGGGGGAGTGTCTTGCGTTGGTGTTGGCAGTGTCCTCGGTGCAGACCTTCCCGTACACACTGATCCAGACCCTCCGGAACCCGCCGCGTCGGTCCGACCCACGCTTTCAACCAGACATCCGAGCTGAGATTGAGCGCCATCTGCAAGCCGCCTTGGGTGGCAAACATCTGGTGTTTGTGCGGTCGCAGCGACCCTTGGATGCCGAGGACGCCTGGTACACCAACGGCCCGGACCTGGAAGCCAGCCCTATCCTGTGGGCTCAGGAGATTGACGCCGAGAGCGACCGCAAATTGCTGAGCCACTATGCCGGCCGCCAGATCTGGACGGTGCAGACCGAGACGAGGAAGCTGGAACCGTATCGGGGATCGCTGCCGCCGGAGCAAATGCCCTGGCGTGTGGGGAGCCAACAAGGTTCGCGGCCGTAGCCTCAAGGGATGGCCGCGCCGTTCCGTTCGCGCTCGACCAACCGCAGGAACAGCGCTCTTGTCTGCGCCAGGTGTTGCTCCAGCTGGGCGAGGAACTGAGTGGCGGCAGTGCCTTGCGGCCCCGGCTGGAAATCCAAACGCCGGGCGAGTTTTTCAAGATCGTCGGGCTGCTCGGGCAACTCGTTCAGCGAACGGTTGTGGACGATGCGTAGCTGGCTTTCGACGAGGCGAAGAAAGTCATAACAGGTACGCAAAGTCTCATGCTCGGGGGGCGACACCAGACTGGCGGTGCGCAGGGCGTCGAGTGCCTCCCAGGTGTTGGTCACGCGCAGGGGCGGTTGCTCGCGGCCATACTTGAGGCGGAACATCTGCACCAGGAACTCGACATCGACCATACCGCCTGAGCCGCGTTTCAGGTCGCGTTCGCCGCCGCTCGCTTCCAGGCGGTCGCGCATGCTGCAGATCTCGTCGGCCAGTTCCGGTCGCCACGGCAAGCCGTACACCGCACGATGTACTCCCTCTATCACCTCTTGCCCAAAGTCCGCGTCGCCATAGACGACCCGCGCCCGCGTCAATGCCTGCCGTTCCCATAACTGGGCACTGCCACCCTCATAGTAGCGCAGGAACTCGGACAAGGGCGTCACGAGGCTGCCGGACTTGCCCGTCGGCCGCAACCGCATGTCCACGTGGTAGAGACGGCCCATCGGCCCCTGGAAGCTCGCCGTCTTGATCAGGCGTCGAGCCAGTTCCGTGAAGAAATGGAAGTTGTCCGTCAGCTCGAACTGCTCGAAGCGCGACGCCCCGGGCGGCGGGCCGGTGCGGCCGTCGCCCTCGTAGACCATGATCAAATCGAGATCGCTCTGGTAGCTCATCTCACGGCTGCCGAGCTTGCCCAGGCCCAGGATGGCGTAGCGGCTGGGGTGGCCGGCGCGCGGCCCGTCAGCCAGGTAGGGCACCCCGTAACGCTGCGTCAGCGGGACATAGGGCACCGAGGCAAGTTGCACGAGGATGGTTTCGGCGACGTCGCTGAGGGCCGACGTCGTCGATTGGATCGTGTCCTTGCCGAGGATGTCGCGGACGCCGATGCGCAGCAGTTCCTTGCTCTGGAAACTGTGCAGGATCGGATCGAGATCTTCCGCTCCGCGGCACAGGTCGGCCAGTTCCTGCCGCAGTTCGGCCGCGATGCGCGGCTGGTCCAGGAGCAGGCTGTCGAGCAGTTCGTCGATCATGCCGGGGTTGTTGATCAGGATCTCCGAAAGGAACTGACTCCAGGCGCACAGGTCGACGTAGAGGTTGAGGCTAGGCGTGTTGAAGCTGAATAGCTCCCACAGGACCGCCTTGCCGCCAAGCGAGGCCGACACTTTTTCCAGGTTGACCAGGGCCATGTCGGGGTCAGGCGTCGCTGCCAGGGCGCGGAGCAGCTGCGGTGCAATGCTGGCGAGGAAGTGGCGGCAGCGGCGCGTCGAGAGAAACGGCACCGTCTCGCGCGCCAGCTGCGTCAGGTTCTGGTAGGCGCCCATGACGTCCTTGAATGGGTAGCGCCCAAGAACGGCCTGGATTGTCTCTTTATCCGGGTGCGGGTCGAGGATCAGGTCGGATTCGGGCTCGGCCTGGCTGTCCTGCTCGGCGAAGGTTTGATGGAGCAGATGATCGAGAATCTTCCTCGTCAATGTCGTTTTTTCGCGGTAGTCGCGGAGGAAAGCGTCCAGCGGCGGCAAGCCCACGGGTTGCGACCCGTGGGCTTCCGTTTGGTAGCCCATGCGCAGGGCCAGCTTGGCCAGCTCCTCGTCGCGGTCGGGCAGGCGATGGGTCTGCAGGTCGAACATCAGCTGCAGCCGGTGCTCGGTTTTGCGCAGGAAACGATAGGCGTCCTCAAGGATGGTGAACTCCTGGTCGGTCAGGCAGCCGACGTGTTCGAGAGCACGCAGGGCCTTCAGAGTGTTGCGCTGCCGCACCTCGGGCAGGTCGCCGCCGTTGAGTAGTTGCAAGAACTGGATGGTGAACTCGACGTCGCGAATCCCGCCGTGGCCCGTTTTCACTTCCTTATCGCTGACGCCGGCCCGGCTGGCTTTCCTCTCCATCTGCCGCTTCAGCGCCTTGATGCCGTTGATCTCCGAGAAGCTCAGATATTTGCGGTAGACATGGGCGTCGATGGCGCGCAGGAACTCCTCGCCCAGGCGCATATCGCCAGCGACGGGGCGCAACTTGATGAGTGCCTGGCGTTCCCAGGTGCGGCCCATTGTGTCGTAGTAAGAGAGGGTGCTGGCGAGGCTGCGGGCGAGCGGGCCGCGGTGGCCCTCGGGGCGCAGGCGCAGATCGACACGGTATGCCTGGCCCTCGTCGGTGTGGGCGGACAGCAGGCGGACGATCTCCGAGACGACGCGGCCGAAGAACTCGCTGTTGTCGATGTGCGTGACGCGCTGGCCGCGGGTGGCGCCCTCGTCGTCGTAGACGAACATCAGGTCGATGTCGCTGCTGTAGTTCAGCTCCTTGCCGCCGAGTTTGCCGAAGGCGAGGACGACGCAGCGGGCCGGCTGGTCGGCGGTGGTGTACGGCTCGCCAAAGCGGCGTGTGACGTGGCGCAGGGCGGTGCTAAGGGCGACTTCGAGGGCACAATCAGCGACCCGTGAGATGTCGCGCGTGATCTCTTCGAGGGGACGGTCCCGGGTGATATCGTTCGTGCCGATGCGCAGGATCTGCCGCTGGCGAAAGCGGCGGAAGGCACGTAGGACTGCAGAATCCTCGTAAGCGGCATCGACCTCGGCCTGGAGTTGGGCGAGCATCTCGGCGCGGCTGGGGCTGCTGCGCAGAGGGATGCGCAGCATGTCGAGGTAGTCGGGGTGGAGGGCGAGCAGGTCGCTGAAGAACTGACTGGTGCCGAGCAGTTCGAGGAGTTTTTCGAGTGGCCGGCCACGCGCTTCGAGCAGGGTGGGCTTTTGAGCGAGGCCGGCGGGGCTGGCGAGGAAGCGCTCGAAGTTGTTGAGCGCCATGTCGGGGTCGGGGTTGCGCGGCAGGAAGCGAGCCAGCCAGGGATAGAGTTCGGTCAGGAACTCGGGGCCAAGGGTGGCAGCGAGTTGGCGAAGGTTGTGCAGGGCGCGGCCGTGGTCGCGCAGGTTCCAGCAGCGCAGCAGCGAGCCGGCCTGTTCGGGGGAGTCGAGGCAGTGGCGGAGGTAATCGGCTTGCATGGACGGACCACGACGTTGAACCCCAGAGATACAGCCACGCGTTTCCTTCTTTCGCCCTGTTGTCTCGGCGTCTCTGTGGCTCCCCTTCTTGAGCCCAGATTCCCGCGTGTTCGGGCGAACTTCAGACCAGCGGCAAACTGATTCGCTGCGGTGCGCCACCACAGCCGGCAGACTGCTCCTCACAGACGCTCACTTCTCTCACACGGTCCATGCCGACCTGTTCGCCAGTCGCCACCCGCCCGAACAGCGTGAACGCCGTCGCCTCCTCGACCTCCACTTGCACCGTTCGGCCGATCAGCCGTTCGGTGCCCTCGAAGACGACAATGTGATCCGTCCGCGTCCGCCCCGTCAGTTGCAGCGGACCGCCCGTGCGCTCGTGCTTGAGGGCGGTCTTGCTCGGCCCCTCGACCAGCACCTCCACCGTTTCGCCGATCTTCGTGCGGTGGTCCGCCAGACTGACGGCATTCTGGATCGCCAATAGATCATTGTTGCGGCGCTTCTTGACTTCCTCCGGCATGTCGTCCGCGTACAGCTCATGGCCCTTCGTCCCTGGCCGCGGGCTGTACTTGAAGATGAAACTGTTCTTGAAGCCGGCGGTGCGCACCAGATCGCAAGTTCGCTCAAATGACTCCTCCGTCTCCCCGCAGAAGCCGACGAT
>WNGB01007713.1_pt1 | contig 16215 bp, 15 predicted proteins | sample 5400681 | NCBI WGS metagenome assembly WNGB01 (sample SAMN13153367, study PRJNA577476) | soil metagenome | isolation source: 115 cm soil or saprolite under grassland replicate 2 | place: USA:California | collected 2016-06-15 | reverse complement strand
GAACGTCATCCCCACCGCGATCACCGCGTTGATGCTGGTCTGCTCCATCACGTTGAGCAGGTTCGAGACGGAGAGGAAGTGCGGGGTGAGCACGGAGAGAAGCGTGACCAGGGCGCCGAGGCCGACCAGGGTGCCCAGCTCGCGCGTGCGGCGGGCGGTGGCGCTCTTCAGCACGAGGAGGTCAGCTGGCCTGCCCGAGGGCGAAGGCCAGCACCTCCGCCTGGGTGGTGCGCGTGGACTCGAGCTCGGCCACGACGCGCCCGCCGCGCATCACCAGCACGCGGTCGCTCATGCCCAGCACCTCCGGCAGCTCGGAGGAGATCAGGAGGATGCCCTTGCCCTCCGCGGTGAGCGTGTTCATGAGCTCGTAGATCTCGATCTTGGCCGGCACGTCGATGCCGCGCGTGGGCTCGTCCACGATCAGCAGGTCCACGCTCGCGGCCAGCCATTTCCCGAGCACGATCTTCTGCTGGTTCCCTCCGGAGAGGAGCCGTGCGGGCTGGGCCAGGCTCGGCGTCTTGATGCGCAGGTCGGTGACGCAGCGTCCGGCCAGGGCGGACTCGGTGGCGGAGCGCACCACGCCCCACGCGGACAGGCGGCGCGTGTTGGGCAGGGCCACGTTGCGCTCGACGGAGAGGCCGAGCACGAGCCCCTGCGTCTTGCGGTCCTCGGGTACGAGCCCGATCCCGTGCGCGAGGGCATCGGAAGGATGCCGGATCACGACCGCGCGGCCTCTCAGGGTGACCGTTCCCGACTGCGCGGGCTCGGCCCCGCGCCGAGGAGACCCGTCACGCCCAGGATCTCGCGCCGCCGGAGGGTGAAGCTGACGTCGCGGACGTGGGTCCCGCGGGTGAGGTGCTCGACCCGCAGCAGCTCGTCGCCGGGCGAGCGCCGCCGCCGCGGGAAATGCTCGCCCACCTCACGGTCCGCCATCAGGCGCACGAGCTCGGGGATCAGGGTGGCGCGGGCGGGGAGGGTCGCCACGCGCCGCCCGTCCCGCATCACCGTCACGCGATCTCCGATGCGGGCGACCTCCTCGAGCCGGTGGGAGATGTAGATGATGGAGGTGCCGCGCGCGCGCAGGCGCTCGATGGTGGCGAAGAGCTGATCGATCTCCGCGGCCGTGAGCGCGGACGTCGGCTCGTCCATGATGAGGATGCGTCCTTCCTCGGACAGGGCCTTCGCCACCTCCACCATCTGCTGATGGGCGATGCCCAGCTCGCGGACGGGACGGGCGGGATCGACGCTGACGCCGAGGTCGGCGAGGAGGCGCGCGGCCGCCTTCTCGGCGGCGCGGCGGTCGAGGACGCCCCAGCGGCCGGGCTCCTTGCCCAGGAAGATGTTGGCGGCCGCGGAGAGGGGCGGGACCAGGTTCAGCTCCTGGTAGATGGTCCGGATCCCGAGCTGCTGCGCATGGCGTGGTCCCTGGATCTCGACGGCCTGACCGTCCACGCGGATCTCTCCCGAATCCTTGGCGAGCGAGCCGCTGAGGATCTTCATGAGCGTGGACTTGCCGGCGCCGTTCTCGCCGAGCAGAACGTGCACCTCGCCCGGCGCCACCTCCAGGTCCACGTCGTCGAGGGCGACCACTCCGGGAAAGGACTTGCGGACCTTCTGCATGTGCAGCCGCAGCGGCCGCGGGTCAGGACTCACGGACCCCCTCGCGCGGCGGGGCCGTGGACGCGCGCACGACGAGGCTGGGGGAGAGGACCACGCGCCGCGGCTCCTCGCGGTCCTGGTCGACGCGCTCGAGCAGCGTGCTCAGCGCGAGCTGGCCCATCTCGATCCGCGGCTGATGGATGGTGGTGAGCGAGATGTGGCGGAGGGCGGCCAGCGACGTGTTGTCGTAGCCGACCAGCGAGACGTCGTCGGGCACCTTGAGGCCGCTCTCCTCGATGGCATTGAGGGCGCCAATGGCGGCGAGGTCGTTGGCGGCGAAGATGGCGGTCGGCCGCGGTCTCTGCGCGAGCAGCACGAGGCAGCCCCGGTGGCCGCCTTCTTCCGTGTACGTCCCGGAGACGACGGACACGAGCTCTCCGAGAGAGAGCCGCTTCATCGCCGCCTCGTATCCGCGGCGACGGTCGGGGGCGCCGGCGCCCTTGCTGCCGTCGATGTGCGCGATGCGACGGTGCCCGAGGGCAACGCAGTGCTCGACCGCGATCTCCGCTCCCTTGCGGTCGTCGTTGGTGACGCTGTCGACGGCGGGGCCGCGCGCCTCGCGCCCCACGAGCACGATGGGGACCTCGAGGCTCGCGCGTGCGATCACGTCGTCGTCGAGCACGGGGCTGCCCAGGATGACGCCGTCCGCGCGGAGCTGGAGCAGCGTCTCCATGGCGTCGGCTTCGCGCGCGGCGGCGCGGTTGCCGCTGTTGACCAGGACCTTGTATCCCGTGCGCGCCGCCTCCTCCTGGATTCCGGCCACGACGTCGGCGAAGAACGGATTGTGGAGGTCGGACACCATCACCCCGACCAGGTGCGTGCGGCGCTGCACGAGGCTGCGCGCCATGGCATTCGGCCGATAGCCCAGCTCCGCGGCCGCCTTGGTGACGGCCTGGCGGCGGCCCGGGCTCACATGGTCGGCGCCCCGCATGACGAGCGAGACGAGGGACTTCGAGACGCCGGCGCGTCGCGCCACGTCGGTGATCGTCGGCTTGTCCGGCTGGACCTTGGAAGACACTGGAACGTTCCACCGAAGGACGACGCACTCTACGCCAAATACGGCCGGCTCGAAAGGCGACCGCTCGACTTGACCCCCGGCCGCCCGCTCTCTATGTTCGATCGTCCTCGTTCATCAGCGGGAGGGTGGAATGCGGCACCGGCTCGGAGTGGGTCTGCTCGTGACGACGCTGGCCGCAGGTGGGGCCGTGGGCGCGCACGCCCAGGACTACAAAGTGCTGCAGCGGGCCACCCTCGGTGGCGAGGGGGGATGGGACCTCTTGGCCGTGGACGCCGCGGCCCATCGCCTGTACGTCGCCCGTGGCACGCGCGTGATGGTGATCGACGCCGATACCCTGAAGCTCGTGGGCGAGATCCCGGACACCGCGGGCGTCCACGGTGTGGCCATCGCGTCCGACCTCGGCCGCGGCTTCACCTCGAACGGCCGCACGTCCAACTCGACGATCTTCGACCTCAAGACGCTGGCCAAGGTCGGCGAGGTCAAGACGGGCGAGAACCCGGACGCCATCCTGTACGAGCCCAAGTCCCATCGCGTCCTGGCCTTCAACGGCCGAAGCAAGGACGTGACCGTGATCGACGCGAAGGCGGGCACGGTCGCGGGGACCATCGCTCTCGAAGGGAAGCCGGAGCTCGCGGTCGAGGACGGCAAGGGCACCGTCTTCGTGAACCTCGAGGACAAGAGCGAGGTCGTGGCCCTCGACCCCGTGGCCCTGAAGGTAAAGGGGCGCTGGCCTTTGGCTCCGTGCGAAGAGCCGACCGGCCTCGCCATCGATCGCGCCCACCGGCGGCTCTTCGCGAGCTGCGACAACAAGATGATGGCGGTGATGGACGCGGACAGCGGGAAGGTGGTCACGACCGTGCCCATCGGCCAGGGGCCGGACGGCGCGGCCTTCGATTCCGACCGCCAGCTCGCCTTCAGCCCCAACGGTCGCGACGGCACGGTGACGGTGATCCACGAGATCGGCCCGGACAAGTTCGAGGTGGTGCAGACGGTGGACACCTCCAGGAGCGCGCGCACGCTCGACCTCGATCCCCGGACCCACAAGCTGTACCTGGTGGCCGCGCAGCTTGGGCCACCCCCGTCGCCGACGGCGGAGCAGCCGAGGCCGCGCCCCGTGATGGTGCCCGGCACCTTCGAAGTGCTGGTGGTCGGACGCTAGAGGGCCCGCGAGCGGGGGCCGGCCCGCGGGATATAAGATTCCGGCCATGACCAGTCCGACCCCTGTCGCCGCCCGCTGGGACGTCGAGGCCTACCTGCCCGCCGCCGTGCTCGACGAGATCACCGACGTCCGCATCGAGCACCCGCGGTGGGTGATGAAGGAGGCGCGCCGGCGGAAGCGCCGCAAGACGCTCGCCCCGGACGGCCGCCTGGTGCTGGCCGCGGTGGATCATCCGGCCCGCGGCGTGAACGAGATCCGTGGCGACGCCCTGGCCATGGGCGACCGCCACCAGTACCTGGCGCGGGCGCGCCGGGTGCTCGACGACCCGGACCTGGACGGGATCATGGCCACTCCCGACGTCCTCGAGGAGCTGCTCATCCTGAGCCACCTGGAGCGGAAGAAGCAGGGCAAGGGGTTCCTCGACGGCCGCGTGATCGTGGGGAGCATGAACCGCGGCGGCCTCGCCGGCACCGTCTTCGAGATGGACGACGCGTTCACGTCGATGAGCGCGGCGCGGATCGCGGAGCTCGGCTTCGACGGCGGCAAGATGATGTACCGCCTTGACCCGAAGGACCCGGCGTCCGGCCGCACCATCCAGGCCTGCGCCCAGGCCCTCAACGACCTGCGGAAGCACGGCCTGCCCGGTTTCCTGGAGCCGCTCGGCGTCGCGCGCGAGACCAAGGGCTACGTGCCGGCCAAGGACGCGGCCACGCTCGTGCGCCAGTGCGGCATCGCGGCCGGCCTCGGCGAATCCTCCGTCCACCTGTGGCTGAAGGTGCCCATCGTGGACGACCTCGCGCGGGTGTGCCGCGCGACCACGTTGCCCCTGCTCCTGCTCGGGGGCCCCGCGCGCGGGACCCCGGAAGAGACGTTGCGCGACTTCGCGACCGCCCTCGCCGCCGGGGCGCGCATCCGCGGCGCCATCATCGGACGCAACCTCCTCTATCCCGGTGACGCGGATCCGTTGCCGCTCTCGCGGGCGCTGACTTCGCTCGTGCATCGCGGGGCGTCTCTGCCCGACGCCCTCCAGCACCTGGCCGAGCCGGCGCGCCCGCGTCGAAAGTCCGCCGCCGGCCGCGGCTGAGGCACTCGTGGGCGACGCTCTCGACGTCTGCGTGCTCGGACGCGTGGGTTACGACCTCTATGCCGTCGAGCCGGGCCGCCCCCTGGCCGAGGTCGAGCATTTCTCGCGGCACCTCGGCGGCTCCAGCGCCAACATCGCGGTCGGGCTCTCCCGCCTGGGCCGCCGCGTGGCCATCATCTCGAGCGTGGGGGATGACGCCCTCGCCGACTACCTCATCGGGTTCCTGGACAAGGAGCGCGTGGACGCCCGGCGCGTCACGCGCGTCGCCGGTTACGGCACGTCGCTCTGCCTGACCGAGGTCTCGCCGCCCGACCGGTTCCCGCAGGTCTTCTATCGGTACAAGCCCGCGGACAGCCAGGTCCAGGTGGGCGAGGCCGAGCTGGCCCTCGTGCGCCGCGCGCGGATGTTCGTGACCAACGGCACCAGCCTCTGCGCATCGCCCTCGCGCGAGAGCGCCACGCGCGCGGTGGAGGCGGCGCGCGCCGCGGGCGTGCGGACGGTGCTCGACGTGGACTACCGGCCCAGCTCGTGGGCGTCGGCGGAAGAGGCGGGCCGCGCCGCGCGCGCCGTGCTGCCCTGGGTGGACGTCGTGATCGGCAACGAGGGCGAGGTCGCGCTGCTGACCGGCCAGCGCGATCCGCGCGACCAGGTCAACGCGGTGCTGGAGGCCGGAGTGGGGCTCCTCGTGCGCAAGCTCGGCGCCGCCGGCGTGGAAGCCTTCACGCGGCAGAGCGCCGCCTTGCAGCCGCCCATCCAGGTGACCGTCGCGAGCACGATCGGGGCTGGGGACGGCTTCGCGTCCGGCTTCCTGTCCGCGCTTCTCGACGGCCGGCCGCTGGAGGACTGCCTCCGCTACGGGAACGCGGCGGCCGCGATCGTGGTCAGCCGCGTGAGCTGCTCGGACGCCATGCCCTACCCGCACGAAGTGGAGGCGATGCTTGCCCGCCCCTGAGCCTCCGCGGCTGCACCTGCCCGCGGGGAGTGCCGGCGACGGGGACGATCCCGTGCTGGTGACACCCGCGATCGCGGGCTGGATGTTCTCCGGCCTGCGCGTGCTGCGGCTGGCGGCGGGGGGGTCGCGTGCGATCGACACCGGCGCAAACGAGATGGTCGTGCTCCCCCTCTCCGGCTCCGCCACCGTGCGCGCCGACGGGCACCGGTTCCGATTGGAAGGACGCGCTTCCGTGTTCGACCGTGTCACCGACTTCGCCTATCTCCCGCGGGACACGCGGTTCGAGATCGAGAGCGACGGCGGAGGCGAGTTCGCCCTCCCCATGGCGCAGGCGCGGCGGCGGCTGGAGCCCGCCTACGGGCCGGCCGAGCGCGTGCCCGTGGAGATCCGGGGCGCGGGCGACGCGACGCGCCAGGTCACGAACTTCTGTACGCCAGGCAGCTTTGCCACTGACCGCCTGAGCGCGTGCGAGCTCATCACGCCGGCGGGGAACTGGTCGTCCTTCCCGCCCCACAAGCACGACGAAGCGCGCGCGGGCGAGGCCATCCTGGAGGAGATCTACTACTTCCGCATCCACGGCCCGTCCGGCTTCGCCGTCCATCGCACCTACGCCGCGGACGGGACCTTCGACGTCACCGTCACCATCCGGGACGGAGACGTCTTCCTGGTGCCGCGCGGCTACCACGGGCCGAGCGTGGCCAGCCCCAATCACGACCTCTACTACCTGAACGTGCTGGCCGGCCCCGGCGCGGAGCGCACGATGGCGTTCTGCGACGATCCCCAGCATCACTGGATCCGGGAGACCTGGGGCGCGCTGGCGCCGGATCCGCGCGTGCCCGTCACCAGCGCGAAAGGGAGGGTCCGATGAAGACGCAGCGGCTGACCGTGGGCCAGGCCGTCGTCTCCTTCCTCGCGAATCAATACAGCGAGCGCGACGGCGTGGAGCGGCGCTTCGTCCCCGGCGTGTTCGGGATCTTCGGCCACGGCAACGTCGCCGGCCTCGGGCAAGCGCTGCAGCAGGCGGGTGACCGGATGCGCTTCTACCTCGCGCGCAACGAGCAGGCCATGGTCCACCTCGCCGCCGCCTACGCGAAGACGGCGAACCGGCTGGCCACGCTCGCCTGCACGACGTCGATCGGGCCCGGCGCCACCAACATGCTGACCGCGGCCGCGGGGGCGACCATCAACCGCCTGCCCGTGCTCCTCCTGCCCGGCGACATCTTCTCGACGCGCCGGGTGGCGCCCGTCCTGCAGCAGCTCGAGTCCGCGCAATCGCAGGACGTCTCGGTCAACGACGCCTTCCGCCCCATCTCCCGCTACTGGGACCGCATCTACCGGCCGGAACAGCTCGTCACGTCGCTCCTCGAGGCCATGCGCGTCCTGACCAGCCCCGCGGATACGGGCGCGGTGACGCTGGCGATCCCGCAGGACGTCCAGGCGGAGGCCTTCGACTTTCCGGCCGAGCTCTTCGGGAAGCGCGTCTGGCACGTGCGCCGCGCGGTGCCGGAGCCGGAAGCGCTGCGCGCCGCGGTGGCGCAGATCCGATCGGCGAAGCGGCCGCTCCTCGTCGCCGGCGGCGGAGTGCTCTACTCCGAGGCCACGGCGGCGCTGCGCGCGTTGGCGGCGGCCACCGGCATCCCGGTCGGCGAGACCATGGCGGGCAAGGGCGCGCTCGCCTACGACGACCCGCTGGCCCTGGGCGCGATCGGCGCCACCGGCACCCCGGGCGCGAACATCATGGCCCGCGAGGCCGACCTCGTGATCGGCGTCGGCACGCGCTACTCCGACTTCACGACCGCCTCCAAGACGGCGTTCCAGGATCCGGACGTCCGCTTCGTGAACGTCAACGTCTCGGAGTTCGACGCGTTCAAGCACGCGGCCCTTCCCTTGGTCGCGGACGCGCGGGTGGCGCTGGACGCGCTGCGCGGCGCCCTGGAGGGCTGGCAGGTGACACCGGCGTACCGCGAGCGGGCAGCGAAGTTCAACCGCGACTGGGACGCCGAGGTCCAGCGCCATTACGACCGCGGCCACTCGCCGCTGCCCAGCCAGGGCGAGGTCATCGGCGCCGTCAACACCTTCGCGCGCCCGCAGGACGTCGTGGTGTGCGCCGCGGGCAGCCTGCCCGGCGACCTGCACAAGCTCTGGCGGACGCGCGATCCCAAGGGCTACCACCTCGAGTACGGCTACTCCTGCATGGGCTACGAGGTGGCGGGCGGGGTCGGCGTGAAGATGGCCGCGCCGGAGCGCGACGTCTACGTCATGGTGGGCGACGGGTCCTGGCTGATGATGTCGTCGGACCTCGTGACCGCGCTGCAGGAGGGGATCAAGATCACGGTGGTCCTCATCGACAACGGCGGATTCGGGTCGATCGGCAACCTCTCGACGTCGGTGGGGTCGGACGCCTTCGGCACCAAGTACCGCTACCGCGCCGCGGACGGGCAGCTCTCCGGCGAACGCGTCCGCGTGGACTTCGCGGCCAACGCGCGCAGCCTGGGCGCCCACGTCATCGCCTGCCGGACCATCGCGGACCTCCGCACCGGCCTCGCGGAGGCGCGGGCGCAGACGCGCGCGACCGTGCTCACCATCGCGACCGACCCCGCCGCGGGCGTGCCCGGCTACGAATCGTGGTGGGACGTGCCCCCGGCGGAGGTCTCCGAGATGGACAAGGTGAAGGCGGCGCGTCGCGCGTACGAGGAGGCAGTCAAGAAGGAACGCTGGTTCCTGTGAAGATCCGCCGTACCTTCGTCGCCCTCCTGGCCGCCCTGGCCGCCGTCCTGGCCCTGCGCCTCTGGCCGGCGCACCAGGCCAGCGGGTCGGGCGCGCCGCGCCTGGTGCTGTTCATCTCCGTCGATCAGATGCGCTACGACTACCTCACGCGCTTCGCTCCGCTCTACCGCGGCGGCTTCAAGACGCTGCTGCAGCGGGGCGCGGTCTTCTCGAACGCCCTCTACCGCCACGCCAACACGGAGACGGGTCCGGGGCACTCCGTGCTGCTGTCCGGCCGCAGCGGCTGGCATTCCGGCATCGTCGCCAACCAGTGGTTCGACGCCGTGCTCAAGCGCGAAATCAACGTCGTGGAGGATCCCGCCGTGCGGAACATCGGCGGCGCCGGCGGCGGATACGGCGCCTCGCCCGTGAACTTCATCGGCTTCACGGTGGGAGACATGCTGAAGAAGCGGACGCCGGAGTCACGGGTGGTGGGCATCTCGCTCAAGGACCGCTCGGCCATCCTTCCGGCCGGGCCGCGCGCCGACGCCGCGTACTGGTACGACACCGGCAGCGGCGGCTTCGCGACCAGCACGTACTACGCGAAGACTCCGCCCGCCTGGCTGACACAATGGAACGCGCGTCGAGTCGCCGATTCCCCCCAGTGGCGCGTCTGGTCGCGCCTGCTGCCCGACGAGGCGCCCTATCTCGAGTACGCGGGGCCGGACGACGTGAAGGGGGAACTCGACAACGTGGACACCGTGTTTCCGCACCGCCTGCACGAAGCGCCGCCCTCGCCGAAGTTCTACGACGAGCTGCGACGCACGCCGTTCGGCGACGAGTTGCTGCTCGACGCCGCCCTGGCCGCGATGACGGCGCACCAGCTCGGGGCGGACGACGATCCCGACGTCTTCGCCGTCGGCTTCTCGTCCAGCGACGTCATCGGGCACGCCTACGGCATGGACAGCCAGGAGGAGATGGACGAGTACCTGCGGCTGGACCGGACGCTCGGACGGCTGCTCGACGAGGTCGACCGGCGCGTGGGCCTCGATCGCGTCCTCATCGGGTTGAGCGCCGACCACGGCTCGATGCCCCTGGTCGAAAACCTCCAGGCCCGGGGCGTCGCCGCGCGCCGCGTCCGGCCGGCGGAGATCCTGGATCCGGTGACGCGGGCGCTGGAGGCGCGCTTCGGTGCGCACAGCGGCCTCATCGCGCGGTTCTCCGCTCCCGACTTCTATCTCGACCTCGATGCGATCGTGCGCCGGCGGCTGGCTCGCCGTGACGTCGAGGCGACGGCCGTGAAGGCGCTGATGGAGACCGGCCTCGTGGAGAAGGTGTACACGCAGGAGCAGCTCATGGGCGACCCGCCCGCGGACGATCCGTACTTCCCCTTCATGCGCCGGTCGTTCTATCAACCGCGGAGCCCGCATCTCACCGTCCTGCTCCGGCAGTGGACCTATCTCTCGGATCGGGCCGGCGGCACGGGTCACGGCACGCCGTACGAGTACGATCGGCACGTGCCCATCGTGTTCCTCGGCCCGGCGATCAAGCCCGGCACGTATCCCGCGGCCTGCGGCCCCGAGGACATCGCGCCGACCCTGGCCGCGCTCCTCCGGCTCGACTACCCGATGCAGGACGCGGAGCGCGTGCTCACCGAGATGATGCGGGTGGAGTGAGCGCGGTGGCGACGCGGGGATCGACGAGCGTGATGGCCGCCGTCCTCGTCACGTCCCTCGCCTCGGTCGCCGCCGCGAATGATCCCCCGCGCGCCGCCCGCACGCTCGCCGAGGCGGAAGAGGCGCTGGCCCAGCTCGTCACCGTGCAGCGTCCGGAAGGGGTCACGGTGGCCCGAGGCTCCGCGTTCTTCGTGGACGCGTATGGCACTCTGCTCACCTGTGCGCACGTGCTCGACCACATGCCGAAGGACGAAGCCCCGCGCCTGAGGCTGCGCGATGGGCGGGAGCGCCGGTTCTCCGTCGTCACCGTGGACCGCGAGACGGACCTGGCCGTGTTGCGCACCGATCCGCCGCGGTACTTCCTCGCCCTGGCCGATGCCCCCGAACCGAGCATCGGGCAGGCCGTCCTGCTCGGAGGGTTCGCCGCCAGTCCCGCGGACCTGGCCACCGCCCTTCGCTTCACGCGCGGAACGGTGGTGTCGCGCGAGCGGCGCTGGGCCTCGGGCGTGCGCCGCACGGTGGGGAGCCGGCGCCGGATCGTCACGGTCAAGGTCGATCCCATCGCGGATCCCGGGCAGAGCGGGGGACCGCTCCTCTCCGAGGGGACGTTCGAAGTGATCGGCGTGCTGCGCGCCAACCTGGAAAGTGAGACCGGCGGTCTCGGAGGCGCCCCCCAGAAGGGCTATAGCGCGGCCGTCCCGCTGTTGTATGCCCGACCCCTGCTCGAGCCGAAGGATTAGCTTCGAAGCCGGCCGCCTACTTCTTGAAGAGCGAGTCGAACGCGGAGCGGGCGCGAGACGGATTGGACTGGGGACCCCCGCCAATACCGGAGCGTCCGATCGCGGACGTCTCCCGGAACTCGAAGAACTCGCAGAAATTCGCCTTGTCCTTGTCCGGGCACCACTCCGCCTGGGGCTCGCGGCACTGGTTGTTGAACGCGGGGTCGAAGAAGCGGCAGTTCTGGCAGCACTTGAGGTCGGAAAAGCAGTACGGGCAGGAGGAGGTCCGCTCGACCGCGGCCATCAGCGAGAGCTCGCGACTGCAGTGGTGACAGACCTTCATGCTCCTCCCTCCGCGGCCTGCGCGACTTCACTCGTCGTCGGTTGCGCGCGCCGGGCCAGAGCGCCCGGCAGCAGGGCCAGGGCGAGCAGCACGTACAGCACCGCGTCCGCCCAGTAGATGGCCTTGAAGTGCACGCGCGTCAGCAGGCCGGCGATCGACGGGGACACCGCGCCCCCGAAGAGGGCGGCGCCGGAGAAGAAACCGAAGGCGGTCGTCCGTCGCTCGCTCGGGACCATGAGGCCGCCGATCGTGTAGCACAGCGTGAGCGACCCGCCCGCGGCCAGGCCGAGCAGGACGGCCAGACCGAGGAAGGGGGGGAAGCGGCCGACCAGGCCCATCGGCAGCACGATCGCCGCGCCCGCCACCAGCGTGGCCACGAGCAGGGCTCGCGGGTCCCGACGCCGCGTGGCACGCCCGAGCAGCGCCGCCGACGCCGCCGCGCACACCGAGTAGGCGGAGATGAGGATCCCGGTGGAGAGGGCGAGGTTCGAGGCGGGCACCGCCATCCGCTGCAGGTGGAGGGGAAGGATCGGCGTGAACGAGCGCCCGATGAAGTTCACGAGGAACAGGGTGGCCATCAAGGGCAGCACGCCGGGCACGGCCAGGACGGCGCCGAAGCCGTCGCGCGTGGCATCCTCCGCGGCCACCGCCCGCGGCGGCTCTTCATAGAAGAAGACGAGCAGGAGGAGCGCGATGCCGCAGGCGGCGGCGGTGGCCACGAAGGTCCCGCGCATGCCGATGGTGTGGGCCAGCACGCCTCCGGCCAGCGGGCCCACCGCGGCGGCCAGGATCTGCGCGGACTGGACGCTCCCGACCGCGCGGCCCGTCTGCTCGCGGGGCGCGAGCGCCGTCGCCATGGCCAATCCCAGCGGTCCCACTCCGCCGAAGAGCCCGACCGCCGTGCGCAGGGCCAGGAGCTCCCACACCGTCGTGACCGCGCCGGACAGGGCGAGGAGGATGACGTAGGAGACGAGCGCGCGTACGGCCATCGGCTTCTGTCCGTAGCGGTCGCCCAGGCGGCCCCACACCGGCGCCAGGAGTCCCGCGAGCAGAGGCGCGATGCCGATGAGCACGCCCGCCCAGGTCGCGGCCGCCTCGTCGCTGGAGACGCCGAGCTGTCTCACGTACAGGGGCAGGAAGGGCAGGACGAACGCGAAGCCCATGAACACCATGAAGACGGCGACGCACACGACGAGCTGGTTGCGCCGCCACGCTTCTCGCGGAAGGAGCGCGATCACGAGAGGAGGCGCACCTGGCCGATCACCAGGTCGCCGCGCACCTCGAGCGCGGCGCGCGTGCGGCCGGCGGACCCGAGCCGGCGCGCCCAGCGGAGCGCGCCCCCTTCCAGCCGCACCGCCACCGGCGGGCCCAGGTCCACGACGACGTCGCGCCAGCACACGCCGCGCGTCCAGCCCGTGCCCAGGGCCTTGCTCGCCGCCTCCTTGGCCGCGATGGCGAGGGCGACGGCGCGGGGCCGATCGGAGCCGCGGGGAAGGCGCGCGGCCTCCGCCGCGCCCATGAGCTTGGCCACCAGCCGCTCGCCCCAGCGATCGAGCGCGCGCGCGACGCGTTCCTGCTCGATCAGGTCGATCCCCAGGCCGACGATCACCGCGCGCCTCCCGCTCCCGCACATGGATTATCGCCTCCTCCCGGCTTAGAATGCGCGCGGGCTGCTCCCCCCGCTCCGCGCGAGATCCATTGCAAACGATCGGCAAGTACCAGGTGGAGAAGGTCCTCGGCCGGGGCGGGATGGGCACCGTCTACCAGGCCCTCGACCCCGTCATCCATCGCACGGTCGCGGTCAAGACGATGACGCCGGGGCTCGCGGAGACGCCGGAGCTCAAGGCGCGCTTCCTGCGCGAAGCGCAGGCCGCGGGCGGCCTGCGCCACCACAACATCGTCACCGTCTACGACCTCGGCGAGGACCACGGCCAGCCCTTCATCGCGATGGAGCTGATCGACGGCGAGGACCTCGAGAAGATCATCCAGGACAAGGAGCCGTTGTCCGTGGAATGGAAGATCGACGTGATCCGCCAGGTCTGCGAGGGGCTCGCCTACGCGCACCGCGCCGGGATCGTCCACCGCGACGTCAAGCCCGGGAACATCCGCGTGACCTCGCAGGGCGAGGTCAAGATCATGGACTTCGGTGTCGCGCACCTGCAATCCTCCACGATGACGAAGAGCGGCGCGATGCTGGGCACAGTGCACTACATGGCCCCCGAGCAGGTGGAGGGGGAGGAGGTCGACCAGCGGGCGGACATCTTCTCGGTGGGCGCGATCGCCTACGAGCTGCTCGCCTATCGGCGTCCCTTCGACGGGGACAGCCTCACGCAGGTGATTTACCGCATCGTGCGCGAGCCACCGGACATGACCGCCCTGCCCCGCAGCGAATACTCGCCCGGCCTCGAAGCCATCGTGTCGCGCGCGCTGGCCAAGCCCCTGGCCGAGCGCTACCAGAGCCTGGAGGAGATGCGCGAGGACCTCGAGCGCCTCGTGCGCGAGACGGCGGCGCGTCTCCTGGCCGCGCAGAAGGACACCGCCGAGCTCGTGACCGCGATCGAGGGGGCGCGCGCGGCCGGCCAGCTCCAGAAGGCGCTCACCATGTGCCGCCGCGTCCTCCAGATCGACCCCGGCCACGCGGTCGGCCAGCAGCAGTGCCGGGAGGTCGAGGAGGCCATTCGCGACCAGGAGGTCGAGCAGCTCTCGGGCATGGCCCTCGGTTATGCCGCGGACGGCGACCTCGATCTCGCGCGGAAGATCGCGAGCAAGGTGGCGCGCCTGGCTCCGGACAGCGCGCGCTACCGCGACCTCGCCGCCTACCTCGACGAAGAGGCGGCCCGCCGCAAGGTGGCCGCCCTGGTGACCACGGCCCAGGAGCACATCGTGCTCGGCAACCTGGAGGAGGCGCGGGCGGCGGCGGAAGAGGCGCTGGCCGCGCAGCCCGACCACGCGATCGCGCGCGAGATCCGCGACCGCGCGGCGACGGTCATCGCGCAGCGCGATCGGCTCGCGGCCCCGGTGAGCGAGCCGCCGCCGGTGGCGTCACCGCCCATCGAGAGCGTGACGCCGTTGCCCGAGGGTGCGCCCGCCGACGCGGAAGCGGGCCGCCTTCTCGAGGAGGCGCGCCGTCATCTCAAGGCCCGGGATCCCGGCAAGGCGGTGCCGCGGCTCGAGCGCGCGTTGGAGCTCGCGCCGGACCATCCCGCCATCGCGCGCCTGCTGGCCGTGGCGCGCCTGGACGCGCGGCGGGCGGAGGCGGCCTCGCTCACCACCGCCGCCCTCAATCACTTCCTGCAGAACGATCACGCGCGGGCGCGGGCGGCGGTCGAGAAGGCGCTTTCCCTGGACCCGGAAAACCGGCGCGCGGGGGAGCTTCGGCAGGTCCTCGGAGTCCTCGGCTAGCGCGCGGTCCCCGGTGGGTCGGACAGGCGCGCTACAATCGACGCTTGTAGATCGACCCGGCACGTGTCGGCTTGCCGGGAGGGAGGTCGCCATGCGGACACTCTTCGCCGTCGGCGTCGTCGCGGCCCTGGCCTGGGGGACGGTTCCGGCGGGGGCCGACGCGCCCCGCCAGCCCAGCCTGGGCGAGATCGCGGCCAGGGAGAAGGACAAGAAGAAGGGGAAACCCATCACCGAGGAGGACCTGCGCAGTCGGCGCAAAGGCGGCACGGTATCGCAGCCCAACGCCGATGGGGGGAGCGCGACGGCCGCCAGCCCGGCTCCGGGCGCCGCCGGCGACAAGAAGGCGGGCGCGGCCACGGCCGCGGCCGACAAGCCGAAGACCGAAGACGAGGTGCGCGAAGAAGCGCAGACGGCCTGGCGGGAGAAGCTGACCCAGGCCCAGTCCGACGTGACCAACTTTACGGCCGAGGTGGCGCGGCTGCAGACCGCCCTCAATGACACCAGCGGACCGCTGTACGGCCCCGGGCGCGCGGCGCGCGTCGAGGCCCTGGAGAACGCGAAGCGTCAGCTCGCGACCGCGACGACGACGGTGGAGACCCTCCAGGAGGAAGGCCGCCGCAATCGGTATCGCTGAGCCCGTCCATCTCCCGCCGGCGCGGGCCGCTCAGTTGCGCCGTACGCGCGCCAGCAGTCCGCGCCCGGCGTTGACGTCGACCCGGCGCGGCGGTCCCGGCGTATCGACCGTCCAGCTCCCGCCTTCGGGCTCGAGGCTCACCGTCCGTACTTCCGTCCCCGCCGGGTGGGCCACCGCGACTTCCAGCGGCACCGGTCCGGGCAGGTCGCGGCCGTGCACGGTGATCTCCGTCCGATACCCTTCCACCCCCGGGGTCGAGCGCGTGGCCAGGCGCAACTCGGGCAGGCTCGTGCCGTACACCCACTCCGCGAAGTAGGGCCGCAGGTCGAGCCCGGAGGCCGTCTCCAGGGCCGAGCGCATGTCGTCGGTGCCGACCTTGCCGAAGCGGTGCGCGGACTGCAGCGCCATCACCGCCCGGCGGAACGCCTCCTCGCCGACGATCTGGCGGAGCATGTGCAGGACGTAGGCCCCCTTGTCGTACACGACCGCGCGATAGACCTGGGGATCGCCCTCGATGTGGCCGAGCCGATGGCCGAGATAGATGGGGCCCTTGTCCGCGTAGCGCAGCGCCCAGCGTCCCATTCGCACGAGCATGCCGCGGAAGGCGGGCTCGCCGCGGTTGTGGCGCACCCACAGCGCGGCCGCGTATTGCGCGAAGGCCTCCGAGAGCCAGCGCTCGTGGTAGTTCCGGCCGGCCACGCCGTGGCCCCACCACTGATGCGCGAGCTCGTGGGCGATGAAGAACTCCGGCACGTCCGGGAAGCTGGCGGGGTCGTCGCGCAGGGCGCCCCGCAGCAGGGCGGGGCGGATCGACACCACGATCATCCCGGGCGGGCTGTGCCCGCCGGGCACGCGCGACTCCA
>WNGB01009995.1_pt1 | contig 16219 bp, 16 predicted proteins | sample 5400681 | NCBI WGS metagenome assembly WNGB01 (sample SAMN13153367, study PRJNA577476) | soil metagenome | isolation source: 115 cm soil or saprolite under grassland replicate 2 | place: USA:California | collected 2016-06-15 | reverse complement strand
CGCGGTCGAGACGTTGCACGAGCATGGCGACGAGGCGAAGGTGCTCGCCGGCGGCCAGAGCCTCGTCCCGGCGCTCAATATGCGCCTCGCCCGGCCGAGCGTCCTCGTCGATCTGAACCGGGTGGAGGGACTGGACGGCCTCGACCAGGTGAACGGCTCGATCCGGGTCGGCGCGCTCGTGCGGCAGGCGGCCGCTGAACGTGCAGAGCCCGTTCGGAAGCGGTGTCCGCTGCTCGCCGAGGTCCTTCCGCTCGTAGGACACGTCGTGACGCGGAACCGGGGCACGATCGGCGGCTCGATCGCACACGCCGACGCGGCCGCGGAGCTGCCGCTCGCTCTCGTCGCTCTCGGCGGGGACGTGATCACGTCGCGCCGCACGATCCCGGCCGAGGCCTTCTTCGTTACGCACTTCACCACTTCGCTCGAGCCGGATGAGCTCGTCGTCGCGACGACGTGGCCGGGCAACCGCGAGGGCGAGGGCTCCGCCGTCGAGGAGTTCGCGGTGCGGCACGGCGATTTCGCGCTCGCCTCGGCGGCGTGCCGGCTACGCGTGGCGAACGGTCGTGTCGCAGAGGCGCGGCTGGCGGTCGGATCCGTCACGGACCGGCCCGAGCTCATGGACACGCAGGACCTGGTCGGCACAGAGATCGACGCCGAGATCGCACGCGAGGTCGGCGCGGCCGCCGCCCAGGCGGTCGACCCGCCGCCGAACCTCCACGGCTCGCCGGCCTACCGGCGCGCGCTCGTTGCGACGCTCGTCAAGCGGGCGCTCACCCGCGCCTGGGAGAGAGCCGCGTCGTGATCCCGGTCGAGCTCACCGTGAACGGCAGGACGTACCGCGAAGAGGTCGAGCCACGGCTCCTGCTGTCCGACTTCCTGCGGCACACGCTCGGGCTCACGGGCACGCACGTCGGCTGCGAGCACGGCGTCTGCGGAGCCTGCACGATCCGGCTCGACGGAGCCGCTGTCCGTTCCTGCCTCCTGCTGGCCGTGCAGGCCGACGGCTCCGCGATCGAGACGGTCGAAGGCCTCGCCGCGAACGGGGAGCTGCACCAACTGCAAGATGCGTTTCGCGAGCACCACGCACTGCAGTGCGGCTTCTGCACGTCGGGAATCCTGATGGCGGCGACCGAGCTCATCGAACGAAGCAAGCGGCCCACGCGTGGGGAGATCGTCGACATGCTCTCCGGCCACCTCTGCCGCTGCACGGGCTACGAGCCGATCGTCGACGCGATCGAGCAGGTGGCGGGTCACTCGTGAACCTCGCCCTCAGCCTCCTCTACGCCGCCGAGCGGCATCCCGAACGGGAAGCCGTCGTCGACCGGGACGTTCGCCTGACGTACGCCGAGCTGCGCGAGCGCGCCGCGCGCCTCACGCGCTCGCTCGACGAGCTGGGGCTGGGTCGAGGCGATCGCATCGCCGCCGTGCTGCGGAACCGTCATCAGACGGTTGCGCTCTACTGGGCCGCGCAGTGGCTCGGCGCGATCTTCGTGCCGCTGTCGTGGCGTGCCTCTGAGGTGGAGGTCGCGTACTGCATCGAGGACTGCGGCGCGCGTCTCGTCGCAACCGAAGACGATGAGGTGGTCAGCGTCGCGGAAACCCCCTTCGCAGACCTCCTGGACGGCGGCGAGCATCCCGCCGCGCTCCACCTGGACGAGGACGCCGGCTCACTCATGCTCTACACGTCCGGCACGACCGGGAAGCCGAAGGGAGTCCCGCGCTCGCATCGCGCCGATCGCGCGGCTGGGCTCTCACAGGTGATCCACCACGGCCTCGTCGACGGCGACCGCACGCTCGGCGTGATGCCGCTCTACCACACGATGGGGATCCACTCGTTGCTCGCGATGTCCTTGCTGGGCGGGTGCTTCGTCGCGCAGCAGCGCTGGGATCCCGGCGAGGCGCTCGGGCTGATCGAGCGGGAACGCTTGACCGCGCTCTACCTTGCCCCGACGCTTTACCACGACCTGGTGACGCAGCCGGATCTGTCCGAACATGACCTCTCCTCGGTCCGGGCGATCGCCTACGCGGGTGCAGCGATGACGAGCAGTCTCGTCGAGCGCTGCATCGAGGTCTTCCGGCCGCGGATCTTCGTCAACCACTACGGGTCGACCGAGATCTACACGTTCTCCGTTCACCGCGACCAGGGGGCGAAGCCAGGCTGCGCGGGCCGGCCGGCAGTGAACGCGCGGTTGCGCCTCGGCGAGAACGGCGAGATCGAATGCGAGCTCGGCTCCGACGAGGCGTTCGCCGGTTACTGGAACCGTCCCGACGCGGATGCGAAGTCGATGCAGGACGGCTGGTACCGCACCGGGGACGTGGGGCAGATCGACGAGGACGGCGATCTCTGGGTCGTCGGGCGCGTCGACGACATGATCGTCTCGGGCGGGGAGAACATCCATCCGCTCGAGGTCGAGGACGTGCTGTCGGGCCATCCCGGCGTCGACGAGGTCGCGGTCATCGGCGCAGCCGACGAGCGGCTGGGACATCGCGTCGTCGCCGTAGTCGTCGGAACGGCAACCGAGCACGAGCTCGATGCTCACTGCCTCGCCTCTCCCACGCTGGCCCGATTCAAGCGTCCACGCGAATACCGCTTCGTGGACGCGCTCCCCAAGAGCCCGTCCGGCAAGATCCTGCGACGCGTGTTGCGCGAGGAAGGCGTCACCGCATGACCGAGCTCGACGGGCTGCGTCTCGAGCGCGAGGGCGACGTCGCGACGATCACGCTCGACGTCCCGGAGAAGCTGAACCGCGTCTCGATGACCGCGCGCGACCAGCTTGCGGGACTGTTCGACGAGCTTGGGCGCGACGAGGGCGTTCGCGCGATCGTGCTGACCGGCGCAGGCGACCGAGCCTTCACCGCCGGCGGCGACATCGACGCGTTTCTCGAGCGCAGCCCCGAGGAGCTGTCGCGGCTCGCGTGGAACGTCGCCGCCCCGGAGCGCTGCCCCAAGCCGGTGATCGCGAAGCTGCGCGGCTACTGCTTCGGTGTCGGCCTCGAGCTCGCGCTGGCCTGCGATTTCCGCAGCGCGGCGGACGACGTCGAGCTCGGCCTGCCCGAGGTGAAGATCGGGATGATCCCCGGCAGCGGCGGGACGCAGCGGCTTGCGCGGATGATCGGGCTAGGCCGCGCCAAGGACCTGATCATGCGCGGGCTCCGCGTCGGCGCCGAGGAGGCGCTCGCGATCGGGCTCGTCGGCGAGGTCGTCGCGGGCACCGAGCTCGACGACGCGGTCGATCGCCTGATCGGCGAGCTGCGGCCGTTGTCGCCGCTCGCGCTGGCGATGGCGAAGCGCGTCCTGAACCACGCGTACGACGGTCCTCTGGGGCTCGGACTCGAGGTCGAAGGGCTCGCGTACGGCCTCTTGCGCACGTCGCACGACTTTCAGGAAGGCGTCGAGGCGTTCGGCGAGAAGCGCCCGCCGAGCTTCGAGGGCCGTTAGCCGCGCTCGAGCGCCAGTCCGGCAGCGAGGACCGTCTCGTCCTGCGGGGCGATGAGCTGGAGGTCGCCGATGGCGAGGCCGGCCCACCCGATCAGGTTGATCGGGCGCGCGAACGCGGTGCACGCGATTCGAACCTCGAGCTCGTCGCAGTCCTCCGGCGGCGGTTCGATCCCGAGCGTCGGTGCGACGTAGAGATCGACCTCCGGCTCGTAACGACGCCAGGACTCGACCGCCTGGTATGCGGTCGCGACCGCGTCGTCGCCGACCGCGTGCGCGAGCTCGAGCTTCGTGCGCACGTTGTCACCGTACTCGTCGGCGCGCGCGGGGAACGTCGCGTGGTGCGACTCGGCGGCTTCGTGGAAGAAGACGGGCCACGTGTCCGCCTCGGGTTCCGGGATCTGGGCGGGCACGCAACGGGCGCCGAGCTCTTCCAGCCGTGCGACGTAACCCTCGGCCGTCAGGTTCTCGTCGGGCCGGTTGCCGTCGCCGACGGAGGGCGGACGCGTGAGCACGCCGACGGCCAGCCCGGCCAGCCGAGGCTCCGGCACGGGCTTCCTCGTCAGCACCGACCAGGCGAGCGCGACGTCCTCGACGGTGCGCGCCATCGGACCGACGGTGTCCAGCGACGGGCAGAGCGGGAACACGCCCTCCAGCGGCACCGCCCCCCAGCGCGGCTTCAGTCCGACCGTGCCGCAGCAGGCCGACGGCAGCCGGATCGAGCAGCCCGTGTCGGTGCCGAGGCCGAGATCGCACAGGTTCGCGGCCAGCGCGGCTGCGTTCCCGCCACTCGAGCCCCCGGCCGTTCGTCCCGGCCGTCGCGGATTCCGGACTGTGCCGTACCACGGGTTTTGGCTCGTGACTCCCCAGGCGAACTCGTGCAGGTTCGCCTTGCCCACGACGACGGCGCCGGCGTCCACGAGGCGCTGCACCGCCGGAGCCGTCCGCTCGGGCACGTGATCGGCGTAGATCTTCGAGCCGTACGTGGTGCGCACGCCGGCCGTGTCGATCAGGTCCTTGACGAGCAGCGTCCGCCCCGACAGCGCGCCCGGCCGCGTCTCGGCCGGCGGCTCGACCCAAATGATGACGGCGTTGTAGAAGTCGTCCGTCACGTCCCGGCGACGGCGACCGCCTCGACCTCGATCTTGGCACCGGGAATCGCGAGCCTGCTGACCTCGACGAGCGTGCTCGCCGGACGGGCCTCGCCGAAGAATTCCTGCCGGACCGGGTTGATCTTGGGACGATCGTCGACGTCCGTCAGGTAGATGGTCACCTTCGCCACGTCCGCGAAGGACGATCCAGCGGCGGCCAGCACCGCACCCACGTTGGCGAAGGTCTGCCGCGCCTGGGCGACGACGTCGTCACCGCCGACGAGCCGGCCCTCGCCGTCGACAGGAACGCAGCCGGAGACGAACACGAGCTCACCGACGCGAACCGCGTCGGTGTAGTGGCTGATCGGCTCGGACTGCCCGGGCACTCGAATCTCCTCACGCGAGGTCACGCGCGCGAGGATAATCAGAGCGCGATGGAACCGCAGTTCGTCCGCTTCGACGATCTTCGCGCGTTCGAGCTGGCCGAGGGCGTGAGCGGGCGGCCGCTCTTCGGCGAGGGTGCGATGCTCAACCTGATCGAGTTCGAGCCGGGCGCGACCGTGCCGCTGCACAGTCACGAGCACGAGCAGCTCGGAATCGTCCTGCGAGGCATGCAGGCGCTCGTCGTCGACGGCGTCCCGCACGAGCTGCAGCCCATGGAGGGCTACGTGCTGCCGGGCGGCGTCGAGCACTCCGCCTACTGCGGTCCCGAGGGCGCGCTCGTGCTCGACGTCTTTCGTCCGGTGCGCGAGGACTACCGCGAGCGCTGGCGCTCGCTCAGCTGAGCGCGGCGCGCACGAAAGCGGGCAGCTCCGTGGCACGGCCCTGCTCGTCGACGTGGACGACGGTGTGCCGCCCCTGCACGTAGAGGTCGCCGTCCTTCACGATCTCCCACGCGTACGTGATCGACGTGCTCCCGACGCGCTCGACTCGCAGGCGCACCTCGAGCTCGTCCTCGAAGACGAGCACCCTCAAGTACTCCGCCTCCACCCGCCGGCGTGGATAGTTGCCCCATCCCTCCAGGAGCCCGAGGCGCCGCATCAACGCCGACTCCGCGGCCTCGGCCCAGCGAAACACGGCGGTGAAATGGATGCGGCCGCCCGCGTCGGTGTCGACCCACGCGACGCGTGTTCGCTCGACCTGCTCGATCACGGCAGGACCACGACGCGGCCGGGCGATCCGGCCAGACTCGCCTCGACGGCGTCGCCGACGCGGTCGAGGGGAAAGGTCGGCCCGACCAGCGGGCCCAGGTCGAGCCGGCCCGCGCGCACGTGCTCCAGCAGGAGCGGCAGTGCGACGGCAGGGTCCTCCGAGCCGTACATCGTCCCGGTCAGCCACTTCTCGCGGCGGTTGAACTCCGCCGGGTCGATCTCGAGGCGCGCCCCCGCCGCCGGCAGACCGACGACGACGCACGTGCCTCCGCTTCGCGTCCAGCGCAGCGCGAGCAACGTCGTCTCGGGCTCGCCGACGGCATCGAACGTGTAGTCGGCGCCGTCGGGAAGGAGCTCGCGCATCGTCGGCTTGAGCTCTTCCGGCGAGACCGCGGCGGCGGCACCCAGCCGCAGCGCCTGCTCGCGTCTCGACTCGGCCGGCTCGACACACACCACCGTTCGCGCGCCGACGAGTCGCGCGCCCTGGAGGACGAACTGGCCGACGCCGCCCGCGCCGACGACGACCACCGTCGCGCCGGCCCGCATCCGCGCGGCGAACAGCACCGCCCCCACGCCGGTCAGCGCGGCGCAGCCGAGCAGCGCCGCCTGCTCGAGCGGGATGTCGTCGCCGAGCGGGAGCGCCACACGCTCGGTCACGACGACGTGCTCGGCGAGTGCGCCGGTCGCGGTGCCGCGGTACACCGTTGCGCCGTCCAGCGACATCCCCGTCCGCCCGTCCACCAGCGTGCCGGCGCCGATCGCCCGGTGGAGCGGCACGCACGCAGCCGGCCGGCCGCGTCGGCAGTCCGGACACTCGCCGCACGACGGCGCCCAGGAGAGGACGACGCGGTCGCCGGGGCGCAGCGTCGAGACGGCGCTCCCGACCTCCTCGACCACTCCCGCGCCCTCGTGTCCGAGCACCATCGGCGTCGGCCGCTGCCACTCGCCCTTGACGTTGTGTAGATCGGTGCCGCAGATCCCGACGGCGGACATGCGCACGAGGACCTCGTCGTCGCGCGGCTCGTCGAGCTCGATCTCGCGCACCTCAAGCGGCCGCCCGGGACCTTCGAAGAGGGCGGCCCTGGTCTTCAAGACGGCGCCGCTATGCGGGCGCGGCCGCGCCGAGCGCCTCCATCACGGCCGTGCAGTTCGTCACCGTCGCGACGTTCTGGAGCGCGAAGTTGATCGAGGCGTTCTGCCAGTCGGCGTTCATCGTCGAACAGCCGTCCTCGGGAACGATCATGTAGAAGCCCTTGTCGGCACCGGTGCGGGCCGTGTGCTCGACGGACATGTTCGTCCACGCTCCCGTGACGATCACCGTGTCGCGTCCGAGGCCCTCGAGCAGAAGCTCGAGCTTCGTCCCCTGCCAGGCGTTCATCCGCATCTTTTCGACGACGAAGTCGCCTTCTTGCGGCTCGAGCCCCTCGGCGGGCGCCGCGCCCCACGTTCCGCGCACGAGCGCGTTCGCATCCTTGACGCCTTGGAAGAGCGGTGCGTTCTGCTTCAGCCCCGGTGCGCCGTCCTCGACGATGTAGTGAACGTGGATGACGGGGATTCCCGCTGCACGGCACGCGTCCGCCAACCGCTTCACGTTCTCGACGACGTTCTGCTCCTTCGCGTGCTGCGGCGCGCCGGTGTCGGCGAAGGCCCCGCCGTCCATCATCACGTCGTTCTGCAGGTCCTGAACGATCAGCGCCGCCCGGCCGGGGTCGATGTCGACGCGTTCGCTCTCGCTCTCGCTCACGGTCTCCTCCTCACGTCATGTAGCTCAGCCGGTTGCCGGACACCTTCAGCTGAATCCGGTACAGCGACGTCGTGCTCGGCATGTAGAGCACGTTCCAATCGTCGCCGCCCCAGTTGAGGTTGCCGACGTTCTCCGGCACCTCGATCACGCCGAGCAGCTCGGCCGCGGGACTGATCACCCACACGCCGCCCGGGCCGGTCACGTAGATGTTGCCCTGCTCGTCGCACTTCATCCCGTCCGGGATGCCCTCCTCGATGATGCCTGAACCGATGTTGTCGAAGAACATCCGCCCGTTGGCGATCGTCCCGTCGGCCCGGCGATCGAAGACGCGGATGTGCGCCCGCGGCGTGTCGTTGATGTAGAGCAGCGACTCGTCCGGCGAGAAGCAGAGGCCGTTCGGCTGCTCGAAGTCGTCGACGAGTACCTGCGGGTCGCCGCCGCCGGACGCGATGCGGTACACGCCCTGGAACCCGAGCTCCCGCTCGCGCTCGACGCCGAACACCGGCATGCGGCCGTACCACGGGTCGCTGAAGTAGATGGAGCCGTCGTCCGCGACGATCACGTCGTTCGGGCTGTTCAGCTCCTTGCCGCCGTAGTGCGACGCGAGCACGTCCCGGCCGGTGCCGACGCCGTCCGGGTCCATGCGCACGAGCGAGCTCGTCACGTGCTCGCACACCAGCAGCCGGCCCTCGGCGTCGTACGTCATGCCGTTGCCCTTGTTGCTGGGGTTGGCGACCTCCGTGACGCCGTCGTCCTCGCTCCAGCGCCGGCGGATGTCGGCGGGCATATCGCTGAAGAGGAGGAAACGTCCTTCCTTGTTCCAGAGAGGTCCTTCGGTAAAGGTGAAGCCCGTCGCGAGCTTCTCAACCTGGGCCTGCGGGTCGACGAGCTCGCGAAGCTTCTCCGACTTGACGTCAACGGCCATCTGGGGCTCCTTTCGCGAAAGCTCGCGCTTTCGCGCGATTCTAGTACGCCGCTTCGCGGGAAAAGTGCGCGGGCGAAGCCCGCGCACTTCTTTGGGGGTTTCGGTTGGCAACGGCTGCGGTCCGCAGGCGGTGGCGCTGCGCGTCCCCGCCCGCGTGAGTTCGGCCTCCGGTTAGCGCGGCTGCGCCTGCACTAACCTCCGGCCCTTGGTCTTGCTGGAGGTGGAAGCGGTCGAACGCCCGACTGCCCCAACGACCAAAGCCGGAGGCTAAGAGGTCCTAACTCAATGAGGTCTCCAGCTGCCGCCAGCAGATGAGGCAGCAGGCGAGTGCGAGGAAGCCTTCGTGGATGTCGTCGCGGCGGTCGGTGCGGACGAGTAGTCGGCGGCGGTTGTGCAGCCAGGCGAAGGTGCGTTCGACGACCCAGCGGTGGCGGCCGAGCCCGGAGCCGTGTTCGGTCTGGCGGCGGGCGATCAGCGGCTTGACGCCGCGCTGCCAGACCAGGCGGCGGTACTTGTCGTGGTCGTAGCCGCGGTCAGCGATCAGCGTCCGGGGTCGGCGTCGTGGCCGGCCGACGCGGCCGCGGACGGGCGGCACCCGGTCGAGCAGCTCGAGCAACTGGGTGGCGTCGTTGCGGTTGCCGCCGGTGAGCGTCCAGGCGAGCGGGATGCCGCTGCCGTCTACGAGCAGGTGGTGCTTGCTGCCGGTTCGGCCGCGGTCGACCGGGCTGGGACCCGTTTTGGCGCCCCCTTTTTCGCTTGCAGATGGCTGGAGTCGGCGATCGCTCGCTCCCACTCGAGCTGCTCGGCGGCGTGCAGCTCGGCCAGCAGCAACTCGTGCAGCCTCTGCCAGACGCCGGCCTGCTGCCACGCTCGCAGCCGCCGCCAAGCGGTCATCCCGCAGCCGAAGCCGAGCTCCTGTGGCAGGTGCTCCCAGCCGATCCCCGTGTGCAACACAAACAAGATCCCCTGCAGCACCTGCCGGTCATCAAGCGGCTTGCGACCCGGATGGCGGAAACGCCGCTGCCGCGCCGGCAACAACGGCTCGATCCGCTCCCACAACCCGTCCGGCACCTCCCACGGCTTCGCCCTCATCGACACCCTCCCGAACGTTGACGACAGGTGCCGACGGACTTCGCTACCGGCGAACGGGTCCCTTCATTGAGTTAGAGGTTCTAAGACGAGCGCAGCCGGCTTAGCCACCGGCGAACTGATGCGGGCGCGGCCGCGAAGCGCCCGTGCCCGCACGGAAGGGAACAGACGCCAACCGCACCAACAGTGAGAGTGCGCGGGCTCCGCCCGCGCACATTTCGCGCGAAGCGCCGTACCTATACTCCGCGCGAAAGCGAAGCTTTCGCGTGGGCCTCTTCTACGTGGATGCGCGTTTTTGAGTCGCGTAGGAAGCCGCCTGACCGGCCGGCGCGAGTGGCGAGGATCTCGCCGAGGATCGACAGGGCCGTCTCGGCGGGGCTGTCGGCGCCGATGTCGAGTCCCGTCGGGCCGGAGACGCGCTCGAGCTGCCCCTCCTCCACGCCGGCCTCGAGCAGACGCTCCCGTCTCCGCTGCTGGTTTCGGCGCGAGCCAAGCGCGCCGATGTAGAACGCCTCCGTCGCGAGCGATCCCTGGATCGCGGGCACGTCGAACTTGTCGTCGTGCGTCAGCACGACCACTGCGGTCTGGTAGTCGGGTTGTACCTGGTCGATCGCTTCCTGCGGCCACGAGACGAGCAGCTCGTCTGCGCTCGGGATGCGCTCCTTCGTCGCGAACTTGCCGCGAGCGTCGGCGACGATCGTGTGCCAGCCGAGCTGCTTCGCGGCTGCGCAGAGCGCCTCTGCGGTGTCGACCGCACCGATCACGAGCAGCCGCGGCGCCGGTCCGTAGATCTCGGCAAAGACCTTGCGGCCGTCGTCGAGCTCCAGCAGCGTGTTTCGGCCCCGCCGCAAGAGCTCGTCCACGTGGCCGCCCAGCTCTTCGGGGCCCTCTCCAACCTTCTCCCCGGCCTCGGTCACGAGCATTTCGGCGCCGAGCGGCTCACCCTCGACGACCGTGAAGAGGACCGCCCGCTCCTCGGTCTCGATGATCCTGAGTAGGCGCTCGACGAGCTCGTCCGGAGCACTCTCGACGAAGACGTCGATCTCACCGCCGCACGGGAGCCCCACGGAGAACGCAAGCTCATCCGCGATCCCGTACGAGAGGAACTGCGGGCGCGCTCCCTCCAGGACCTCACACGCGTGTTCGTAGACGTCGCTCTCCACGCAACCCCCCGAGACGGAACCGGCCATCTCACCGCTTTCGGAGACTGCGAACTTCGCGCCGACCGGCCGGGGCGCGGAGCGCCTCGTCGCGATCACGGTTGCCACGGCAAAGCGCTCGCCGCGCGCGCGCCAGCGCTCGATGTCCGGCAAGACCTCCTTCACGCCGCGTGCCTCCTTTCGATACCCGCAAGCACCTCGCCAAGGTCCTCGAGGCTCGCGAGATTATGTCCGGCCACGAAGCGGTCAACGTACGGCAGTGCCGCCCTCATCCCGGCCGCGAGTGGCTGGTACTCCGGATTTCCCTTCAGCGGGTTGACCCAGACCACCGCGTAGGCGGCGCGCTGCAGGCGCTCCATCTCCTGCGCCACGAGCATCGGATCCTGACGCTCCCAGCCGTCAGAGACGATCACGACGGCCGCACCGCGCGTGAGCGCGCGGCGGCCCCAGATGTCGTTGAACGTCCGGAGCGACGCACCGATCCGCGTCCCGCCCGCCCAATCGACCACGCGTCGGGCTGCGGCCGCGAGCGCCTGCTCCGGATCGCGCGTCCTGAACTCCTCCGTCAGCCGGATCAGCCGCGTTCCGAACACGAACACCTCGACGCGCCGCCCCGAGCCGACCGCCGCATGCAGGAAGAGCAAGAGCGCGCGTGTGTACGCCTCCATCGAACCCGAGACGTCGCACAGCACGACGAGCTTGCGCGGGACGTCGATCCGCCGCCGGAAGGTGCGCTCGATCGGATCGCCGCCCCGGGCCAGCGACCGGCGCAGGAGCCGGCGGAGGTCGAGCCTGCGACCCCGTGCGTGCGGGCGCAGGCGCCGCGACCGGCGGAGCGGACGCGCGGCGGCGACCTCTGCGATCGCCTTCGCGACGAGTCCGAACTCCTCGGGCGTCATCGCCGCGAAATCCTTGCGGCGCAGCACCTCGTGGGCGCTCCAGCCGATCTCGGTCGGCTCCTCGCCGCGACTGTCGTCGCGGTCGCGCCCGTCGGTACGCGTGCGCTCCGAGAGGCGGGCCTGCCGCTCGGCCGGCTTCGCGCCGCGGTACCGCGGCGGCGAGGGCGAGCGCAGGAACCACGCCGCGAATGCCCTGTCAAAGATGCCGAGATCCTCCGCCCGCGAGACGAGCGTCGTGCGGAGCGCCCAGTAGACGTCGTCGCTCTTACGGATGTCGACCCGGTCGAGCCCGGTCAGCGCGTCCGCGATCCGCCCGGGCCCGACCTCGAGCCCGGCCTCGCGCAGGACGCGGCCGAACGTGACGACATGGCGGACGAAGCCGCCTTCAGGAAGCGCCTGCTGCCGCGACAGAGCGCGCCTCCTCGACGAGGGCGACGAGGGCCTCGTCGCGGACCGCAGCGAAATCCTCGTGGTACTTCAAGACCGAGCCGAGCGTCTCCTCCACGGTTCGCGCATCGAGGTCCTGCCGTCCAAGGGCCGCGAGCGCCTGTGCCCAGTCGATCGTCTCGGCGACACCCGGCGGCTTCGCGAGATCGAGTCTGCGCAGCCCCTGCACGAACGCGGCCGCCTGCGCGGCAAGCCGGTCGGGAAGGCCCGGGACGCGCAGCGTTACGATCTCGATCTCGCGCTCGAGCGCCGGGTGCCCGATCCAGTGGAAGAGGCAGCGACGCTTCAGCGCGTCGTGGAGCTCGCGCGTGCGGTTGGAGGTCAGGATCACGGCAGGCCGCCGGTGCGCGGTGACCGTTCCGATCTCGGGAATCGTGATCTGGAAGTCCGACAGCATCTCGAGCAGGAAGGCTTCGAACTCGTCGTCTGCACGATCGATCTCGTCGATGAGCAGCACCACCGGCTCCGTACTCGCGATCGCCTCCAGCAGCGGGCGCCGGATCAGGAAGTCCGGCCCGAAGAGCTCCTGCTCGGACACGGTTCCTTCTTGCGCCGCGCGGATGTGCAGGAGCTGGCGCGAGTAGTTCCACTCGTACACGGCATGCGCGACATCCAGGCCCTCGTAACACTGCAGGCGGATCAGCCGTGCCGACGTCGCGGCCGCCAGAGCCTTCGCGGCCTCCGTCTTCCCGACCCCCGCCTCTCCCTCGAGCAAGAGGGGCTTCTCGAGTTCGACCGACAGGAACAGCGCCGTAGCGAGCCCGCGTTCCGGCAGGTAGGCAGCCGCGCGAAGGCCGGCCTCGAGCTCGTCGATCGTCGCGAACGCCATCTGCTCTCACGATATCCCCGGATGGCCGGCTGAGCACCGTGTTGCGCGCGGTGACAGAATCGGGTTGGCTATCGGTTTCGAGGGAGGAGCGGCCCACGTGACATCGACAGCTCTCCAGGCAGCGGACGTCGTCGTCCCCGCTTCCCGCGACGAAGCGGTCGCGGCATTCGGTGACGGCTCGGGCGTGACGGTCCTCGGGGGAGGAACGATCCTCATGCCCGAGATCAACTACGGACGCCTCCGGCCCGCGCGCGTCGTCCTCCTGCAGAACGGCCGCCCGGGGAGACGCCGCGCGGGGACCTGCAGGCGGCGCTCATCGCACTCGGCGCGACCGTCCGCTCCGCGGGCAAGGACGGCGAGCGCGAAGAGCCGGTCGAAGACTTCGTCGCCCGCGGCCCCAACGGTCGCCTCGTGCTGGAGATCGAGCTCGAGGCGCCGCAGCGCGCCGGTTACGCATCCGCGCGGCGCCCGCACGCGCACGCGTACACGATCCTCGCCGCGTGCACCGCCGAGACGTCCACCGGCGTTCGCGTCGGTATCACCGGCGCCGGCCCGCACGGCTTGCGTGCGCGCAGCGTCGAGCAAGCCCTTGCCGGAGGCGCCTCCTCGGCGGAGGCGGCTCAGAAGGTGCTCGACGACGGCGAGCCGCACGACGACGCACTCGCGTCCGCGTGGTACCGGCAACGCCTGCTGCCGGTGATCGTGCGGCGCGCACTCGACCATCTCGAAGGAGGCAAATGAGAGTCACCGTCAACGGCGTGCAGCACGACGTTCACAGCCCGCCCCTTGCCTCACTCCTGTACGCGCTCCGTGAGGAGCTCGACATCACCAGTCCGAAGGCCGGCTGTCAGCAGGGCGGCTGCGGCGCCTGCACGGTGCTCGTCGACGGCGAGCCCCGGCGTTCCTGCCTCCTTCCGCTCGCCGCGCTCGACGGCACTTCGATCACCACCGTCGAAGGCCTCGGCGCGCCGGACGAGCTCTCACCCATGCAGGCCGCGTTCGACGAGCAATACGCGGCGCAGTGCGGTTTTTGCACGTCCGGGTTCGTGCTGGCGGCGACCGCGCTCGTCGACCGGAATCCGAACCCGAGCCGCGAGGACATCCTCGAAGGTCTGTCGGGCCATGTCTGCCGGTGCACCGGCTACGTCAAGATCGTCAATGCCGTCGAAGCGGCGGCCAAGGGCGACATCCATCCCGAGCACGTCGAGCCGAGCTTCGAGCCGGAAGAGGCCGAGGTATTGATTCCAGGGAGCCCGGCATGAAGGCCGTCGGCGCACGACTTCCCCGTTACGACGGCGTCGCGCACGTCACCGGCCGGACGCAATACGTCGACGACATCCGCATCCGGGGCATGCTCTGGGCGAAGGCACTCCGTTCGCCGCACCACCACGCAGCGATCACGCATGTCGATGCGAGCAAGGCGGAAGCGCTGCCCGGCGTGCACGCGGTCGTCACGCACCAAGACGTTCCGAAGAACGTCTACGGCCACCTCGAAGCGCTCGGGATCCCGGCGGACGAGCCGCTGCTGGCCAGCGACGACGTGCGGTACAAGGGACAGCCGATCGTCGCGGTTGCCGCGGTGGACGAGGACACGGCTCGCCAGGCGCTCGACCTGATCAAGATCGAGTACGAGGAGCGCCCCGCCTTCTTCGACATGCGGAAAGCCATGGATCCCGACCGGCCGACCATCCATCAGTGGGGTCCGGTGTATCCCCACTTCGGCCCGTACAACCACCGACGCGTGCGCAAGGGCGACGTGGAGGCAGCCTTCGACCAGGCGGACACGGTCGTGGAAGGCGTTTACCGCCCCCAGGCGATCGAGCACTGCCCGATCGAGCCGCAGACCGCGCTTGTCGTGCCGGAGGCGAACGGCAGGCTCACGATCTATTCGTGCACGCAGGCGATGTACTTCTCGATGGGCGTGGTTGCCGCACACCTGCAGTGGCCGCTCAACAAGCTGAAGTTCGTCGGCGGGACGGTCGGCGGCGGCTTCGGGGGCAAGGTTGACACGGCGAGCGAGACTATCTCCGCACTCCTCGCGCTGAAGGCGAAGGCACCTGTCAAGTGGCGTTGGACCCGCGAAGAGGAGTTCCTCGCCTCCTCGACCCGGGCGCCGTGGCACATGGAGATCGCCGACGCCCTCACCAGCGACGGCTGGATCCTCGGTCGCAGGATGCTGACGCTCCACGACGCGGGCGCATATGCACGCTTCTCGCCCTACGGGGTGACGAAGCACGCCTTCCACCACACGGGCGCCTACACGATTCCAAACGTCCACTTCGACGGCTTCGTCGTCTTCACGAACCGTGTCCCGACGACCGCGATGCGCGGCTTCGGCGTCACGTCCGTCTCCTTCGCGGTCGAGACGCACATGAACCGAGTCGCGGCCGTGCTCGGTCTGGATCCGTTCGCGATCCGCCTGAAGAACGCGAACCGCGTCGGCGACACAACCGCGAATCGCGTCGTGTTGAAGGACCCGTCCACGGTTCCGGTTGTGATCGCTGCCGCCGACCGCGTCAGCTATGACCTGCCGCCGGACTATCGGTCGATGACGAACGAGCGTCGCTCCGGCGACCTCCTGCCCGAGCATCTCATCGACCAGCTCGCCGACCCAGGAGACTCGACCAACGGAGGCGGACCGTAATGGCCAAGCACAAGGGACGCGGGATCGCCACGATCGAGTACCCGACCGGCATGAACCAGAATGGCGACCCGAGCCAGGCCTGGGTCAAGCTGAAGCCGGACGGTCGCGTCGACGTCTTCTCCGGCACGGTCGACATCGGCCAGGGATCTCGCACCGTGCATACCCAGGTCGTCGCTGACACGCTCGGCGTTCCCTTCGACTGGGTCACCAACGACAACACGAACACCGATTCGTCCGCGGTCTGCACCGGCAGCTTCGCCTCGCGCGGCACGTTCATCGGGGGTAATGCGGTCCGGTTCGCGGCCGAGCAGGCGCGCGAGCGCATCCTCGACATCGCGTCGAAGGAGCTGGAGATCGCTCCGTCCGACCTCGACATTGTCGAAGGCGAGGTGATCGCGAAGGGAGCCCCGGACCGAAAGATCGGCATCCCCGACGTCGCCGCGGCCGCCACCTGGAACTACGGCGAGCTGATCACCGGCACGGGGGCGGCGCTCAAGCCGTTCGCGGACGTGAACGATGACGACGGGTCCGTCGAGATCGAGCCGCACTCGGCGATCTCGTACGCCGCCTGCGTCGCGGACGTCGAGGTCGACGACGAGACCGGAGAGGTGAGGGTCGAACGGATGATCCAGGTGTACGACGTCGGCCGCGCCATCAACCCGATGCTGGTCGAGGGCCAGATCGAAGGCGGGGCGATGATGGGGCTCGGCCTCGGCCTCCGGGAGCAGGCATATCCGTACTATCCGGAGCCCGATCATCGCGGCGACGAGTTCGGCGCCTATCTCGCACCGTGCATACCCAGGT
>WNGB01007381.1_pt1 | contig 16219 bp, 14 predicted proteins | sample 5400681 | NCBI WGS metagenome assembly WNGB01 (sample SAMN13153367, study PRJNA577476) | soil metagenome | isolation source: 115 cm soil or saprolite under grassland replicate 2 | place: USA:California | collected 2016-06-15 | reverse complement strand
CTACCCGCTGGCCGAGCTCGACGTGGTCGAGGTCAACGCGGGGAACTTTCTCGGCGTCGAGTACCCTGGCCTGATCGAGATCGAGCACAACCTGTACGCCGGCGGCGATGGGCTGGAGATCACCGTCGCCCACGAGGTGGCGCACCAGTGGTGGTACAGCCAGGTCGGCAACAATCCGCTGACCGAAGCGTGGCTCGACGAGGCGCTAGCAAGCTACGCGCAGATTGTCTACCAGGAGGAGGTTCACGGCCCCGATGCGGCGGCGGGCGAGCTGGAAGGCTTCCGACAGCGCTACCGCCGCGCCCTGGCCGAGGGCCGCGACGCGCCGGTAGGCCATGCGCGAGCAGATCGGCGACGAGGCGTTCGACCGCTTCCTACGCGAGCGCTACGCGCGGCACCGCTACGCCTACATCGGCGGCGCCGATCTGCTGGCCGACGCCGAGGGCGCCTGCCGGTGCGACCTGCACCCACTGTATGAGAGCTGGATCACGCAGGCGGCGCCGGTGGAGATGCCGTGATAGGGTGGGCTCGGGTTCAACAAGCACGCCAGCCGGCGGCAGAAGAAGATGCTGTGCCTTGCGACCGCTTGAGGTGCTGGTTCGCCGATGGGCGAACCAGCACCTCAAAAACTGGTGGTTCTCGTACTACCATAAGTAGTAAAATGCGCTCTGTCGAGCGTCAGCTAGGGTATCAGGATGATGATGCGCAGCCGGATGCGTTCCACAGCGACAGGCCGCTGGTGGCGCCGCGCTTCAGCATGGTTCCGCTGCCGGGTTGACCGGTAACCGCGTCTTTCTCGAAAACAGCTTCACCACGACGCACTGTGAGCACCGGCCATCCCGTCACCTGCCACCCTTCGTAATCAGTGTGCCTACTTCTGAGGGCATCGTTGGTAACGCTGGGGTGCGGGCGGCGACTCAGGGCTGGTTCGCCGCCCGCTTGCGCGATCGACCCCTTCGAACTGGCGCTGGCTGAGCAGAGGATATCAAACGGCTCGGCCTGAGCGCGCCACGCCGAGATTCTACTTGTCGAGCCACCATGCGTCGCGGGCAGCGTTGGCATCATCTTCTTTCCGGTCGGCCCACCATCGGTCGCGCGCACCTGTTTCTGTTCCACCGGGCGCACCGAACAGCTTGGAGTGGCGCTCGTGTTGGTCCAGCGGCGCATAGATGTTGCTCGAGAAGCCGGCTGCGTGGCGTTCGTGCTGGTCCAGCGCCGGGCGCGCCGACTGCACCGCGCCACTCAGCTCGGAGTGGCGCTCATGCTGATCCAGCAGCGCATAGATGTTGCTCGAGAAGCCGGCTGCGTGGCGCTCGTGTTGGTCCAGCGCCGGGCGCGCCGCCAGGGTATCGGTCGACAACTGCGCCGGTAGCGAGGTGGCGCTGCGCTGCCAGATCAACAGGCTGGCAGTGATAGCCGCTACGACCAGGATCACACTCAGGATTAATACGTTCGTTCGCCGCGTGCCGATCAGTGACATACTCCGCTTGCTTTGCATTGGGTCCTCCTATACTGCTATCACCGTTTACGTTGTTCCGTGACATCATTACAGCATGGAGGACCCGTCGGGTGGTAACACATTGTGATACACCGTGGGTGACAAAAGTGCTACAATTGTGTAGGCAGCCGCGCTCGCCCTTGTCGGGAGATCAAGTCGTACCAACGACGGACACGAACGGCCACATCCACTTGGGGTGTGGTAGCTCGCTTCTGTGGTGAGGCAGATGGACGACATTAACTCCTTCGGCGAATGGGTCAAGCGTCGCCGCCAGGTGCTCGGCCTGACTCAGGACGACCTGGCGCGGCGGGTCGGGTGCGCGAAGGCCACAATCCGAAAGATCGAGGCTGACGAGCGCCGCCCTTCGGTGCAGATCGCAGAGCGACTGGCGGATGTGCTCGCACTGGCCGCCCACGACCGCGCCGCCTTCTTGCAATCTGCCCGCGCCGAGGTCGCCGCGGATCGCCTCCCACAGCCCGCCCAGCTCCCGTCGGCCTTCCCGAGCGGGATCGTGACGTTTCTGCTCACCGATATCGAGGGCAGCACGATGCACTGGGAGCAGCAGCCGCAGGCGATGGAGCGCGCGCTGGAGCGCCATGACGCGATCATGCGCCAGACGATCGACGCCTACGGCGGCCACGTCTTCAAGACCGTCGGCGACGCGTTCTACGCGGTGTTCACCACCGCCGCCGACGCGCTGGATGCTGTGTTGGCGGCGCAGCGTGCGCTGGCGGCCCAGTCTTGGGGTCCAATTGGTGCTATCCAGGTGCGCGCGGCGCTGCATGTCGGCGCCGCCCAACACCGCGACGGTGACTACTTCGGCCCGCCGCTCAACCGAGTCGCCCGGCTGTGCGCGGCCGGGCATGGGGGCCAGGTGCTGCTCTCCAACGCCGCACAGGAGCTGGTGCGCGATCAGCTGCCGAAGGGCACATCCCTGCGCGACCTGGGCGAGCATCGCCTCAAGGACCTGGCGCGCCCTGAGCGAGTCTTCCAGGCTGTCGCGCCCGACTTGGGGGGCGACTTTCCGGCGCTACGCACGCTCGATAGCTACCGCCACAACCTGCCGCCCCAGCCAACGCCGCTGATCGGGCGTGAGGCCGAGGTCGCCCTCGTCTGCGACCTGTTGCGGCGCCACGATGTCCATCTGCTCACGCTGACAGGGCCGGGCGGCATCGGCAAGACGCGGCTCGCGCTGCAGGCCGCCGCGGAGCTGCTGGACGAGTTCCGCGACGGGGTGTCCTTCGTCCCACTTGCGCACATCCGCGATCCGCAACTGGTGATAGCGACGATCGCCCAGGCGCTCGATGTCAATGACAGCAGCGTTCGGCCCCTGATCGAGCTGCTCAAGGCGTACCTCCGCGAAAAGCAAGCGCTGCTCGTGCTCGACAACTTCGAGCAGGTTGCCGCCGCGGCGCCATCTATCGCCGAAGTGCTGGCCGCCGCGTCGGGGCTCAAGGCGATTGTCACCAGTCGCGAGGCGCTGCACCTCTATGGCGAGCATGAGTACGGTGTCCCCCCGCTGAGCCTGCCCGATCTGCGGCGCCTGCCCCCGATCGAGCGGCTAACGCAGTACGAAGCGGTGCGGCTGTTCATCGAGCGTGCCCAGGCCGTGCGGCCCGACTTTGCCGTCACGGCCGAGAACGCCCCGGCGCTCGCCGAGGTCTGTGCTCGGCTGGACGGCCTGCCCCTGGCGATCGAGCTGGCCGCGGCGCGCAGCAAGCTGTTCCCACCGAAGGCGCTGCTCTCCCGGCTCGACAAGCGCCTCCAGTTCCTCACCGGCGGGGCGCGCGATCTGCCGGTACGCCAGCAGACGCTGCGCGACGCGATTGCCTGGAGCTACGATCTGCTCGACGTGCGCGAGCAGGCGATCTTCGCTCGGCTGGGGGTGTTTGCTGGTGGCTGTACAGTGGAGGCGGCTGAAGCAGTGTTAGGTGATGCCGATACCAGCGATGAGCAACGAGCTGTCTACATTTCGCCCGACTCAGTCCTCGATGGCCTGTCGTCGCTGGTCGACAAGAGCCTACTCAAGCAGACGGAAGGTGCCGATGGAGAGCCTCGCTTCGTGATGCTGGAGACGATCCGCGAGTATGCGCTGGAGCGGCTTGAGATGAGTGGCGAGGCTGAGACGATACGACAGGCGCACGCAAGCTTCTACCTGGCGCTCGCCGTGGAGGCCGAGCCCAAGTTGCGTGGCGCGCAGCAAGCCGTGTGGATGGGACGATTCATGGCCGAGCACCATAACATGTATGCCGCGCTCGCCTGGCTCAAGGATGGAGACGAGATGAATGTGGAAGCAGCGCTACGCCTGGCCGGAACGCTGTATATCTTTCCGCCATGGCGTGGGTATTGGAATGAGGGGCGCGAGTGGCTGGCAAGGCTCGCTGCGTTCCCTGGAGCTCCATCACGGACAGCTGCATGGGCCAAGGCACTGTATGCGGCCGGCAGTCAAGCGCTTTTCGAGAATGACGGGCGGCGGGCCAGAGCGTATATCGGGCAGGCGCTGGCGATGTATCGCGAACTCGGCGACCGGGAAGGCTGTCTTTCCGCGGCCACTAACCTTGAGGAGTTGGCGATTTCACACCCCGAGTACGACTGGGCGGACGGGCTCCACGAGGAGAACCTGGGCTGGTTCCAGGAGCTAGGAGACAAGGAGGGGATTGCCACGGCCTTGAGTGGCATGGGGTTCGTGGCGCAGTCTCAGGGGGACTGCACGCGAGCGCAAGTGCTCTTCGAGGAAGCGCTGGCGCAGCGTCGTGAGCTGGGAAACAAAGTCGGCATCGCCACGACCCTCACTGGGTTGGGGCGCGTGGCGCACTCTCGGGGCGATTACAACCGAGAACAAAAGCTCTTGGAAGAAGCCTTGGCATTGAACCGCGAGCTGGGCAATCGGCACGACATCTCCTGGTCGCTCAGGCACCTGGGAGAGGTGATGCGCATTCGGAGAGATTACGCCCGCGCCGCGGCCCTCTTCGAGGAGTGCCTAACGCTCGCCCGCGAGCTGCGCGACACCTACTGCACCGGCGACTCACTCCGTCGCATGGCGAGGCTGGCCTACGACCAGGGTGACGATAAACGAGCCACGTTGCTGGGCGAGGAGAGCGTGACTTTGCTCCGACAGATGGGGAGTAAGAGCGTGCTCGCTGCTGCCCTCACTGTGTTGGGGCGCGTAGCTCTGTCACACGGCGCCACCGAGCGGGCGGGAGAGCTTTTCAAGGAGGGCCTGAGTCTCCTTCGAGAGTGGAGTAACAAGCAGTATGTTATTGAGGCCCTCGCGGCATTGGCCGAAGTGATGACGGCAGAGGGGCATCCAGAGCGGTCAGCGCGGCTGTTAGGGGCAATGGAGGCGCTATGTGAGGCTAGCGGAACGTTGATGACGCCTGGCGAGCAGTATGAGCACGACCGCGGCGTCGCTGCCGCTCGGACGCAGTTAGACGAAGTCACCTTCGCTGAGGCGTGGGCACAGGGCCGGGCGATGACCCTGGAGCAGGCCATCGCCGAGGCGCTGCGGGAGAGTGAGCCAGCGGACAAGTAGTGGATAAGCGGATTTGCGCGCGTACGCGCCGCAAGCCCTGGTGCTGGCAGAACAGCTGGGGATTGCTTCTACCAGGCAGTGGCGCAGCGGGCCTGGGTCTACTGCACCGCTTCGAAGGCGATTACGAGGCGGCGCTCGCGCAGCTGAGCGCTGCCTTGGACATCTTTCGAGCGTTAGACACCCAGGATAGATTCGGGCGCACACTGGCTGAACTCGGCGAGCTGGCACGTGTGCGCAGCGACGAGAGCACAGCGCACCAGCGACGATTTGCCGCTGCCAGACGGGCCGATGACCGCCAGGAATCGATTGTCCCGCAGCCGCGCCACGAGTTCCTCGATCAGCCGCTGGCGTCCGTAGAAACGATCATGGTTCGCTTCCTGGAAGGCATCCAGACCGAGATAAGGACACAACGCATCATCGAGCTTCGGTGCCAGCTCGTGATCGAATTCGGCCAGTGCCGCGTCGGGCGGCTCACGACCGGCACGATATAACACGGTCGTCCAGTAATCCAGCAGGCTCTGCACGGCCCAGCGATCCGCGTCGGCGTCCAGCAGCGCGCCTGTCGCCTGCCCGCGGCGAATGAACTCCGCGACCTCGTCCAGGAATATGGGCACGCCACTGCTCTCACGCTCACGCTTGAGGAGTTCGCTGTGCGTGGCCCGCAGCGCGGCCAACGATGGAAACGGCGCAGCATCGTGCGCTATCATAGAATTGATCGGGGTACTCATTCGAGCATCCTCAGCACGAAGGCCAGCGGTCCATCGACCTGACGCAACTCGTCGCACAAGCCCTTTAGCGTTGCGTCAATCCGGTAAAAGCGATTCCCGGCCTGGCTGCGGTAACGCCGGAAGAACTGTTTGACCCTGGCGTGATCCGAGGCGGCGAGCGCGCTCTCCAGCTTCTCGCAATCAGCCTTGAGCCCATGCGCCCATTTCTCGGCGCACTCACCATACAGTCGCTCGCCCTTGGCCTTCAAATCCGGCCAGGACCATTCGAGCTCATCCAGGTCTTGCTCCAACCGGTCTTCGATCCGGCGCAACACGCAATCAACCACCTGCCACCGATCGTGCTCGTCAATGAGCGTGGCGAGGTCGTGATTCAAGCTTGTCAGGGCAGCCACTCCGGCCTCGAATTGGCGTATCTTCTCCGGGTCAAGATCAGGGCGGGAGAGCGTGTCGCGCACCTGTGTCAGCGCCTTCGTGAGCGTCGGCAGCCGCAGCGCACGGGCGGCATCGTTGAGATGCGTATTTATCAAAGAGGGTTGGAGATTGAGCACCCGTTTGATACGCCGGGTAGCCTTCTGGAGCTGCTTGACGTCCAGGTTCTCGATAGCGTCATGGAGTTCCTGTTGTGCATAGCCGAGATCCTGTATCCATGTGGTCTTGCTCCCAGCGAAAGTCGATTGAGCGACAACCTCCTGCATGCGGTTGACGATATCCTCGAAATTAAGCTCGTACTGTCGCAGGTTGTCGGCTGCCAGATCGTCGCTTGGGAAGCGCCTGGCTTCTTGGTCGATGCAGTCAAAGCACAGCTTTTGCAATTCGTGCAACAGATCGTGGAGCGCCTTGTAATTATCCAGAACCTCGATGTGGTCACACGCTGCCTGGATATCGGCTCGCACCGCGATCAGGGTGTCCCGTGCCTCGGGTATCCGTACCATCAAATCGCGCAGCGCGCTCATGCCCTGACTGAAGGACTGACCGCGTTCCACGAAGTCCTGGTCAAGTTGGGGCGGGCGCGGCTGGGGAGTCGCGGGTGGAGTCGGCACGACTGATCCGAGGGCGAGCATCTCGCCCTCGTCATTCGGATGATCCTCTACCACAATGTGCCAGCTTCGAAGGAGATTCTTGATGCGCTGGATTTGGGTTCGAGCATCAACAATATCTTGAATAACGTCGGGCGCAGCATGAGCGGCACCGACCATGGCCTCCTGGGTGATTCGAACGGCCAGTCGATCACGATGTGACTTCAGCAGTTGCTGTTGCTGGAGGATCTCTTCGTTACTCGGCATAGCGCTACTTGCTCACACAGAAGGCAGAGGATTGTCTGCCTTGCCGTCGTCGTCCAGGTGACCGGGTAAACCGTGCGCAAGCAGAGTTTACATCTTTTCTATTGATCTGTATAGCCGAATCCTGCTGTCTGGGCGATCGTTATTAGGGTGAATTTAAATTAAAAACGTAGCCGACTTGTGTTTTGGTTCATCAAGCAAGGTCGAGTTACACTTCTCAAACCAATCAGACAAGGACTGACAATCAGCGTTCGTCCCTATCTCGTCTTGGCGCCATGCACTGGCTGCGCTGAACTGTGTGTCGGTGTGGACGACAGGCAGTGGGTCTGGGGATGGCGGCGATGAAGTGTGGCAGTGTGGCAGCCGATTGAGATCAAATGGCGCAGGTGTGGTATACTCGCGCCATGCGAAAGGCTCTGTGGTAAGCCATCGCGCGCATCGCGGGGCGATCGCGAGGGATCGCCGGCGCGAATCAACGATGCGCGCCGGCTATGAAGATGGATCAAACGTGTACGCTACTAACAAGATCTATAGGAGGGGGCGAACGATGAGCACGCGCCCCGCAGTGGAGCAGCGGCAGGGCGAAACGGCCACGCTGCCCTGGTCGGATGCGGGCGCATCCGAGCCGTATCTCTCCGTCGTCGTCCCGATCTACAACGAGGAAGAGAACGTCCCGGCGCTCTACGATCGGCTGACCGGCGAGCTGACCGCGGCGGGCATCGGCTACGAGATCATCGCCGTCGACGACGGCAGCCGCGACCGCAGCTTCGAGATCCTGCGCGGCCTGGCGCAGAACGACCGGAGGCTGCGGGTGGTGCGGCTGCGGCGCAACTTCGGCCAGACGGCGGGCTTCACCGCCGGCTTCGAGCGCGCGCGCGGCGACATCGTCGTGACGATCGACGCCGACCTGCAGAACGACCCGGCCGACATCCCGCGGCTGCTCCAGAAGATCGACGAGGGGTACGACGTGGTCAGCGGCTGGCGCGCGCGTCGCCTGGACCCGTTCTGGAACCGGCGCCTGCCGTCGATGATCGCGAATCGCCTGATCTCCTCGGTCACTGGCCTGCGGCTGCACGACTACGGCTGCTCGCTCAAGGCCTACCGCCGCGAGGTCGTGCAGGACCTCCAGCTCTATGGCGAGCTGCACCGCTTCATTCCGGCGATCGCCAGCTGGCAGGGCGTGAACGTGGCCGAGCTGCCGGTCAACCACGCGCCGCGGCTGCACGGCAAGTCGAAGTATGGCATCAGCCGCACCCTGCGCGTGGTGCTCGACCTGCTGACCGTGCGCTTTCTGCTGAGCTACGCCACCCGGCCAATGCAGATCTTCGGGCTGCTGGGCCTGGTACTCGGTGGCATCGGCGCGCTGGTCCTGGGGTACCTGGGCTTCGTGCGCCTGGTGCTGGCGGAGCCGATCGCCGCCCGCCCGCTCACGCTGCTGGGGGTGCTGCTGGCGGTGCTGGGGATGCAGTTCATCAGCATCGGCCTGCTGGGCGAGATGATCGTCCGCTCGGCGAACGGCGGCGAGGGCAGCTCGATCTACCGCGTGCGCGAGGAGCTGAACGCGGATTCGGCAGAGGGTAGCTGACAAGATCGTTGCTAGGCAATGGATCTGGATGGTGAATCTACAGGCTGCCAGGGTCAAGTCGCAAGTCGCAAGTCGCAAGAACAGCGACGCCCTGGCCGGCGCTGATATATGCGATCGCCTGAGTCAAGTCGTAAGTCGCAAGTCGCAAGAACAGCGACGCCTGCGACCTGCGGCCTGCGACCTGCGACCTGTGGACAGACTGTTCATAGCGTTGTGATTGTCACTACCTCCTCCATTCGTATGAGATTCCATTGATACGATCGCTTCGGCTCCGCCGCTACGCCCCCGACCTGCTGGCGGCGCTCGCGCTGGTCGCCGTGGCGCTGCTGCTTGGCCGGGCGGCCTATATGCTCCCTCGAACCGCCCACCTCCCGCTCGACGCGCCGCCGGTTGTGCTGCCGCTCGACGGCTTTCACGAGCCGGAGCAGTTCGCCGATCGCCCCGGGATCTATCGCTGGTCGCGCGGCGGCGCGACGCTGAAGCTGCCGAACCCCGGCGGCCCAGTCGCGCTCCGCGTCGTGCTGGCGGGCGGGCCGGGGCGCAGCGTGCCGGTGCGGGTGCACGTTGCTGGAGCGACATTCGCGATCGCCGTCCAGCCCGAGCCGCGCAGCTATGCGCTCGCGCTGCCTCCCTCCGGCGGCGAGCGGATCGCGCTGGCGATCGAGGCGCCGGTGCTGGTGGACCGCAACCGCGAGCTGGGCGTGGCCGTGGGCGAGATCGCGATCTCGGGTGGCGGCGCGGCGCCCGTGCGCGTGCCGCTCGCGCTGGCGGCGGCGGCGATCGGCTTCTACGCGCTGCTGCGGCAGGCCGGCCTCGGCCGGGCCTACGCGCTTGGCGGCGCGCTGGTCGCCCAGGCGCTGGCGGCCCTGTGGCAGGCCGCGGGCCTCTGGCAGTACGGGCTGCTCGGCCCGCTGCTGCTGCTTGTCGGCGGTGCCAGCCTCGCGGCCGTCGCGATCGAGCGCGTGTGGCCGCCCGCGCCCGCGCCGGAGGCTCCCGCCGCCGTGCTGTCGCGGCGCGATCTGGCGATCGTCGCGCTGCTGGCGGCGGCGGCGCTGTGCGTGCGCCTGCCCTGGCTGGCCGCGCCCGACCCGGTCGGCGACCTCGAGCTGTCGGCGCGGCGCATGGGCTTTCTGTACGAGCACGGGCTGGCCGGCGCCTACATGTTCGACGGCGACTACATGCCGCTGCGGCTGTACTGGCTGCTCGGCCTCAGCCACCTCGCGCCGCTGCTCGGCGGGTCGTTTCACAACCCGCTGCCGGCGCCGACCCTGCTGCTGATCAAGCTGCCGGGCCTGCTGGCCGACCTGGCGACCGTGGCGCTGATCTACGTCTGGTGCCGGCGCTGGCGCCCGGCGCGCTCGGCAGCAGCGCTGACCGCGCTCTACACCCTCGCGCCGCCGGTCTGGATGGTGGTGGCCTGGTGGGGCCAGGTTGACGCGATCCAGCTGCTGCCGCTGCTCCTGATGGTGGTGCTGCTGGACCGGGCGGGCGGGCGCTGGAGCTGGCTGTGCTGGGCGGCGGCGCTGCTGATCAAGACGCAGGCGATCGTCTTCGCGCCGCTGCTGTTCGTGGCGACACTGCGGCGCTACGGCTGCCGCGGGCTGGCCCGGGGCGGCGCGCTGGCGGCGGCGCTGCTGGCGGTGGGCTGCGCGCCGCTGGCGCTGGCGGGCCAGGGGCCCGGCATGGTCCAGGCCTATGTAGGCGCGGTCGGGCGGTTCCCGCAGGTCACCAACCGCGCCTACAATCTGTGGTACCTGGCGCCGCTCGGCGCCGGCGGATCGGACCAGGCGCGGGCGCTCGGGCTCGTGAGCTATCGCGCCGTGGGCATGCTGCTGCTGGGCGCTGTGGCGCTGCTGATCTGCCTGGCGCTGCTCCGGCGCTACGACGGGCCGGCGCGGGCCGAGGGCGCGGGGCTGCTGGCGCTGGCGTTCTTCCTGCTGCCGACGCAGATCCACGAGCGCTACCTATTCTTCGCGCTGGCATTCCTGGTCCTGCGCGCCGCCAGCGACCTGCGGATCGTCGCGGCGTACCTGGCCCTGGTCGCGACCGCGACGCTGAACATCCTCGGCGCGCTGCGCGGCTTTTGGCCGGGCGCCACGGCGGCGATTGTTGCATCGCCGCTGCCGCTCGCGATCGCGGCGGCCAACCTGGCCGTGCTGGTCGTTCTGCTGGGGCATATGTGGGTGACCAGCCGGACCACAAGCGCGGCCACGCCGGCGCCGGAAGGCCGGCTCTCGCCGACGGGGTAGGACCATTGCGAATTGCAAGATTGCAGATTGAGAGTATGCATTCCCGTGCGATGGTCTATATCCTTTCTCGCTGATTGTTGCGCTCTGTGAGCGCAACAATCAGCGAGAGAGAAAAGAAGAAGCACCTTGCTGCCGCCGGCTAAGAGCCAGGCCGCTTGGAATGCGATAGGACTGAACTGATGCGAACGAACACGCGCCGCAAAATTCTGGTGGCTGTGCAGATCCTGGTGAGCGCCGGCCTGCTGATCTACCTGCTCGGCCAGGTCGATCTCGCGAAGCTGCTGAGCACGTGGGGCGGGCTGCGGCAGCCGTTCCTGTGGCTGGCGCTGGCGCTGCAGCTCGGCGGCGTGCTGATCAGCTCGCTGAAGTGGTGGCTGCTGCTGCGCGCCGCCGGCCAGCCGGTGCCCTACGGCTGGACCGTGCGCACCTACCTGGTCGGCCAGTTCTTCAGCAACTTTCTGCCCACCCAGATCGGCGGCGACGCGGTGCGCATGTACGCGCTCAGCCGGCGGATCGGCCGGCCGGCGATCGCGATCGCCTCGGTGTTCGTCGAGCGGATCACCGGCTTCCTGGCGCTGACCGCGATCGCCAGCGTCGCCCTGGCCGCCAGCGCCGGGCGCTTCGCAGGCGCGCGGCAGGTGCTGCTGGCGGTGGTCGGCTGCATCCTGGTGGCCGCCGCCGGGCTGGTGGTGGCCTTCCTGGCGCCCTGGATCGTGCGCCGGCTAGCGCGGCTCAATCTGCCCGACGCGCTGGGGTGGCGCGGCAAGCTGCGCTCGTTCGCCGACTCGCTCGCGATCTACTACGCTTACCCGCGCACGCTGGCGCTGGTGATCGCGCTGGCGTTCGGCTACCAGCTGAGCTGGATCCTCGTGAACTACGCCGTGGCCCAGGCGCTGGCGCTGGAGATCCCGCTGGCGTTCGTGGCGCTGATGGTGCCGGTCAGCGACATCGTCGGTCTGGTGCCGATCTTCTTCAACAGCCTGGGCGCCCGCGAGGGCACCTACGTGCTGCTGCTGGGGCTGCTGGGTCTGCCGGCCGAGAGCGCGCTGGCGATCTCGTTCGTGATCTTCGGGGTGCGCCTGGTCGTGAGCGCGCTGGGCGGCGTGCTCTACGCGCTGGGCGGGGTCGGGCAGCTGCGCGGCGCGGTCGAGGACGAGGCGCAGAGCGTGCAGGGGGTGGGCGGCGCGGAGAAATGATCGGGTGGCGCCGCCGCTCTCCGGATGCGCACGCCGCTGCCGATGGTTGCGCCGTGCGGGCGCAACCATCGGCAGCGGAACGACGTGATCGCTACTTGCCGCCGAACTTCTTGTACTCGTCGGCCGCGTTCGCCTTGGTGACCTCCTCGGTCTCCAGGACGACCTCCTTGGGCGGCTTCTCGTTTTGTTCGAGAATCTTGGTTGCCCAGTCGATCGCCTGCGCGCCGCCGGTCGGGTAGACGTAGGTCACGCCCAGGCGCCCGTCCATCACCGACTTGATGCCGCCGTCGGGGGTGGGCAGCGCGTCGATGCCGACGAACAGCATCTTGCCCAGGTCCTTGTTGCTGTTCTGCGCGGAGATGATCGCGGCCTCGGCCATCCGGTCGTTGTGGCCGTACACGGCGTCGATCGTGGGGTTGGCCTGGAACATCGCCTGCGAGACCGGAATGGCCTTCTCGCGCAGCCAGTCGGCGTTCTGGCTGGCGATGATCTTGACATCCGCATTGCCCGCGATCCCGTCGCGGAAGCCGTCGCCGCCTCCATGATCCGCTCCTGCGTCGCTTCGGCGTGGGTCAGCTCGGCGACCAGCCGTCCCTCGCATAGCACCAGCACGCGATCGCACATCGCCAGGATCTCCGGCAGCTCCGACGACGCCATGATGACCCCGGCGCCGTCGTGCGCGAGCTGGCTGATCAGCGTGTAGATCTCAGCCTTTGCGCCGACGTCGATGCCGCGCGTTGGCTCGTCCAGCAGCAGCACGGATGGCCCGGTCAGCAGGCACTTTGCCAGCGCGACCTTCTGCTGGTTGCCGCCCGACAGCTTGTCGACCTCGGTGGCGCTGCTTGGCGTCTTGATCCGCAGCTGCGCGATCGATCGCTGGATCGCCTCGTGCTCAGCCCGGCGCCGAATGAACTGGTAGGCCAGAAACTGCGGGAGCGCGGCCAGGCTCATGTTGTGGCCGACCGACAGCTTCATGATCAGGCTCTGGCTCTTGCGGTCTTCGGTGACGAAGGCCAGCCCGGCCTGAATGGCGGCTCGCGGCGATGCGATCACGCGCTCCTGCCCCGCGATTACAACCCGCCCGCGCACGCGCCGCGGCGAATAGACGCCGAGAGCGTCTCCAGCAGCTCGGTCCGTCCGGCGCCCATCAGCCCCGCGACGCCCAGGATCTCGCCGCGCCGCAGGCTGAATGTGATATCGTACAGCGCCCGCCCGCCCCGGCGCTCGTTCGACAGCAGGCTCAGATCTTCGACACGCAGAATCTCCTGGCCGACCGGCGCGCTCTGCTTGGGGAACAGGTCGCTCAGGCTGCGCCCGACCATCATCCGTATCAGCTCGCGCTGGTCGGTCTCGGCGACGAGACGCGTGCCGATGTATTCGCCGTCGCGCAGCACGGTGACGCGGTCGGCGATCTGGAAGATCTCGTCCAGCTTGTGCGAGATGTAGATCATTGTGACGCCGGTCTGCCTGAACCCGCGGATGACGGCGAACAGACGCTCGATCTCTGTCTCGCTCAGGGCCGACGTCGGCTCGTCCAGGATAAGCAGGCGCGCGTCGAGCGAGAGCGCCTTGGCGACCTCGACCAGCTGCTGCTCGCCGACGCGCAGCCACTTGACCTGGGGTCGGGGGCGATGCGCAAATTCAGTCGCTCCAGCAGCGCGCTGGCCTCGCGCTCCATGCCGGCGATGTCGAGCGCCCCCAGCGGCGTGTGCAGCTCGCGGCCGAGGAAGATATTCTCGGCGATGGTCAGCTCAGGGATCAGGTTCAGCTCCTGGTGGATAGTTGCGACTCCGTGGCGCTTGGCATCGCGCGGCCCGCTCCAACGGCGGTGGGCGGCTCCGCCAAGTTCAACAGCTCCAGCATCGCCGCATAGCCGCCAGGCTGCCGGTAATCGGCGTAGCGAGTCAGGTCGTCGCTGATGGCGATCCGCGCTGCCACCAGCGCCTGCTCGTAGCCGACTTGGCGCTCTCTGGCCGTGCTGAACTGCCGCGGCCCGGAGATAAAACCAATCTTTCGATGGCCCAGGCGGATCAGGTGCGCCCCCGCGGCGCGCGCGCCCGCGATATTGGCGGCGGCAACGCTGTCGCAGTCCAGCCCCGGCGGTGTCCGGTCGATCGCGACCAGCGGCACTTTAGCTTTGAGAAACGGTTGATAGACGCCGGTCTCCACGGTGCTTGACGCGAAGATGATGCCCGCTACCCCTCCGACCGCAGCGTTGCCAGGTAGAGCTGTTCGCGCTCGGGCAGCTCGTCCGAGTTGCCGAGCAGCAGCACATAGTTGGCGGCCAGCAGGACGCTCTCGATGCCGCCGATGACGCTGGTGAAGAAAGGGTTCTGGATGTCGGAGATGACCACGCCAATCGTGCGCGTGGCGCGCGCGCAGATTGCGCGCGATCTGGTTGGGGTAGTAGTCCAGCTCGCGCACGGCGTCGCTTACGCGCGCGCGCAGCGAGTCGCTCACCCTTCCGCCGCACGGCACTGGTCCAGGCCCAGATCACCGCCCTGCGGACCACCCTGGCGGCCACCCAACCGACCTGGGCGGCGCTCGGCGATCAGCTGCAGGAGTTGGCCTGGCAGCGGGACCTGTTCTTCCAGGGCGTCACGCCGCCCAGCGCCCGCGCTCTTCGGCAGCAGGCGCGGCGGGACCAGCAGATTGCCCGCGTGATCGGGCGCCGCGCGACCCTGGACCAGCGGATCGGCAAGCTCCAGGCCCAGCAGGCCGAGCGGCAGACCTGGCGGGCCCAACGGGAGGCCGACAACGCCAGTGGGAGCACCCTGGCGCCCATCGTGATCCGACTGGATGCCGGGTTTGCGACGGATGCCAACCTGGCCTGGGTGATTGAGCTGGGCTACACGGTAGTGACCAAGGTGCAGAGTGGCCACACCACCACGCGCCTGCAGCGCGGCATCCCCGCCGCTGCGGTGTGGGAACGGGTGGGCGCCAATGCCGCAGCCATCGCGCTGGGACCCCAGCGGATCGGCGACGGCCGGTACGCGCGCGAGGCCTTGCAGGTCCGCTACCAGTTGCCGGAGGGGGAGCGGCACACGACCTTGCTGTATTACGCCGCCGCCCCTCCACCAGCGCCCGCAGCGTGGTTTGCGCACGACAACGGGCGGCAGGTGCTTGAGGCGGGCAGCAAGGAGAATCAGGGCGGGTTCAGCATGCGCCGGCCGCTGGGACGCTCGGAGTGCGGCATGCAGCTTCAGGAGCAGGTCGCACTGTTCGCCGCCAACGTCGTGCGTTGGGCCGCGGCGTGGGCGCGCGCGCCGATCCAGGACGTGCCGCCGACCCTGGCACGGGCGCTGACCGAGGTCAAGACGCTGGTGCGGGTCGTCGCCCACCGCCGGGCGTGGCTGGTTGAGACCGCGTTGGGATGTGGGTTGGTGTTCGATAGCCATAGTCCGTTTGCCGGCGCCGTCCTGATGATTGCTGGGCAAGTGGTGGATCAGAACGTCCTGCGCTTGTTTCCGATCGGCACAACCACGATGCATCAGGTCACATGAGGCCTGGTTGCACAAAACTTACGCTAGAATAGCTCTTGAGGATGTGATAGTACGTCTCTGGCTTCCATCAGTAAAATCGCTCATGGCGAAACTATTTCGAGGCTGATCCGTGCGCAACGTCATCGTGCATGCCTATCTGGTCGGAACGACGTCACACCATGCCCAATCACGTACGCAACGCCAGCGCGCCTGCTCATCCAGCCACAACGCCATCGCGGCATGCTCACTCGTATGCGCAGCCTCATCGCGCATGCCCATCCAATCGCAACGCCGTCGCGCCATGCTTTATGATGTGTGCAACGTGATGGCGTGCCGGGCTTTGTTGCATAACGCAAGACCGCGGCGAAAAAAGGGCGGTGGTCCCCCGTTTTCGTGGACCGCTAGACCGCGCGGACCGTTTCGGTTTGTGGCATGCCGCGGTGCGGCAGCTGATTGCGCGCGGCCCACCGAATCGCGCCTTCCGTCGCGTGCCCCGCCGTCGTCCGGCTGCTGCGGGGGTCGCCAAAAAGCGTCGTCAAGCGGAAGCCCGCCGGCGCAGCCAGACGCCGACGCTGCTCGTTCGCCGCCACCTGCCCCGCGGCGCGGCCACTTGCCCCACGGCGTGCACGTGGCGCAGTGCGGGCGGCCCACACGGACCCAGCGGTGCCG
>WNGB01007125.1_pt1 | contig 16222 bp, 16 predicted proteins | sample 5400681 | NCBI WGS metagenome assembly WNGB01 (sample SAMN13153367, study PRJNA577476) | soil metagenome | isolation source: 115 cm soil or saprolite under grassland replicate 2 | place: USA:California | collected 2016-06-15 | reverse complement strand
TGCAAACCTCCTAATCATTCAGTATCGGTTGTGGCCGCTTAGGGGCCCAATCGTAGTTATTTAAAGTGCAATGGAGGTGCCGGTAGGGGCTCCGGCTCCGAGTCACTGGCACTGGAAAAAAAAGCGGGAATTTCACTTAAAGCTGCATGCGAATAGCAAACTATTTAGCGAACGCAAAATTTATCACTTTTATTATAATCAACTAATCAATTACCTATTAGAAGCCGTTATTATACATAATAAAGTATACATCATTTGTCATATATAATAAAATATACATCATTTAGGAAACAGACCCGCTCTGAGTTTCCAACCCAAAGAGATATTCGCAAGCGATTGATAGATGTCGACGGTTTTCGTCGATGCCGGAGAGCCGCGTCCCTGGGGAAGAATCACAGCGTGCTTGACTTTCGGATTCTCTTGCTAAAGACTGCGCGGCTATCGACGCTACGAATTACCGCCAGGTCCACGGGCTGTAGCGTCCTGACGCTTGTTCTGAGGGCATCTCTTGCCATGAAAGCTGCACGCGGAGTTCGAAGTCTTCGAGCCGCTCGGCTTAGGCTGAACGCGTCTTCTTATTCTGGCCCGTTCCTTCCCCGCAAACCACGAAAACACTCTTCGCTGAACAGATCTCTCGATACCTTAAAGAAGGAGGTTGAGAAATGACCGCTGGAACAGTCACGAGTGCTGCGGGAGCAGCCGAAGGAGTCCAAGTCAGCCGATGGTGGCGCGTCGTGGGCGGGCTATTGATGAATCTCGCGCTCGGGTCCCTTTACGCCTGGAGTGTTTTCGTCGCACCACTGGAGAAGGAGTTCGGGTGGAAGCGGGCGGCCACCTCCAGCGTCTTCGGGTGGGCTGTCGTCGTGTTCGCCATCTCTTTCATTCTCGCAGGGCGGCTGCAGGACAAGCTCGGTCCCTTCAAGATCTCGATGGTCGGCTGCATTCTGCTGACTATCGGCTTCCTGCTCTCCGCCAGGACCACCAGCCTGCCATACCTGATCTTCACCTTCGGCATCCTGGTCGGCATCGGCAATGGCTTCGGCTACGCGACGCCCATCCCGGTCATGGCCAAGTGGTTCCCTGACAAGCGCGGTCTGGCCGTGGGTCTGGCCGTGGCCGGCTACGGCGGCGGGTCGGCCATCTTCGGACCTCTGGCTAACCTGTGGCTGATTCCCAAGTACGGCTGGCGCCCCACCTTCGTCATCCTGGGCGTCATCTTTTTCGTAATGACCTTCCTCGGAGCGTTCCTGCTGAAAAATCCTCCGGTCGGGTACCGCCCGCCGGGCTGGACGCCGGCTCCCGCGGCGAAGGCAGCCGCGACGACCTACGAGTTCTCTCCGGGAGAAACGTTGCGCACTCCCACGTTCTATTTCATGTGGATCGCGTACGCGCTCGGAACCTTCGCCGGATTCATGGCCATCAGCCAGCTCGTCCCGTTCGCCAAGAGCATGAAGATTCCGACCGCAGCCCTACAGACCATCACCCTCGTCATCGGCGCCGCTGGCAACGCCTCGGGTCGGATCCTCTCGGGCTGGATGTCAGATGCCATCGGCCGTCTGAACGTCCTGCGCCTGATGATCGCCATCTCGGCGGTGGCCATGCCACTGCTCTACCTGACCGGCAACAATATCGCCATGCTCTACCTGATGGTGTTCATCGTCTACTGGTGCTACGGCACGCAACTGTCGGTGAACGCCTCCACGACGTCGGACTTCTGGGGCACGAAGAACGCCGGCATCAACTACGGACTGCTGTTCAGCGCTTGGGGTGTGACAGGCTACTTCGCAGCCAAGGTTGGTGGCATGCTTTTCGACAAGTACAAGAACTACCAGGCCGCGTTCTACACCGCCGCGGTTCTGGCTGTTATCGCGCTGGTTTTCGAGATGCTCGCGAAGCGACCAACGCCACCGAGCACCGCGAGCGCATGACGATGCGAGTTCTATTTATGATGTCATATTATGATCTTCTATTATGATGTGATTTTTCCAATACCGTGTCCCCATCGGAGTGGCCCGCTCCGTCGGGAATACGCTTTTCCAGCACAAACAGGAGGTGCGAATGGCTGAGACCACGTTTCCCAAACACAAAGTCTTAGATTGGCCGGCGGTGCCGCCCCCCACTCCCGACGAGGTCTACGCAGGCATGTCGGATCAGGCGAAGGAGTACCCCCTTTCGCTGGAGGCGATGCTTCGGCAGACGGAGAACTTCAAGAAACCCGAGAATCTCACCACGGTCCGCGTCCTCGACTTGAGCAAGGGGATGATCATCGGCAACTGGTGCTCCTCGATGCTGTCGGAGCTGGGCGCCGACACCATCAAGTGCGAGCCGCCGGACGGCGACCCGTTGCGGTGGCTGACGCCGTTCGGGCGCAAGGAGTACATGTTCAAGGACGCCGAAACCGGCGAGCCGATCGGTCTCCACTTCCTCCATGAGATGCGCAATAAGCAGTCCATCACACTCAATCTCGAGAAGGAAGAAGGCCGCGAGCTCCTCAAGAAACTCGCGGTACACGTTGACGTGCTGATCGAGAACTACCCGCCCGGGCAGTTCGATGCCTGGGGAATCGGCTACCGGCAGTTGAAGGAGATCAACCCTCGGCTCGTCTATGCCTGGGTCGGGCAGAAGGGCCAGTGGGGTCCATCAAAGGATAAGCCGGGCAACCTCGACCCAACGGCGCAGGCGGCTTGCGGGTTTGTCCATGGTACTGGCCTTCCGAAAGAATTCGGCGGACGGCCCACACGCTCGGCCATGTGGATGGCCGACCAGGTCGGGGGCACCTCGACGGCCATGGGAATCCTGGCCGCGCTTCTCTATCGCGACAAGGTCTCGGGCAAAGGCCAGTTCGTGGAAGGGACCGCGGCCGAAGGGGTCATGCGGATCCTGGACTACAACTGGGCATGGTATGGGATGGACGGGAGCATCCGGCCCCGCTACGGGAACTGGGACCTGGCCATCAATATCTATGCTGTCAATCCATGCAAGGACGGTTACTTCATGGTGGGCGGCGGGCACGATCGCCTCTGGTACCGGATCTGGCGGACAGTGGGCCAGACCCGTCCCGACCTGGAGGACGAGATCCTGGACGACAAGAGTCTGCGCGTCGTCGTGGCCCGGCTTCCTCACATGAAGCAGGTCAAAACGTACACAGTGCTCGCCGACTGGCAGAAAGACCATTCACGCGCCGAGGCCATGAAGGAACTCCTCGCGCAACAGGTCGCGTCGGGCGGCGTCAACTACGTCGACGAGGTTGCCGAAGATCCGCACTTCAAGTATCGCGGGCACGTCGACCAAGTCGAAGACCGGCTCTATGGGAAAGTTCTCTTCGGCACGACGCCCTTCATCCAGCACAAGGCTCCAGGGCGCCTGAAGTGGATCGGCCGGCCGCTCGGATACGACAACGAAGAGGTCTACCTGAAACTCTTGGGGCTCGGTAATGAACAGCTCGCCGGGCTCAAGAAGCACGGTGTGGTCTGAGGAGGCAAGCAAGATGGCGACAGTCGACTTTGAAACCTATTGTGAAAAGCTCTTCGATCACAAAACGGCTTTCGGAAAGCCGGAAGTGTTGAAGGGTTATCGAGTTCTTTCCTGTACGCAGTACATCCTCGGCCCTTCCTGCGCCAGCTACCTGGGCGAGTTGGGAGCCGAGGTGATCAAGATCGAGGCGCCGCGTCGCGGCGAGCCGATGCGTCACACCACACCGTTCAACGAGCCCCTGCTCTACCCGCTCTCCCGCTGGCAGCCGGAGGCGGGGACAGGCCTCGGGTTCTTCGGTGCCAATTTCAACGAGGAGTTCGTCACCCTCGACTTCCACCGCCCGGAAGCCAAGCAAGCCATGTTGGAGCTCGCGGCCAAGAGCGACGTCATGGTTCAAAACTACCGGCCGGGGACGTTCGATCGTTGGGGAATGGGTTATCAGCATCTCTCCAAGGTCAATCCCCGACTCGTCTATCAGTGGCTGGGTGGCTTCGGGGGTTGGGGGCCGGGGCGCGTTCGCGCTTCGTACGACATTCTGGGTCAGGCCCAGGGCGGCGCCTTCGGGATCACAGGCGAAGCCGCTGATCGCGGAGGAACGCCGGCCAAGCACACCATCTGGCTGGCGGACTACTGGGGCGGCATGATGGCCGCGGTCCAGGTCCTGGCCGCTCTCTACTGGAGAGACACGGTCTCCGGAGAGGGAACCTTCATCGAGTACTCACAGGTTCACGGTGTCACACGGATGCTCGAGTATGCGCTTCCTCTCTATGGTCGGTACGGCATCCGGCGAGAACGCTGGGGCAACTGGGACACAGAACTCTGCGTGCACGGAATCATCCAGTGCGGCAAGTCCTCCTATCCCGGCTCCAAGAATCCCCAGGAAGCCGAGGTCGGCTACATTCTCGTCACTGCCCACACCGACGAGGACTTCAAGAAGCTCTGCGGCGTCATCGGGCAGAAAGACGTGGCCACGAAGTTCGCCAAGCACGACGAACGCGTCAAAGCGGAAAACCAGGGACCCATCTACGAGGCCCTCGAGGTGTGGGCCAAGGACAAGACCAAGGAAGACGTGGCCACGCTCCTCGACAAGGCGGGCATCCTGAATCAGCCGGTGTGGAATGCGAAAGAAGTCTCCGAACATCCGCACTGGAAGATGCGCGGCGCGGTCCAGTGGATCGACGATCCGATGTACGGCGACGTTCACGCGCAGGGCCCGGCCTTCAAGATGTCCGACACGCCGCCGCGGCTGAAGTGGACCATGAAGCCCTGCGGCGCCGATAACGAGAAGGTCTACGGCCGGCTCCTCGGCTGGTCGAAATCAAAAATTGCGCAGATGGAAGAAGCGGAGGTGATTTGACATGACCATTGAGACGATGCCTGAAGTCAGAGTCAAGCAAGGTCTGGTGCTCACATGCACCAAGTGCCTAACCAAGAACTACCTCGATCCCTACCCTTTCTGGAACTTCGAGGGCAATACCAAGTGCGCCGGCTGCGACACGCTCTACGCGATGAAGTTCGTCAAAGGCCAGCTCATGAGCGGGCCCGGGGCCGGCTCGGGGAAGGCTGATCTGCTGCCGGGTTACGCCGAGGACAAGGAAGGCAAGGAGATTAGCAGCGGAGGGAAGATCCGCCCGGCTCCCCAGGCGCGGCCCGATCCGTTCAGTGGAAAGCAAAAGCAGATTTCGCAAAGCTTGCGCGGTAAACCGGTCAGCGGCCATCCGCTCAAAAAGGAAGAGCTGGTGGGAAGCCGAGCCAAGTTCATCGCCGATCTGCACAAGACCTAAATGAGGAGACGACAACGTGTCAGTGATTGATACAGCAAAGACCGGCACAGCAAAAAAGGAGTCAACCTCCCGGTGTTGCGAATATTTCGAGGAGGCACTGGATCCGAACATTCGGCGGGCGTATATCGGCTACTGCAAGGCGCGCGCGTGGCCCTTTACCGTCATGGTACCCATTGGTGGATTCGACGACGCATGCCCAAAGCCGCCGATCAAGCGGACCGCTGGAGCCAGTAAAGGATAGACGTGGCGAACCTCCGCGAGGAGTTCGAGCGGCGTTACGGACCGCTCTGGTCGGGTGCATCGTCTGTTGTCATTGACGGTGTCACCTTCGAGCTCGCCCACGTGCTCCGGCGGCTCGGCTTCGGTTTCGAGGGAATTCGCCTCATCGATGCACCCGCGGTCGGGAACGGACGGTACGCCGTTCGTTTCTTCGACGGTGAGGAGAGGCGCATCGTCTGTATCGAGTTCGGCGCGGACATCAACTCTGTTCTGGAGGAGCATCGCGTTCACATCGCCGAGTGGTTGGGCGATGCCTACTTCGAGACAGAGTGGGAAGTGCACTGTCCCATGGATTTTTAAAGAGGAGAAGCTATGAAGGTCAAATTCTTCTATTCCACTAAGGACAAACCCGGCGAGCAGTACCCGTGCAACATCACGGCTGCTCTCGATAAGGTCAAGGCGCTCAAGAATACAGGCGTTGACGTCGAGGCGATCGATGTGTCGAAAGTGGATGACGTTTTTCGTCTCTACCACGCCGCCCTGACCGGTCCACCGGCGACGGTGCGCGCGGTCTTTGGCATGAAGGGGGCGCTGGAGGATGACTTCGGTCGCCGCACGCCCGCCCTCCTCGTCTACGGTGACCCGAAGGACCGCTACCCTACTGATGCCTACCCGCGGCAGGATCAGGCCAGAGGGGGACTTGTCGGCTGCGAGAAAGCGCTCGACGACCTGGCCAAGGGATAGGAGGCCACCCTTGAGTAAAATCCCAACGAACTACCTTCCCCCGAAGGAGTACCAGCCCCAGCGGATATACAAACTGAAGGAGTTCGCGAGCTACCCGGATCCGCTCAACAGCACCGAGGAGCTTCTCGACAAACAAGTGACGGCGGGACGAGGTGATAGCCGCGCCGTCCTGTTCGCCGACAAGGTCATCACCTACAAGCAACTCCTTGGGGCATCGAACAAGATCGGCAACGCTTTGAGGAAGCTCGGGGTCGAGGAGGAGGATCGAGTCATGCTCCGATCTCCGAACGTCCCCCCCGCCCTCTTCACCAACTTCGGCGTCTTGAAGCTCGGAGCGGTGATCGTTCCGACTTCGCCCATGCTCTCCCCAAACGAGATCGCCCACATCGCCAATAACGCGGAAGCGAAGGTGATCGTAGTGGCTACGCAGTTTTTGGAGGGAGTGATCAAGGCAAAGCCGAATCTCAAGACGGTGAAACACGTGATCGTGTTCGGTGGTCAGGCGGAGGAATTGAAGGCGCAAGGACTTCTCAGCTACGAGGACCTCGTCGCCAACGAGTCACCGACGCTCGATCCGGTTCGGCGCTCTCGCACGGCTGTCTCGGTCCTTCTCTACACGTCGGGAACGACCGGCATGCCGAAGGGAACGGCCCACTACATGGAAGAGGCCTTGATCGTCCCGGACACATTCGGCAAGTACGGATGGAAAGTCCAGCCCGACGACATCATCTGCGGCCCGGCGCCCATCTCATTGGCTGCCGGTTACTCGACTGTGGCAACGATCCCGTTCCGATTCGGAGCCGCGGCATCCCTCATCGCCAGGTTCACGCCCGAGGGGCTCTTCGAGCAGATCCAGAACCACAAGGTAACGATCCTGAGCGCGCTCCCGACGGCGTATCGGAAGATGCTCGAGGTCCCCGACGCAGAGAAAAAGTACGATCTGTCAAGCCTTCGAGTGTTGACCGGCGGCGGCGAATCGCTGACTGCGAAAACGTATTCTGATTGGAAGGCTCGCTTCAAACAGGAGATCTATGAAGGTCTCGGTACCACCGAGATGATGTACGTTTTCGTCTCCAGCGTGGCCACCAGGAAAGTCAAGCCGGGAGCGATCGGCACCGCGATCCCAGGGTACGAGATCCAGGTCGTCACCGAGGAGGGGAAGGTCGCCAAGCCGGGAGAACTGGGACGGCTTTATACCCGCGGCCCAACGGGAACGCTCTATTGGCGTCCACTCGAGGAAGGCGGAAGCCTCCTCGAGAAGCAGAAGTCGCTCATTCGCGAAGGGTGGGTCTTGGTGGGCGACTTCGTCACCATGGACCAGGACGGCTACATCAGTTTCGTGTCGCGCCAGGAGGATCTGATCAAGAGCTCCGGCTACCGCATCGGTCCCGAAGAAATCGAAGACGCTCTTCTCAAGCACCCCGCCGTGGCGGACGCCGGCGTGATCGGAGTTCCCGATGCCATCCGTGGGCAGAACGTCAAGGCCTTCATCATCCTGAAGCCGGGCCAAACGCCGAGTGAGGACCTGAAGAAGAAAATCATCGATAGCTGCCGCGAAAACATCGCGATCTACAAGCTGCCGCGAATTCTCGAATTCGTCACGGAGCTTCCGCGCACGCTGCAGGGAAAACTTCTGCGCCGGATCTTGCGGGACAAGGAGCCGGTCGCCGCGTCATAAAACGCTTCGGGATATCAGAGCCTCAGGCACCAGGACGGAATCCTGACGCCCGAGGCCTGACCCCTTCACTGCATGAAAGCCACATACGCACGAGAAAAGAGCGGACGTTCGACCTACGACGAACGGTACGAGAAGTTGCTGGAACTCGCGGAGAGCCTCCTAGCGCACCGCGATCAGATCATCCGGGCCGCAGTCCACGACATCCAGTTCACCGTGAAAGACGTGGCGGCGGAAGTGGACATATCAATCGACCGGCTCAGGATGTTCGCTGAGGCGAAATCAATCCTCGAGGAAAGAGAGTCCCTCGGAGGAGAGGGCTCTTTCGTGTCGCTTATGCTGTCCTACAACGGCAGCACGTGGCTCAACACGGCCATCACTTCGATCTACATGGTGGGGAACCGCGTGAACGTGAAGTTTTCCTCCAAGGGATCGACCCTTTCTGCGCTCACGGAGTCCATCTACAAGCCAATCTTCGGTGACGCGATTCGCTTCTCGCGTGAGAGGGGAAAAGATTTTCTCGAACGCGCTCTGAAGGACGCGGACATCTCCTCGCTCGTCGTCTTCGGATCGGATGACACCGTTTTGCCGTATGAGCAGGCGGTCCGACTGAGCGGGAAGAAGCTCATCTTCGAGGGACCGGGACAGGATCCGTTCATCGTCTTCGCAGACGCGGACCTCACCCTGGCGATGAATGACCTCGTCTCTGCGAAGTTCTATTACTCGGGGCAGACCTGCGTCGCGCCGAAACGAATTTTCATCCATCGGTCGATCTACGACGAGTTTCTGCAGGAGTTTCGGGCACGTGTTCGCGCGCTCGTCGTCGGCGCCCCTGAGGATGGGCGGACTGACGTGTCGCCGGTCGCAAGCTCGCTAGCGGTGAACCGCATTCGCGAGCAGCTTGCTGATGGCGTGCAGAAGGGGGCGAAAATCGTCCAGGGTGGAGAGATCGTCGGCAATTTGATTTACCCGACAATCGTCCGCGATGCCACGGACGCGATGCTTGGCATGCAGGAAGAGGTGTTCGGGCCGGTGGCATTTACCACTCCATTCGACACGAAGGACGAAGTTGTGGCTCGGGCAAAGAAGCACAAATATGGACTGCGCGCTGCCCTGTTCGGCGGAAAAGAAGCGGAAGAGGCGGCAAAAGAGTTGGCCGGGGAACGTTACTGCCACCCCGTACCCGAATATACCTTTGGAAAATTCGGAACGATTGCTCTCAACCAGCGGCGCAGCGAGTCCTGGCGTGGAGCGTTGGTCACCAAGCCGGTCGGCGGTTATGGATACTCGGGCTGGATTTGGGAAACTGTAGATGGGTCGTTCCGCATCAAACAGGGACCGAAACTCCTGAGCATTGAGACATCGATATGACCGAACTGGCGATCCAATCCACTGCCGCCGCGCATCTCACCGTCAGGCCATCCGACCTGGCCAGCAATCTCAATATCGAGACAGAGGATGCCTTTCCCGCAGTCTTCGCGACGTCGCGCATGGTGGCGCTGATGGAGGTCGCGGCCGCGCGTCTTCTGCGCTCGCAATTGCGCGAAGGTGAGCTCTCGGTCGGCGTCACGCTCGAGGTCAAGCACACGGCGGCCACTCCGCTCGGTGGCAACGTCACCGCGACGGCGAAGTACATCGGGCGCGAGGGGAAGCTCTTTCTCTTCGAAGTCTCGGCCGCGGATGACGCAGGCGAGATCGGCCGTGGCACACACAAACGGGCGATCGTCACCACCGAACGGCTCATCGCCGGTGCGGCTCAACGTGGAGCGAAAACCTGAGGTTCGAAGTCCTCGGGCAGCACCTTGAATATCGCTGGATCGGACCGCCGCCTAACGACGCACCATCGATCGTGTTCCTGCACGAAGGGCTGGGCTGTGTCGGCATGTGGCGTGACTTTCCCGATCGCATCGCGTCCGCGACCGCCTGCGGCGCGCTCGTTTACAGCCGGTTGGGCTATGGCGCGTCCGATCCCATCCGTGGGCCGCGGCCAGTTCGCTTCATGCACGACGAAGCGCTCGACGTGCTCCCCGCGATCATCGAACGCTTCAAACTCGAAGAGGCGATCCTTTTCGGCCACAGCGATGGCGCGTCGATCGCTGTCATTTATACAGGCGCAACGCGACGGCCGTTACGAGGGCTAATTCTCGAAGCGCCTCACGTCTTCATCGAAACTGTTTGCATCGAACGTATCCAGCGACTCGAGGAAGAGTACGAGACGACGCGCCTGCGAGAGCGCCTCGCGCGATATCACGGCGCCAATACTGACTCAATGTTCAGGACTTGGATCGACGTATGGCTCAATCCAGAGTTTCCGCAATGGAACATCGAAGAATACTTGCCGGCGATCACCGCCCCGGTGCTGGTCGTACAGGGCGAAGACGACGAGTACGGTACTCTCAAACAGGTTGATGCCGTGCTAAGGCAGGTCAACGGTCCGGCCAAATCGTTGGTGTTGGCAAACTGCGGTCACTCGCCGCATTCCGATCAGCGCGACGCGGTGCTCGAAGCCGTCACGCAATTTGTGCGACAGACGCTCGGCCTCGGATGACGCGTCCCCTCATCCGCGCTTCGGGCACCTTCTCCCCGTCAGCGGGGAGAAGGGCACTCGCGGGAGATCCCTCGCCCCGCGAAGCTGGGAGAGGGTGGCGCGGAGCGCCGGGTGAGGGGCGTGACTAGGACGCAGGCACCGGTTGGCGGGCTTCATTCAAGAGCTGCCGCGTTCCGTCGGATCGCATTGCGTCCCGATCGGTCTGGATAGCGAGCAAGCGTGACTGCCAGGGCGACAGGCTGAAGGGCTCGCCCTTGGGCGAACCGACATAGGTATCGATCAGGTCGCGATAGAACCTGACCATGCGCTCCACGAGCGGCACGGGATACTCGCGCCCCTGCACCTTTAGGCAGCTAACCCCAAGATCGATGAGATGCGGAATGTCCTCCAGAAGGAAGAACGCATCGTTCTTTAGGGCAACGCTGTTTTCCCACTTTTCATCACCGGAGTAGAGCTCCCACGATTCCATACAGACGCGGTAATCGAGCCCGCCGCGGTTCGGGCTCCCCTTGAACAGATCCTTCCCGAATTCATCTGTGGTGCGCTCGAGGCGATGATAGGGCGACATCCAACATTTTCCGAGGTATGTGTAGCACTTGTTGGCGTGAATCAGGATCTCGATGCCGACGTCGATCTGATCCTTCCGCGAAGCCAGCTCCTTGAGGGTCAGCTTTGAGTCCGCCACAACCTGTGAGACGCCGATCGATCGGTAGAAACGCACATCTTCGTTGTTGAGAATGTTGGCGCCGATGCTTGCGTGGATGGTGAGGCTGGGGAAGCGGCGGTGAACCTCTGCAATGGCGCCAATGTCCGTCATGATCGCGCCATCCACACCCCACGACACGAAGTGCTCGATTTTCCGGAGCATCGGAGCGACCTCATGGGACTGCATGTTCGTGTTGAAGGCCACCCGCAGCTTCGCGCCGCCGCCATGGGCGATTCCGATGGCATCATGCACCTCGTCATCGGATAGTTCGTAACGGTCGCGCCGCCGGCTCCATCCGCGGGGACCGACGTAGAGGGCGTTCGCGCCGCCCGCCACCGCTGCCGCGACCATCGGAAGATTGCCTGCCGGTGCGAGAAGTTCAATCATGAGCCGCTCCTTTTCGATCTACGACTCCACGCGAGAGACTGTCAGTAACGATCCCATCGCGTCCGGCCGGATGCCGGTGTAGTCCATTCCGCTTTTGCCGAAGTAGAACCCGTTACAGAGACCGATCCGGGCATGACGCAGGAGGGTTTCGCTCCAGCGATCGTCCGTCTCACCATCGCCGCCGGCGGCACGATCAAGCGCCGCACGGTACACCGCAGCGACCTCGCACCGGTAGGTGGGAGTCTCCGAAATGGTCTCGATTCGGAAGTGCCGGTGGCCTTCGGCCAGAAGGCGCGGCAGGTGCTCCAACATGCACACGTCCTTGCCGCTCAAGATCCCCTTGCCAACCGACTTCATTGCCCAGTCACCTTGTTTGAGGAACAAATCCTTCTGACAGAGATCGGGACACTTGACGCCCCACTTCTCCTCGTATTCGAGCAGGAAGCAATAGTCCGAGACCCCCAACGGCATCTTGCCATGCACCAGGAGCTCCATCGGCGCGCCGCACTCGGTCGTGATCTCGCGGATTTCGTCCAGACTCAGCTCGTAGTTCGGAGTGAACCGCACAGCCCCGAAACTGCGAAGGACCTCGATGCCGGGGCCCGTGTAAACGTTCGCGAATCCGCCGACGTGCAGCGGCAACTGGGGAAACTCCTCGTGGGCGATCTTCAGGATCCCGAGATTATGAACCTCAACCGCTTCGGCACCCGCCACCGCCGAGGCTTCCAGCATCTTCCGCACCTTCGGTAGGAAATCGTTACGCGGCGCCGCGTACGTCGTCACGTAGGCGCGTTTTCCCTGATCTCGAAGAATGTGGAGCCCCTCCTCGAGATCATCGAGCCGCTCCAGGAAGTTTGCTTCGTAGATCCGGCAGTACGTGTCACCGAGATAGACTGCATCGTAGTCGCGGAGATCTGACTCGCGGAGGTCCCGCAGATTCGCAATCGTCGTGTTCAACTCGTAGTGGTTCATCCCCTCTCCTTATCGTCCCACCACAGCCCACGCCGCCGGTAATACAGCCGACTCCGCGACTGGAGCCATTGGGGTGTCGATCGCTTCCCGGTAGCGTCGGACGAGGGACGCCAGAAGATCCGTTGGCAGACTTCGCCCCTGAAGCTTCAAGACATCCACGCCTGCTTCAGCGTATGCCCCGACATCCGCAAGCCGGCTGATTTGCCGGCTGGGAAAGAATCGGCTGTCCACGCGCTCGCCGCTGCGGAACAGCTCCCACGGTTGCTGGCAGATCTTGAAGCAGACTCCGACACCTCCCCGCTTCATGCTGCCGGTCTGGCGCATCCCTCGATTCGCGCCCTCCGGCATGTGGCCGGCGATGGGAAGACGCGAAGGTTTGAGATGCACGTAGCTCGGCATCGAGCACTTTCCGAGCAGGATGAACTCCTCGACCATGTGGACCATGATCTCTACGGAGATTCCTTGGACCGTTCTGATCTCGCGCATTTCTGCGGGGCTCACCGTTCCCGGCAGGACGACAGCGCGAGCGCCAATGTCGCGGAAGAACGCGACATCCGCAACCGTCTGCGCGCCACAGCCGATGCTGGCCGTCAAGCGAAGTCTCGGAAACCGCCGCCGCAGCGCGGTCAGAATGCCGACGTCATTCACGATGATGTCTTGAATCCCCTGATCGAGGAGAGCGGGGACGCGCTCAAAGAGTTGAGCGCACTCCTGCGGTTTCGGAATGGTATTGATCGCCACATGGAGCGTCCGGCCGGCTGACGCGACCTCTCGCTGCGCAGCCACCAGCTCACCCCAGTCGAGTTCTCCCCGCGCCCCGCCTCGGCTCCAGCCCTCGAGGCCCACGTACACGGCGTCTGCGCCAGCGTCGAGCACAGCGGGAACGGCCTCCGGACTTCCGGCCGGAGCCAGGAGAAGGGGGACGGCAGCGTGGCCGAATACTTCGTGCCGTCGACTATTCATGATGTGAAGTAATTCTATTCTCTGTCAGCCGAGGGGAGTCAAGCGGATTCTCCTATAATGTAGGTCGATGGCCACGCGCCAGAGCCTCTCGGAGACTTACCGCACGATGGCTCATCTACGGCGGTTTTTCGAGTCGGTGCGGAGGACCATCACCACCGAGCAGACGGATGGCGGTCTCACTCCTGCGCAGCAGTTCGTCCTCCTGACGCTCGCGGGCAACCCCGCGAACGAGTCCCTGACCATGGGCGATCTGGCGCGGCAGACCTTCGCCACGATGAATACGACGTCCGCGCTCGTCCGACGGATGGAACGTGCCGGGCTCGTCCGCACCAAGCGCTCTTCGAAGGATCGTCGGTTCGTCTACGTCGAGCTGACCCCCTTGGGTGAACGAAGACTTCGCCCCTCCACGGCCGCGGTGGTGGAGGCCCTGCGCGCCGCGGCCGACGAGCAGGGGCGGGCCCAACTGCGCGCGGCGTTCGAGGCATGGTTCGACAATTGGGGCGCCGTGATCAAGGCACTCTCCTCCGGAAAGCGCAAGCCGCGTTCGCCCCGCTCTCGCGTCGTGCTATAGAAATCGATTTGATCGGCAAAATGAATGGCCGTCTACGTCCACTGCGTGGAGCTCTAATCTGCCAATGACGATGACTAAACGGTGGTTTACTTACTCCGCGCCAGGGACTCGATGAACGTTCAGCGCACCGCCTCGGGGGCGTTCACCGTGGAATTCGAGAACGAGAAGGAATTGAGGGATGAGCACCGTGCCAATCTCTCCTTCCGAGCTCTCCGTCTCCCGACCGCCGAAAGCGTTGCGCTGCACACCGCCCTCCTGGTGACCCTTCGCGGCCCGTGGGCCGGGGAGATCGGCGTGCAGGCCACGGTCGTGGCGGTGCTGGGCGATGGAATCGCTCTGGCCCTCGAAGGAGATCCCGACGAGATCCTCGCTCGACTTCTCGCCAGACCTGCCGAGGATACGGCCGCGGCCGAAGACGAACCGCCGGAGAAGAGTCAGAACACCTGGGACCGGGTGCGCGGTTTCTCACAGATGGAGAAGATTCTCCTCGCGGTGAAGGCGGACCGAACCGAGCGCGCCCTTCTTCTTCAGGACAACGACCCGAGGGTGCTGCTCTCGATCCTGCGAAATCCTCGGCTCACCGTGGACGAGGTGGTACGGCTTGCGAAGTCGTCTTTCCTCACCTATCAGATCGCGGAAGTGATCATGAAAACAGGTCAGTGGATGGCCAACCTCGACGTGCGACTGGCGCTCATCCACAATGCGAAAACTCCTCAGGCGTTCTCGCTCCGGATACTGCCCATGCTTCCGGATTCAGAGATTCGAACGATCGCCCGGGCCGGTACGAGTACGGCCCTGAAACAGGCCGCGCTACGGCGTCTTCAGGGCAGGACGTGACGCGAATATGGCGACCTTGCCGTCGCGTCGAGTTTGTTCATCTGGATTTAGTGGAGCTGATCGGGCTCGAACCGACGACCTCCTAAGTGCGATTCAGGCGCTCTCCCAAGCTGAGCTACAGCGCCGCTAGTCGTGACGGCCGCCACCGACCATTGCGTTCGAGTGAACGGGGGCGTTTCCAGAGGTGAGAAAGGCGCGCAGGATATCCATCCGATGCGGAATGAAATTCTCTTGCATTGTTCTGGAAATAACGAAGCGCGGTCCTGCTTCTCCGCGCTCGGTGAATGACTCGCTGATGTGCTGATAGAACTCGACGCCGAGGAAGCTGTCGCCCTGGCCTTGGACGTTGCCGCGGAAGAAGTGGCATCCCGCGCAGCTCAGATGCTGCGCCCGCGTCACGATCTCGAGTGGTGAGAGGCGGCTCCCGGCCTTCTGCAGTTCGACGTTGATTCGCGCGCTAAAGACTGCACCTTGCGGCGTGAATTGCGACCGCAAGAATGGAATCTCGAAGACCACGTCCGTCTCGGACTGGCCGGGATTGCTTTCCGCGAGGAGAAACTCACGCGGAATGTCAACGAAGAAAAGGTTCTCATCGCGGATTGCAAGCGTGCGGACGTTGGCTACAAAGGCGTCGCGAAATCGTTTCGCCTTATCGGTCTCGTACGTTGCGTCGAAGAACCGGCCGAACGGAGTGTTCTCAAGAACGTCCGGCTCAGCCACCAGATCGCCGCCGCGTTTCGCCAGCCGGAATTGATAGAAGCGGTTGCCAAGCAGCGCGCCGGTATTGTGCATGGTGCGGATCCCGCCTCCGCTATCGGCCGAGTAGTGCGTTGGATCGATCACCGGCTCGAATCCTGCGATTCCAGAGAAGAAGAAGCGGTCGAGGCGCGCGCGCCGTTCGCTGATGGAGTCGACCAGGGAGAGATCGGCCCAGAACTGCGCGACGGCTTTGCATCCGGCGATGCCGGCTGCGCGATCGGGATTCGGCAGAATGCCCTCGAAGATGAAGTGCAGACGGTCGGTGGGCGAATCACTCTTGCGGGCGAAGATAATGCGGTATTGGCCACAGTTCGAACCGTCCACGGCCGCGAGATCGAAGCGATTCACGACCGCCAGCGGGATGTGATCGCCGCGTACGAAAGGATCGGAGTTCGCCAGCGCGCCTTCCGGCGTCGGACAGCGGCGGGGCAATCCGTTGAACGCAGGGCGCGCGTCGACGATGAAATCGTCGCAGTGCGGCCCATCACGGGCCACCAATCCCGGTCGAGGATTCTGCGTGTCGAATAATTGCTGATAAAGCCCCACGGCCGTCGTTCGCGTGCCGCTGCGCGCGACCAGCGCG
>WNGB01013785.1_pt2 | contig 16223 bp, 13 predicted proteins | sample 5400681 | NCBI WGS metagenome assembly WNGB01 (sample SAMN13153367, study PRJNA577476) | soil metagenome | isolation source: 115 cm soil or saprolite under grassland replicate 2 | place: USA:California | collected 2016-06-15 | reverse complement strand
CAGGGTCGCGGTCCCGAGTCTCTCGTGGTCCAGGGTCGCGGTCCCGAGTCTCTCGTGGTCCAGGGTCGCGGTCCCGAGTCTCTCGTGGTCCGGGGTCGCGGTCCGGAGTCGCGGTCCGGGTCTCGTGGTCGGGCGTGTCGGCCGGGTCAGCCCGTCAGGTTCGCTGCCTGGTGGGTGACCGCCTCGATGTCGTCCGCGGTCGCGTCCAGCAGCTTGTGCGCCAACTCCGACAGCGCCCGCGCCGTGGCGAGTTCGTCGCCGATCTCGGGAACGTTGCGGTCCGCGGGGTTGAGCCTGGCCACGCCGGTGGCGGTCAGGCTGGTGGCGTCCGAGGTGTGCAGCCGGGCCTCCGCCCTGGTCTGACCCTCGTGCTCGTCGATGTAGATGTCCACGGTCCAGTGCTTCGCGGCGGCCATCGTCTCCTCCTCGGGTCGTGGACGCGCGTCCGCGACCGCGTCAGTACGGCAGCATCCGGCCGGACGGGGTGCGCAGGTCCGGCGCCTGTTCCGGACGCCGAGGGCTCGGTCGCTTGATTATCTGCACGGTCCTCATATGAACCAACCCCCCGCGTCGCCGTGTCTGTGTGTTGCGTTCACGATCGTCGACCGGCCGGCCGCCCACGACCGGCAACGGGCCCCATTTAGGTCGGGTCTTTCGGCGGGCTCGACGGGGACCGGTCGGCCAGGGTGACCCCTGCCGGCGGCCAGGGTGACCACCTGCCGGACGGCCAGGGTGACGCCCTGCGGTCGGCGGCGGGTCCGGTTACCGCCGCCGGCGTAGGAATTGCGTCAAGACCGCCGCCGCCCACGTAGGAAACCCGTCAGCGGACGGGTTCGGGACCCGTCGGCGGTGTTGTCTGCTGTGTGGGCCGCATGCCGGGTGCGGTCGACGACGCGGGAGGTGTGCCGTGCAACGGCCGTCGGACGGGCGGTTGACCGCCGCGCGGGCCACCGGCCGGGTGACCGAGGTGTTGCTCGCGGCTGGCTTCATGGCGGTGGTCGCGGGGTGCTGCGCCGCGGCGCTGCTTCCGCCGCAGTTGACCGCCCAGCGGGTGGCGGCGCTGGCCGTGGTGGTCGGGGGCTTCGCCGCGGTTGCGGGCGATGTCGTCGCCGCGCTGGCGACGGCGGGCATGGCGTGGCTGTTCTGCAACGGCTTCCTGATCGACCGGCTCGGCGTGTTGCGTTGGCACGGCCGGGTTGACCTGGTCCGGCTCGACATCCTGTGCGTGGTCGCGTTGGTCGGGACGGGGCTGGGGTGGGGACTGAGGCGGACCCGTACCGGAATTCGACTACCTGTATCCAAGATGGCAGATCCGGGCTCACGAAATGGCTGATGTCGTTTTTGTTGCGCTGACCGTGGCGGCGTTCGCCCTGCTCGGCTTGGTGGTCCGGGCGGTTCCGCCAGGGCCAACCGGTGGGTGATGATCGGGGTCGGGTCGAGCTGCCCGGCGGCGAGCAGCCGCAGCAGCAGGGGGGTGGTGTCGGTGTCGACGAGGCCGGTGGTGATGGTGACGTTGCGGGCCCACAGGTCCTGCAGCGGCAGCATCGCCGGCGCGCCGTGCACACCGATGTTCGCCAGGTGCCCGCCGGGACGGACCAGCGTGCAGCAGGTGCCGAACGCCTCCGGGGTGCCGACGGCCTCGATCACCACGTCGGCGCCCAGGCCGTCGGTCAGCTCGGCCACCGCCTCCCGCGGGTCGGCCTGGCCGTCGAGCGTCACGTCCGCCCCGAGTTGCTTGGCGAGGTCCAGCCGCCGCACCACGGGGTCGATGACGACGATCGTGCCTGGCGAGTACAGCCGGGCGGTGAGAATCGCGGCCAGCCCGATCGGCCCGGCCCCGACGATCGCCACGACGTCGCCGGGGCCGACCCGGTCGTTGCGGATGCCGACCTCGTAGGCGGTGGTCAGGATGTCTGCGCACAGCACCGCGGCCTCATCGGAGATCTGCTCCGGCAGCCGGTGGCAGGCCAGGTCCGCGTACGGTACCCGGACCAGCTCGGCCTGCACCCCGTCGATGGTGTGCCCGAGCACCCAGCCGCCGCCGGACAGGCACTGGCCGTAGGCGCCCTGCCGGCAGAACCGGCACCGCCCGCAGCCGCTGATGCAGGACACCAGCACCCGGTCCCCCGCCGTCAGCTCCACCGAGCGGCCGGCCGCCACGACGGTACCGACGGCCTCGTGGCCGAGGACCCGGCCGGCCGCCACCTCGGGCACGTCGCCGCGCAGGATGTGTAGGTCTGTGCCGCACAGCGTCACGGTGTCGACCTGCACGATCGCGTCCCGGTCGTCCCGGATCGCCGGATCGGGCAGGTCCGCCCAGGTCGGCCGGTGGTGCGCACCGTGGTACAGCAGTCCCTTCATGGCTTCCCCTTCCCAAGGGCGGTCCACCGTGGACGGTCCACAGTGGAGAGTCAGCGGTTCAGTACAGCGGGGCGGTCACCGCGGCGGCGCCGTGCCGGTGTGGTGCCTCGCTCGGCGGCGGGACCACCACGACCGGGCAGGCGGCGTGCCGCAGGCAGGCGGCGGTCACCGAGCCGAGGATGGCCTCGAACAGCCGGCCGTGGCGGTGGCTGCCCACCACCAGGAGGGCGGCGTCCACCGCGGCGTCCACCAGCACCCCCGCGGCCGGCCCCTCGACGGCCCGCTGGACCACCGCGGGGCCGGACCTGCCGGCGGTGACGGTTGCGACGTCGTCGGCGAGGATCCGCCCGGCCCGCTCCGCGGCGGTGAACGGGTCGTTCACACCGGCGCCGGGGTGCGGGCCCGGAGGGGCGCCAGGGTGCGGACGGGCGGGGCGCCAGGGGCCGGTCATGACGTTTGCCACCGGTGCCGGACCCGCTCGGCGGCGCCGTAGGTGTCACCGGCCACGACGGTCACCAGACCGCAGGCGGCGGCGAGCAGCCAGCCCGAAGCGGGTATCGCGGTGAAGCCGACCGCCTGGCCCACCGCCGGGACGGCGACCAGCACGGCCTGCAGGCCGAGCGAGCCGGCGACCGCGAGCAGCAGCGGTCGGGCCCGCCACCAGCCCGGCTCGAACGCGGTCCGGCGGGCGCGGGCGAGATAGGCCAGCGTCAGGTGCGCGCACACCAGGCAGGTGACGATGCCGGTCCGGAGCTGGTCGGGCGTCCAGCCGGCGTGCCGCATCCACTGCGCGGCCAGCAGCACGCTTGCCGCCACGGCCGCGGCGCGCACCGCCACCCGGCGCAGCCGGGCCGCGTTCAGCAGGTGCTCGCCAGGATCGCGGGGCGGCCGGCGCAGCGGGTCGCCCAGCGGGCGGTCCACCCCGAGGGCGAGCACAGGCAGCCCGTCGGTGACCAGGTTGATCCACAGCAGTTGCACCGGCAGCAGCGGCACCGCGAGCTCCGGCCAGGCGAGCAGCCCGACCAGCACGATCGCGATCTCGGAGAGGTTGCCGGCCAGCAGGTACTCCGCCATGGCGGCGACGTTGGCGAAGATCCGCCGGCCCTCGGCGACGCCGGCGACGATCGTGCCGAGGTCGGGTCTGGTGAGCACGACCGACGCCGCCTCCCGGGCCACGTCGGTGCCGCCGGCGCCGGCGACCGCCACCCCCACGTCGGCGGATCGGAGCGCCGGTGCGTCGTTCACCCCGTCGCCGGTCATCGCCACTACCCGGCCGGCGGCATGGTGGGCGGCGACCAGATCGACCTTGGTGGCCGGGTCCACCCGGGCCACGACCTGGGCCGCCCGCAGCGCCTCGGCCCGGGCCGCGGGCTCGACCGGCAGGTCGGCTCCGGCCACCACCGCGGTCGGGTCGATGCCGACCTGGGCGGCGACGGCGGCCGCGGTACGGGCATGGTCGCCGGTGACCATCACGACCCTGATGCCGGCGTCGCGGCACGCCCGCACCGCGGGGCCGGCCGAGGCGCGCGGCCGGTCTGCCAGCCCGACCAGACCGGCCGGCCGGAGTGCGCCGGACGCGGGGTCGCGGCTGCCGTCCGCGTCGGCCAGGGCCAGTACCCGCAGGCCGGCGGAGGCCAGGTCGGTGACCCGGGCGGCCATCGCGTCGGCCTCCGGGCCGGGCAGGCAGCGGGCCAGTACGGCTTCCGGCGCGCCCTTGACCAGCACCCGGGGGCCGGTCGGGGTCCAGCACGCGACGCTCATCTGCCGGGTGTCCGGGTCGAACGGGACCGCGGCCAGCCGCTGCCAGCCGGCGGCGGCGATGTCGCCGGCGCCCGGCAGCGCACCTCCGGGCAGCGCACCTCCGGGCAGCGCACCTCCGGGCGGCCGCGGCGAGCGCGACATCGACCGGGTCGCCGTGCCCGTCGATGGCGTCGTTGCAGGCGGCGGCGATCTCCCACAGCGCCTGCTCGCGGCCCGGCACCGGCCACGTCGCGGCCACCGACAGCCGGCCCTCGGTGAGGGTGCCGGTCTTGTCGGCGCAGATCACACCGGCCGCGCCGAGGGCCTCCACCGCGGCCAGCCGGCGGACGATGACGCCGCGGTCGGCCATCCGCCGGGCGCCGAGCGCGAGCGCGGCGGTGACGGCCGCGGGCAGGCTCTCCGGGACGGCGGCGATGGCCAGCGCCACCCCGGCCAGCAGCACCTCGACGACGCTCGAGGTGCCTTCGTGCACCCGGGTCAGGCCGAGCCCGACGGCGACGGCCGCGACCGCCAGCGCGAGCAGCCCGATCCGGGCGGTGGCCGTGGCCAGGTCGCGCTGCAGCGGTGCCCGGCGGCGCGGGACAAGCCGGCCGGCGATCTGCCCGATCTGGCTGTCCGGGCCGGTCATCGTCACGGTGGCGCGACCGCGACCGGCCACCACCAGGGTGCCGGCAAACACCTCGCCGGGCCGGTCCGCCAGCGGCAGGGCCGCATCGGCCACTGCGTCCACCCGCTTGCCGGCGGGCACCGACTCGCCGGTCAGGGTCGCCTCGTCCACCCGCAACGCCTCGGCGTCGACGAGCCGGGCGTCGGCCGGGACCCGGTCGCCGGCCGCGAGTTCGACCAGGTCGCCGGGCACCAGGTCGGCGACCGGGATCCGCTGCGCCTGGCCGTCGCGCAGCACCACCGCCGTCGGCCCCACCATCGCGGCGAGCGCGTCGGTGGCCGAGTCCGCCCGCGCCTCCTGGGCCACCGCGACGGCGGCGTTCAGCACGACGATCAGCAGGATGGCGGTGCCCTCGGCGACCTCACCGAGCACCAGCAGGCTGATCAGCCCGGCGGCGCCGAGCAGCAGGGCGGTCGGGTCGGCGAGCTGGGCGGCCGCGCGCCGCGCCAGACCCGGGCGGGTCGGGCGCGGCAGTTCGTTCGGTCCGGCGGTCGCAAGCCTGGCCCGCGCCTGCTCGGTGGACAGCCAGAGCCGCTCCGCCTGCACCGTCATCCCGGCACGTCCTGGGCGGGGAGGTCGGCCGGGGCGGCTCCGCCGAGGGTGGCCTCGGTGATCAGGATCCGCATCGGGAGCTCCTTCGGCCTCAGCGCTGCCGGTTCTCGTGCAGCACCTCGTCCATCGGTCGGCGGGGCGCGGCCGGCAGGTCCGGCGCGGCCGGGTCGGGCCAGCCGAGCCGCATCACCAGTTGCGCGTGGCCTAGGCCCTTGAGCAGCCGGCCGTCGATCTGCGCCCGCACGGCGGTGACCTCGACGGGCTGCGACTGCACGCCGGTGGCCAGGCCGAGGTCGGTCGCGGTGAGCATCAGCGCCGACATTCCTTCGCCGGCACGGATGTGGTCCTCGCGCCGGTCGCCCGGGGTGTAGAGGATCGCCCAGGCCGGCTGCTCGTCCACGCCGGCAGGTATGGACGCCTCACCGGGACGTTCCTCCTCGAAGTTGCGCAGCACCACGTCGCTGTGCCGGGGTTCGGTCAGGTGCGGCACCTGGCTCGGTGGCACCCCGTCGCGACCGCGCCGGTCGCCGGTCCAGGCGGCCAGCTCCTGCACGTACGCCGGGTCGTCGGACTGGATCCGCTCGGCCCGGGCGGACAGCACCGCGAGTTCGATCCGGTCGTCGGCGTCGGTGAGCAGGGCCAGGTAGGGCCCTTCGCCCTCGACCGCGTGCCGCAGCGCGTCGAGCACCTCGCCCGGCAGCGGCTCGGGGGCGAACGGACGGCGGTCGGTGCGTCGCCGAGTGATCACCTCGGCCATCCGGGCGGCCGCCTTGTCCGGATCCTGCCGGCCGGCCAGCTCGATCCGGGCGATCAGATCGGGCTGGTCCGGCTCGGGCAGGTGGGAGACCCGCACCCGCCACCCGGCTGCCGCGAGCGCCGTGCGGGCGTGGTGCAGCACCGCACCGCAGCCGAGCAGCATCTCCCGGCCGAAGGGGTCGGCCACCGGCACCGCCCGGCGCTGGTCCGCGTGCAGTTCGGCGGCATCGCCGACGAGCCGCCAGAACCAAGGCTGGGCGTTGTGCAGGGACGGGGCGTACCGGGCCAGGTCGATGGCGGCCCGCAGGGCGGCCCGGGCGACGGCGCCGGTTCCGTCGGGGGGTGAGGTGGTCATCGGGTCTCCCATGGGTGCGTCGCGGCTGCCTTGCCTGACGGGCTCACAGATGCCTGACAGGCTCAGACCAGCCACGGGTAGCGCTTGACCAGCCCGGTCTCGCTCCACCACCGGCCGAGGCCGAGGGTCCTGCCGGCACCCACCAGCGCGAGGCCGATCAGCACCAGGGCGTAGATCAGGTGGTCGTCCATGAAGACGTTGCTCGCCGGCGGCAGCACCGCGGCCCACATCATGACGAGCAGCAGGGTGCCGGCCACGGCCGCGAAGCGTGTGCCGATGCCGAGCAGCAGAGCCGCCCCGATGCCGAGCAGGCCGAGCATGAACAGCCAGTCGATGAACGTGTTGCCCGCCAGGTCCTTGAAGAAGCCGGCGAACGGGCCAGTGCTGTGCGAGAGGAAGCCGTTGGTCGGCGAGCCGCCGTTGAGCCAGGACCGGGCGGACGGGGTCGAGTGCCCCAGCCCGAACAGCTTGTCCAGGAACGCCCAGGCGAAGACGAAGCCCAGGCTGATCCGGACCAGCGCCCAGACGTAGTCGACGGCGCGGCGGGCGTCCGACGGACCGGCGCGAGGCTCGATCCGACCGGGACGGGCCTCGTGTGAGATGGCCACGGTGTGCCTCCTGTGATTCGTAGGTGCGGTTCGTACACACCGACGATCCCGCCGCACCGGGCCATCCGGTCAGGGCCGGAGGTCCACCCTCCGTGGGACCTTGGCAACCGGATTCCCGACCCGGGACCCGACCCTGACTGCGCGCCGGGAAACGGCCCGCGCGACCACCCGTCACGACCCGGACCACCCGTCACGACCCGGACCACCCGTCACGACCCGGACCACCCATCACGACCTGGACCACAGGCCCGGCAGGCACCACGACAGCGCCCGGCAGGCACCACGACAGCGCCGGCCGCGGCCATGGTCGGCCGCAGCCAGCCGCAGGTCCGGACAAGCGCGACCTCGACCGCGACCAAGCCGACCAGGCTCGCGCACAGCGCAGGAAAGCCCCGGCGCCGGCGGGCCTTCGGCGCGGCGACCGGGACCTTGGCCCGTACTCAGTAGGGCCAGTGCCAGTCGCGGATCTCGGGCGCGTCCTCGCCGTGCTCGCGGGTGTACTCGCGCTGCCGCAGCCGGGTGTCGGCCATCCGCTGCCGCAGGTGCGCGGCGGGGACGCCGAGGCCGGGCACCCGGTCGATGACGTCCATCACCAGGTGGTAGCGGTCCAGGTCGTTGAGCATGACCATGTCGAACGGCGTGGTGGTGGTGCCCTCCTCCTTGTACCCGCGCACGTGCAAGTGCCGGTGGCCGGTGCGGCGGTAGGCGAGCCGGTGGATCAGCCACGGGTACCCGTGGAACGCGAAGATCACCGGCCGGTCCACGGTGAACAGTGCGTCGTATTCGGCGTCGGGCAGGCCGTGCGGGTGCTCGCTCGGCGGCTGCAGCCGCATCAGGTCCACCACGTTGACCACCCGGACCTTCAGGTCGGGCAGGTAGGTCCGCAGCAGGCTGGCCGCCGCCAGCGTCTCCAGCGTCGGCACGTCCCCGGCGCAGGCGAGCACCACGTTCGGCTGCCCGCCCTCGTCGTTGCTGGCGAACTCCACGATGCCCAGCCCGCGGGCGCAGTGCTCGCCCGCCTGCTCGGCGTCGAACAGGTCGAGCACCGGTTGCTTGCCGGCCACCACCACGTTGACGTAGTCGCGCGAGCGGAGCACGTGGTCGGCCACCGACAGCAGGGTGTTCGTGTCCGGCGGCAGGTAGAGCCGGACTACCTCCGCCTTCTTGTTCGCGACGTGGTCGAGGAACCCGGGGTCCTGGTGGGTGAAGCCGTTGTGGTCCTGCCGCCACACGTGCGAGGTCAGCAGGTAGTTCAGCGACGCGATCGGCCGCCGCCAGGGCAGCCCGCGGGTGACCTTGAGCCACTTCGCGTGCTGGTTGAGCATCGCGTCGACGATGTGCGTGAACGCCTCGTAGCAGCCGAACAGCCCGTGCCGGCCGGTCAGCAGATACCCCTCCAGCCAGCCCTGGCACAGGTGCTCGCTCAGTATCTCCATCACCCGGCCGCCGCGGGCCAGGTGCTCGTCGGTCGGCAGCACCTCGGCGTTCCAGGCCCGGTCGGTCGCCTCGAACACCGCGGACAGCCGGTTCGACGCCGTCTCGTCCGGCCCGAACAGCCGGAACCGGTCGGGGTTGGCGCGGATCACGTCCCGCAGCCAGGCGCCGAGGACGCGGGTCGGCTCGTGGCTGGCCGCACCCCGCGACGGCACCGGCACGGCGTAGTCCCGCCAGTCCGGCAGCGACAGCTCGCGCAGCAGCAGCCCCCCGTTGGCGTGCGGGTTCGCGCTCATCCGCCGGGTGCCGGCCGGCGCCCCGGCCAGTATCCCCGGCACCGGCCGGCCGTCGCCGTCGAACAGCTCCTCCGGGCGGTAGGACCGCAGCCAGCGCTCCAGCTGGGCCAGGTGCGCGGGATCCTCGCGCACCCGGTCCAGCGGCACCTGGTGTGCCCGCCAGGTGCCCTCGACCGGCAGTCCGTCCACTGTGGACGGCCCGGTCCAGCCCTTCGGGGTGCGCAGCACGACCATCGGCCACAGTGGACGGTCGGTGCCGCCGCCGCGCCTGGCCACCGCCTGGATCACCGCGATCTCGTCCATCGCCTGGTCCAGGACGGCGGCCAGCCGCTGATGCACGGCCGGCGGGTCGTTCCCCTCCACGAACAGCGGCCGGTGCCCGTACCCGCGCATCAGCGCGGTCAGCTCCGGCTTCGGGATGCGGGCGAGCACGGCCGGGTTGGCGATCTTGTAGCCGTTCAGGTGCAGGATCGGCAGCACCGCGCCGTCCCGGGCGGGGTCGAGGAACTTGTCCGAGTGCCAGCTCGCCGCCAGCGGCCCGGTCTCCGCCTCCCCGTCGCCGATGACGCACGCCACCACCAGGTCCGGGTTGTCGAACGCGGCGCCGTAGGCGTGCGCCAGCGAGTACCCCAGCTCGCCGCCCTCGTGGATCGATCCCGGCGTCTCCGGCGCCACGTGGCTGGGTATCCCGCCGGGGAAGGAGAACTGGCGGAACAGGTGGCGCATCCCCGCGCCGTCCCTGGACACCCGCGGGTAGACCTCGCTGTAGCTGCCCTCCAGCCAGGCGTTGGCAACCGCGGCGGGCCCGCCGTGCCCCGGCCCGAACACGTAGATCATGTTCAGGTCACGGGCCGCGATCACCCGGTTCAGGTGCGCGTACAGCAGGTTGAGACCGGGCGTGGTGCCCCAGTGGCCGAGCAGCCGCGGCTTGAGGTGCGCTTGGGTCAGCGGCTCGTGCAGCAGCGGGTTGTCCAACAGGTAGATCTGGCCGACCGACAGGTAGTTGGCCGCCCGCCAGTACGCGTCGAGCCGCGCCAGCTCGGCGCCGGCGAGCGGCCCGGCGGCCGCTGCGGTGGTCGTCATCGGCTCCTCCGTGGCTGGTGGTTCCGGTCGCTGCGGTCGGCGGCCGGGCTGAGCGTGTCTGCGATGCCGGTGGACCAGGCGGTGACCTCGGCCCAGTCCCGGCGGTCTCCGTCGGGTACCCGGACTGCCCGCACCATAACCCGTTCGGCCCAGCCGAGCCGGCGCCGGTCGAGGCCCCCGGGGAGCACCTCGTGCTCGCGGGCGCCGGTCTCCCGGACGAGGTCGCCCCCAGCGGGCTCCTCGGCCGGCTTGAGCGGGTCGTCGACCGGGCCGCCGGAGAACAGCCACAGCGGCACCGGCCGGTTACTCAACCGATCGGGCCGCGGCCGGCGCGGGTGGTGGTCCGCGCCGGCCGGTTACTCAACCGACGGGCAGCACGGCGACCGGGCAGGTGGCGTGGTGCAGCACGCCCTGGCTGACCGAGCCGAGCAGCGTACCGCCCAATGCGTGCCGGCCCCGGCTGCCGACCACCAGCAGGTGTGCTGCGGCGGACTCCGCCACCAGGCCGGACACGGCGTGTGCCTCTACGACACCCGGGCTGACCGGCACGTCGGGGTACTTCTCCCGCCAGCCGGCGAGCGCCTCGGACAGCCAGACCTCCGCCCGGGTCGCGGCCCGGGCGTAGGACTCGCGCAGCCACCCGGACAGCTCGTACACGTGCGGCCACCAGCACAGCACCGCGCGGACGCCGATCCCGTACCGGCTGGCGTGCTCGAAGGCGTAGCCGAGGACCTGCTCGGAGGATTCGCCGCCGTCTACTGCGGCGACCACCCTGGCGCCTGTCTCCGGGTCGCCGGCCGGGCCGCGGACCACCACCACCGGGCAGGCCGCGCGGGCGGCGACCCCGGCGCCGACCGAGCCGAGCACCATCGACCCGAACGGCCCCAGCTCGCGCGAGCCCAGCACGAGCACGGCGGCCCGCTCGGACTCGGCCAGCAGCTGGGGCACCCGCAGGCCCTCGATGGACTCGGCCGTGACCTCGAGATCGGGCCGCGCGGCGCGGGCCACGCCCACCGCCTCGGCGACCAGCTGCTCGGCGGCCTGCTTGATCTCCAGCGGGTCGCGGGCCGGCCAGGCGGCGTACATCGGCGTGGGCCCGTAGTTCGGCGGCCACCGGAACACGTACACCAGCCGCAGCGGTAGCCTCCGCCGCGTCGCCTCCTCGGCCGCCCAGCGGACGGCGGTGTAGCTGTCGGGCGTTCCGTCCACCCCGACGACGACGGCGTGCGGTGTGGATGTCATCTCAACTCCCGTTCTCTCGGTACCCGGTGTGCGGGTACTCCTTGTGCGGGTACCCGGTGTGCATGGTTAGCCGCCGACCAGCGCGCCGGCGCGGTCGTCGACCGGTGGGGGCGGCGGGGGAAGCGAGGCCGGGTCGGTGCCGCCGTTGTCGAGCCGGAACGGCGGGTACTCGTCGCTCATCAGGGCCGCGTAGGCGACCACCGGTAGGTCCACCGCTGCATGCCCATCAGGAAGTCGAACAGCGACCTGGGGTAACGCGCGGTGAACGCGAGCGTGACCGCGGCGATCACGGCCAGCAGGCCGATGAGGCCGGCGCCGAGCACGGCGCGCCCGTCGTTGTCGGCGGTCCAGTCCCAGGTCCACCAGGTCAGGCCGCCGCCGAAGATGGAGATGACCAGATAGTGCGGCAACGCGAGCAGCCACCACTTGATCAGGACCAGCGAGCGGGACAGCCGGGCGGGGTACTCGACCTGGAGGTCGGCCGGGTAGGTCGGGTCGGAGTCCAGGCTGAACGGCGGGTACCGGTCGGTGCCGAAGGTGGTCGCGTAGAACGCCACCCGCCAGGTCCACCGCAGCACGCCGACGTTGAAGTCGAAGATGCCGCGCGGGTACCGGCCGGTGAACAGGATGGCCACGCCGGCCACCACCGTGAGCACGAAGAACGTGAGCCACAGGAAGGCCAGCACGAACAGGTGCGGCAGCACGAGCAGCCACTTGACCAGCCACAGCCAGCGGCTGAGCCCCTCGTCCAGGCGTCCGTCCAACCGCACCGGGTAGCCGTTCGGCACCCCGGGCACGGGCTCGGTCGGCCCGGCCGGCTGGGTCTGCGGATGGGCGGGCGGGATCGGCGGTGGCGCCGGCGTACGGACCGCGGAGACCAGGAACGCCGCCGCGATGGCGCCGACGAGCAGCCCGCCGGCCAGCAGGCCGATCGGCAGCAGCAGCCCGGTGCGCACCCCGATCGAGGTGTCGACCGCCACGCCGGGCGCGGCGTCGGCGTTCATCACCACGACCGCCCAGTCACCGCCGGTGGCCTGCCAGAACACCGTCTGCTGACCCGGGCCGGTCGCGCTGGCCGCCCAGAACGACTCGCTGGCCGGCGCGCCGGGCCGTGCCTCCCCGTCGTGCCGGGCGAAGGTGGCCCGGAACAGGTGGAACGACGCCGCTGTCAGCTCGTCGTGGGAGCTCCCGGCGAGGTACCGGTCCACGTCGGCGGTGCGCGCGACCCCGACGAAGATGCCGGTACCGCCGGCCGCCGCGGCGCGGATCCGGACCGTGCCGTAGTGCGCGGTGGCCCAGTCCGCCGGGCTGGTGCCGGCGGCCAGGTCGAGGTGCGCCGAGGTGATCGCGTACGTCGGCGTGGTCAGCCGTTCGGTGGACGAATGGTAGTAGCCGGTGTCGTCACGCTGGGTGAGATGCACCAGTAACAGGGCGACACCGCCGAGGCTCAGCCCGATCGCGACGAAAGCGACGATCGCCCCGAACACGCCGAACAGGGTCTTGGCGAGGCGCATGGCGTCCTCCCGATCAGCGGAGCGAACGGAGGTAGGGGTCGAACGGCCGCACCGGGGCGAGCCTGGCCTTGGCGTCCACCGCGTGGGCCCCGGACGCGGTGACCAGGACCGGGTTCAGGTCCAGCTCGACGAGCTCGGGCACGGCGTCGGCGAGGGCGGCGACCCGGACGACGATGTCCCGGACCGCGGCGACGTCGACCGGGCCGCCACCGGCCGCGTGCCGGTACGCCGCGGCGGCACGGATCCCGCCGACCATCTCGGCGGCCTCGGCCTGCGACAGCGGGGCCAGCCGGACCTGCCGGTCGCCGAGCGCGTCCGCCTCGGTGCCGCCCAGCCCGAAGGCGACCACCGGCCCGAAGACCGGGTCGCCGTACGCGCCGACCAGGAGTTCCAGGTCTCCGCGCGCCATCGGCTGGACCACCACACCGGTCAGCGCGTCGCCGAACCGGGCGGCCATCCCCCGGTAGGCGGCGAGGACCGCGGCGGGAGCGGCCAGGCCGAGCGCGACCCCGCCAGCGTGGTGCTTGTGCAGCGTCCCGGCGGCGACGGCCTTGACCACGACCGGGTAGCCGACCGCGTCCGCGGCCGACGCCGCGTCCGGCCCGGAATGTGCGACCCGTACCGGCACGGTCGGCACGCCCGCGGAGCCGACCAGCCGGGCCGCGTCGTCGGGTGGCAGCCAGCCGCCCTCCGGATGCCCGGCGAGGAACCTCCGCACCATGTCCCGGGCGCGGCCGAGCTCCGGCTCGGCCAGGCTGACCGGGGTGGTGCGGGGCTGCCGCCGCCAGCCGGCGTACCGGGCGGCGCGGGCGAGCGCGACGGCGGCGTCCCGCGCCGAGCCGTAGACCGGCACCCGCCCGCCGGCCGAGTCGGCCTCCACCGAGGCGCGTTCGGCACGGTCCAGGCGCACTGCGACCTGGGTCACCCCGGGGCAGCCCCAGCCGACCGGGTCCATCTCGTGCTGGGCGGTCGGCACCGGCATAACCACGACGGCGTGCACGGCAGGGTCCGCCGCCAGCAGCCGGGCGGCCTCGACCAGCACCTGCGGCCCGGCGAGCGCGGTGGCGTCCACCGGGTTGCGGGTGACCGCGCCGGCCGGCAGCAACGCGGCCAGCGCCTGCCGGGTGGACTCGGCCAGCGCGGGCACGTCCAGGCCGACATCGGCGCACGCGTCGGCGGCCAGGATCCCGGCGCCGCCGGCGTTGGACACGATTGCCACCCCGCGGCCGGCCGGCAGCGGCTGCCAGGCCAGCAGCGTGGAGGTGTCGACGAGGTCGCCCAGGTCCGATACGGCGATGATGCCGGCCTGCGCGAACAGCGCCTCCCGGGTCGCCGTCGGGGTCGCCGCGGCCGCGGTGTGCGAGGCGGCGGCGGTCTGCGCGGGCTCGCTGCGCCCGGCGTCGACGGCCAGCACCGGGATCCGCCGGCCCACCTCGGCGGCCACCCGGGCGAACCGCCGCGGGTTGCCGAACGACTCCACGTACAGCACCGCCTGCCGGGTGTCGGGGTCGTCGTGCCACCACTGCAGCAGGTCGGTGGCGGACACGTCGTACTTGTCGCCGAGCGAGGCGAACGTCGAGACACCGACCCCGAGCCGGGAAAGCTGCTCGACCAGGGCGATCCCGACACCGCCGGACTGGACGGCGACCCCGGCCCCACCGGCCAGCGGCGGGTGCGCGGCGAACGTCGCGTCCAGCCGGGCCGCCGGGTTGGCGACGCCCAGGCAGTTCGGGCCGACCAGCCGCATCCCGTAGCCGCGGCAGGCGTCCCGCAGGGCGCTGCCGGCGGCGCGGTCAAGCCCGGAGGTGAGCACGACCACCGCGCGTACCCCGGACCGGCCACAGTCGGCGATCGTGGCGGCCAGCGCGGCCGGCGGCACCGCCAGCACCGCGAGCTCCGGCTGGAACGGGACGTCGGTGACCCGCGGGTACCCGGGCACACCGTGCACCTCGTGCTCGCGCGGGTGCACCGCGGCGATCTGGCCCGGGTAGCCGGCCCGGCGCAGGTTGAGCACGACCGCGCCGCCGACCGAACCCTGCCTCGTCCCGGCGCCGACGACCACCACCGACGCGGGCTGGAAGACGTGCCGCAGGCTGGCGCCCTGAGCCTGCCGGTCCCGGGCGACCACCGCCTCGGCAAACCGCTCCCCCGGCGCCAGGTCCAGCGACACCCCGACGGTGTCCAGGTCCGCCTCGCGGGCGATCGGCAGGCCGGCGTCCTCGAACACCCGGAGCATGTCCGCGTTGCGGGTCAGCACGTCGGCGGTGAACCGCCGTACCCCGAACCGCCTTGCCAGCGCGGCCAGGTGTTCCAGCAGCAGCGTGGCCAGGCCGAACCGGTGCAACCGGTCCGCGACCGCGAACGCGGCGTCCGCGGTGCCGTCCCCGACCAACTCGAACTGCGCGACCCCGACCAGGTCGGTCCCGAGCCAGGCGCCGAGGGCCGCGTGCTCGCCGTCGTCCGGCCGGCACATCCGGCGCGCGGCGTCCGCACCGTGATCGTGCGGCAGGTGGAAGAACCGCAGGTAGGTCGAGTCCGCCGAGAGCTGCCGGTAGAACTCCAGTGCCGCCGGCACGTCGGCCGGGCCGAGTTGCCGGACCGCGACTATCTGGCCGTCCCGCAGCAGCGCCCATACGGCGTCGGTCCGGGCGTCGGCCCGGGCGTCCGTCCGGGCGTCGGCCCGGGCGTCGGCCCGGGCGTCGGTCCGCGCGTCGGCCCCGGCGTCCGTCCGGGCGTCGGCCCGGGCGTCGGCCCGGGCGTCGGCCCCGGCGTCCGTCCGGGCGTCGGCCCGGGCGTCGGCCTCGGCGTCGGTCCACGCGTCAGCCCGGGCGTCGACCCGGGCGTCCGTCGGGGCATCCGTCCGGGTGTCGGCCCGGGTGTCGGCCCTGGCGTCGGTCCGGGCCACGGTGGTCATCGCCGCGAACCTCCGGTTGGCGAACCTCCGCGTGCCGGCAGGACCGGCGCAATGGTGAACATCGCCGGCTGCTCCTGCCACTGGCGGGGCGGCCGGGGCCGCGGGGTGCTGGCCACCGCCCGCACGATGTCGCGCAGGGTGATCAGGCCGACGACCCGGTCCGACTCGTCGCGGACCAGCATGGCGTCCGCCCGCCGTGCGAGTATGCGCTCCGCCACCAGTCGCAGCGGCGCACCGGGCGGAATCTCGGCCGGCGCCGAGATGCGCAGGTCGGCCACCCGCACCCGCTGCCCGGTCAGCTCACCGCGCAGCCGGCCCGCGTGCAGGGTCTCGGCGTCCACGACACCGACGCAGCGTCCGCCCTGGATCACCGGCAAGTGGTGGTAGCCGGCCCGGCTGATCAACTCACAGGCCATCCCGACGGTCTCGTTCTCCTCCACCGCCAGCACGTCGGTGCGCATCACGTCGGCGGCGGACGGCTCGCCGAGGTACGCGTCCGGCAGCGCGCAGCGCCCACGGGTCTCGGTCATGACGGCTCCTCGCATCGGGGTTCCGGTTACAGCACACCGCGCGGAGCGGGCTGCGCCCATCGGTCACCGGGCCTCGGCTGGTGGGACCTTCGTCCCCCCGGGGCGGGCCGCTGTGCCCCAAGCCCGCTGTGCCCACGCCGCAGCGCCCGG
>WNGB01017401.1_pt1 | contig 16224 bp, 18 predicted proteins | sample 5400681 | NCBI WGS metagenome assembly WNGB01 (sample SAMN13153367, study PRJNA577476) | soil metagenome | isolation source: 115 cm soil or saprolite under grassland replicate 2 | place: USA:California | collected 2016-06-15 | reverse complement strand
CGTAGGTCCGGTCACCGAGCGCGATCACGCCGTATTGCACGTTGGAGAGGTCGGGACGCGCGGTCTGAAGCGACTCGTACAGGTTCTTCGCGTTGTCGGGCACGTCGCCCTGCCCGTAAGTGGATGAGCAGATCAGGAATAGGCCGCCACCTGAAAACACATCCGCATCGAGGCCATCCATCGGCGTGGTCCGCACGCGTATTTCGCCATCGTCGAGCGTGAGCTCGAGCTCCTGCGCGACCAGCTGGGCGGTGCCGGTCATCGTCCCCACGAGGATGGTCAGTTCGAGCGCCATCGGCTTTTTTCTCGTTCCCGCTTGCGTTTCAATATCGAGTGCATCATACTGCATGGAACGCGTATAGCAAGCATTATATTGCATCGGTGAGCACTTCCAGTATTCACATTAAAAAACCTTCGCAACAGTCTGTCCATGCGAAGGAAAGCGATACGCAGAGCGAGCGTGATTACCTCGCCGCCCTCGGTGACCGGGTGCGAGAAGCCCGGGCCAGGCGAGGGATGTCACGCAAGCTGCTTGCCGGTGATTCGGGGGTGTCGGAGCGCTACCTCGCGCAGCTCGAAGCAGGACAGGGCAACGTTTCGATCCTACTGCTGCGCCAGATCGCAACAGCTCTCAATCTCCCGCTCACCGAGCTGCTTGCCGAGGACTCGGGCAACGTCGTGGAACTGACGCTCACGACGCAATTCCTGAAGCGGCTCCCGAGGCAGAAGCTCGCCGCCGTGCGATCGCAGCTTGTGCGCGATTACGGCAGCGCGCACGACGAGCGCATTAAGCGCATCGCGCTCATCGGACTGCGCGGCGCGGGCAAATCCACGCTTGGCGCAAGATTCGCCAAGGCGCTGGGCGCGCCCTTTATCGAGCTCGACCGCGAGATCGAGCGCGAGGCGGGCACCAGTCTTTCGGAGATTTTTCTGCTCTACGGGCAGGCCGGCTACCGGCGCTACGAGCGGCGCTGTCTCGAAAAGGTGCTCGAAAAAAACGAACGCGCCGTGATCGCAACGGGCGGCAGCATCGTCTCGGAACCCGGCACCTATGAGTTCCTGCTCTCGGCCTGCTTCACGGTGTGGCTGAAGGCCGAGCCCGAGGAGCATATGGCGCGCGTGATCGCGCAGGGTGACACCCGTCCGATGGCAGGGAACGACCAGGCGATGGAGGACCTGCGGCGTATACTCAACGGCCGGGCCGCGCTCTACGGACAGGCCGACGTCACGGTGGACACGGCCGGCAGGACGCCGGAGCAGAGTCTCTCGGCGCTGCGCAAGGCAGTCGCCACTTCGTACCAGGAGCCAGCCCCATGAGTGCCGTGCCTGAAACCAGACCCTCTCCCCCCCTCGTCACTTACGACACGCACCCGGACCGTTACCTGCACTGGCGGCTTTCTTTCGTCGGGCCCGTGGCGACGCTCGCGATGGACGTGAACGAGGACAAGGCTCTCAAGCCCGGATACAAGCTCAAGCTCAACTCCTACGACCTCGGCGTGGACATCGAGCTTGCGGATGCGTTGAACCGCGTCCGCTTCGAACATCCCGAGGTGAAGTGCGTGGTGATCACGAGCGCCCGCGAGCGCATGTTCTGCTCGGGCGCCAACATCTACATGCTCGGCCAGTCCACGCACTCGTGGAAGGTGAATTTCTGCAAGTTCACCAACGAAACGCGCAACAGCATCGAGGACTCGAGCCGCCACGAGGGCTTGAAGTCCCTCGCCGCAGTCAACGGCACGGTCGCGGGCGGTGGCTACGAGCTCGCGCTCGCCTGCGATGAGATCCTGATGATCGACGATCGCTCCTCCACGGCGAGCCTGCCCGAGCTGCCGCTGCTGGGCGTCCTCCCCGGAACCGGCGGCCTCACGCGCGTCACCGACAAGAGAAAAGTCCGGCGCGACCTCGCCGACGTGTTCTGCACGACGAGCGAAGGCGTGCGCGCCGACCGCGCGAAGCAATGGAAGCTGGTGGACCATATCGCGAAGCCTCAGGTCTTCAAGGATGCTGTAAAGGAGCGCGTTGCGGCGCTCAGCGCGCAAAGCACCCGCGGGAGCGGCCGAGGCGTGACGCTCAACCCGTTCAAGCGCGCGATCGACGCGAACGGCTACCACTACGACAACGTCGACGCGGTGATCGACCGGAAAGCACGCACCGCGACGATCACGGTCTTCGCACCGCGGAGCGAGGTTCCTTCCGGCATCGAGGCAATCCACGCGGCAGGCGACACGTGGTGGCCGCTCGCGATGGCGCGCGAGCTGGACGACGCCATCCTGATGCTGCGCACGAATGACCTGGAGATTGGTACCTGGATCTTCAACACGCGCGGAGACATGGACAAAGTGCTGGCGGCCGACGCAGCGCTCAAGGCGAACGAGAACGACTGGTTCGCGCGCCAGGTGACCGGTCTCCTGCGCCGCACCCTTGCCCGGCTCGACGTTTCCTCGCGCACCATGTTCGCCATCATCGACAAGGGTTCCTGCTTCGCGGGCACACTGTTCGAGCTCGTGCTTGCCGCCGACCGCAGCTACATGCTCCAGCTGTCAGACGATGAAGCCGGCGCGCCGGCGGTCGCACTGTCAGACCTGAATTTCGGCGCCTATCCGATGGTCAGCCAGGAAGCGCGCATCAGCGCGCATTTCTGCGGCGAGTCGAAGCCGGTCGAGGCGGCGCGCACGCGCATCGGCGAGAAGCTCGACGCCAAGCGCGCCTCCGAATTGGGCCTGGTCACCTTCACGCCCGACGATCTCGATTGGGACGAGGAGGTGCGCATCGCGATCGAGGAGCGCGCGAGCCTGTCCCCCGACGCGCTTACCGGCATGGAAGCGAATCTCCGCTTCTCAGGCAAGGAAACCATGGAGACGCGCATCTTCGGCAGACTCAGCGCCTGGCAGAACTGGATCTTCGTTCGCCCCAACGCGGTGGGCGAGCACGGCGCGCTGAAGGTGTACGGCAGCGGCGCGAAAGCCAAATTCAATTGGGAGCGCGTATGAGCTCTATCGACTATTCCGAGAAGATCCCCAACAACGTCGATCTCGCGAACGACAAGACCCTGCAGCGCGCGCTCGAGCACTGGCATCCGCGTTTCCTCGACTGGTGGAAGGAGCTCGGGCCGAACGACTTCGCCAACGCCGACGTGTATCTGCGCACTGCGATCGGCGTGGACGCGCAAGGCTGGGCACATTACGGCACGGTGAAGATGCCCGACTACCGCTGGGGAATTTTTCTGGCCGATCCGATCGCGGACCGCACCATCGGCTTCGGGGACTCCTTCGGCCAGCCGGTGTGGCAGCAGGTGCCCGGTGAATTCCGCTCGCAGTTCCGCCGCCTCATCGTCACCCAGGGCGACACCGAGCCCGCTTCGGTCGAACAGCAGCACCGGCTCGGCCACACCTGCCCTTCCCTCTACGACCTGCGCAACCTCTTCCAGATCAATGTCGAGGAAGGGCGGCATCTCTGGGCAATGGTGTATATATTGCACGCGTACTTCGGCCGCGACGGCCGCGAGGAAGCCGAGGAGCTCCTCGCGCGCCACGCCGGCGACGTGGACAAGCCGCGCATCCTCGGCACCTTCAACGAGCCGATCGAGGACTGGCTGTCGTTTTTCTGCTTCTGCTATTTCACCGACCGCGACGGCAAGTTCCAGCTGAAGAGCCTCGCCGAGTCCTCGTTCGACCCGCTCGCCCGCACCTGCCGGTTCATGCTGACGGAGGAAGCTCACCACATGTTCGTCGGCGAGACCGGCCTCGGCCGGATCGTGCGGCGCACGCTCGAAGTGATGAAAGAGACCGGCAGCGACGACCCCGAAGCGATCCGCCGCCAGGGCGCGGTGGACCTGCACCTGCTGCAGCGTTATCTCAATTTCTGGTTCAGCTCGTCGCTCGATCTCTTCGGATCGGAGGTCTCCTCGAACGCCGCAACGACTTTCGCCAACGGCATCAAGGGACGTCCCGACGAGACTACGCAGTACCAGGACCACGTCTGCGCCGATTCGACCTTCGAGATCGAAGTGCCGGACGGCAAGGGTGGAGTCATGAAGGAACTATCCCCGATGCGCAACGCCATGAACGAAGTGCTGCGCGACGCCTACATCAGGGACTGCGAGATCGGACTGAAGCGCTGGAACATGCAGATCAAGCGCGCCGGTTACAGCTTCGAGCTGAAGCTGCCGAGCAGCCGCTTCCGCCGCGCGATCGGCGCCTGGGCGAGCATTCCCACCGACCTCGAAGGCCGGCCTATCAGCCGCGAGGAGTACGACCGGCGCATGCCCGGCTGGCTGCCGGGCGCTTCCGACAGAGACTACGTGAAGAGCCTCATGCAGCGCGTGGTCGAGCCCGGGAAAATGGCCGCATGGATCGCTGCGCCCGAGCGAGGCGTCAACAACCTGCCGCTCGATTACGAGTACGTTCGGCTGAATTGAGCCGCGCAGCTACGCGACGCGGGTCATCTCGCGCTACTGCTTGCCCTCAAGACGCAGCAGAGCGCGCGTGATTTCGAGCACAATCTTCCGGTGCTGCTCGCTGAGCGAGTCGAATTTCTTCCCCAACCAGGCCGAATCCACCGCGTAGCTTGCCGTGTCCTGCCTTGCGGCCGTATGGCCTCGCTCGGCTTCGCCGTAGCGCAGCCAATGCGGGGACACCTCCAGCCACTGCGCCAGCGTGCGCAGTTTGTCCTGCGTGGGAAGCGCCCTGCCGTAAAGCCATTTGCGCGCCGTCTGCGCTGTCACGGGCTCGCCGTGGTGCCGCAGGTTGAACTCGCGCGCAAAACGCGTGGGACCGGCGTCCACGCGAGCTTTACGCATGGCTTCCCTGAGGCGCCTGCTGAAGTCCCCTTTTTCTTCCGCGACCGTCATGCCGTGGAAATTATCACCAAGCGCGACCACAGACGGTTACTTTCGGTGTCATTTTTTGAGAACCTGTGGTAACATACGTCGGTCGCGTATGCGTCGGGTTCCAATTCAAATAGCCGGCGGCGTGCAAAACCGTGACCTGGCGAACACACGATCTTTCGCAAATCATCGAGCAGATCCCGATCGGGGTGGCGGTAACGCTGCCTTCGGGCTCGATCGAGTATGTCAATCCTCATCTGAGCGGCATGCTTCGGTCCCCGCCCGCGCGGCTGGAGGGCGTTGATCTCGCCGAGTTGAGGATCTCCGGCAGCTCCTCGCAGAATGAACGGATGAGGCGCCGGATCCTCGCCGGTGAGCCTTGGCGGGAGGAAGCGCAGTTCCTAACGGGAAGCGGCGATAAGCTCCTGGCGCTCGAATCCGCATACCCCTTGCGCAACAACGAGGGGCGAGTCACGCATTTCATTCACTTTCTGCAGGATTCGAGCCTCCTGGAGGTCTTCGAGCCCTCCAAGAGCCTGATGTTCTACGACAAGCTAACGGGCCTGCCCAATCGCAATCTTTTCCAGAACAGGCTCTCGCTCGCCATGGGGACGGCGCGCCGCACCCGTCATGGCTTTGCGGTGCTTTCGGCCGACATCGATCACTTCAAGCTGGTGAACGATTCGCTCGGGCACGACGCGGGCGACGAGCTTTTGCGCCAAGTCGCGGCGCGCATGCGCGCGTGCCTGCGCGAGACCGACACGGTCGCGCGCCTGGGCGGGGATGAATTTGTCGCGATTCTCGATCGCGTTCTCGACTCCGAGATCGCGGCGAAAATCGCGGACAAGCTGCTCGCGGCCTGCTGCGGGAGCTACGAGCTCGGCGGTAACGAGCTGCGCCTCACGATGAGCGTCGGCTTGAGCTTGTATCCGCGAGACGGGCAGGAGGCCGACATTCTGCTAAAACGCGCCGACCTCGCCATGTACCGCGCCAAAGCGACCGGCAGGAACCGCTCTGAGCTTCGCGATCCAGGTCCAGCGCGGCGATATGGGTTCGCATAGACTCGAGGGCTTGCCGGTGCACAGCAGGCGTTTGCGTCGTCGCGAACGCGGCACCCATTGCCAGCGCTAAAGTGGATTTCTTCATGACCTCTCCTGCTGAGTCGACTAGCTGTATGGAACATGGCTGGCTAACTCAGCAGGGACGCTGACTGGCTGGCTGATTCGAAGCGGAATCGTAAAAGCGGGCGCCCCGCTCCTCGGCGCAAATTCTCAGGATTTCGGTCACCTGGAAAAATAGCCCGAGATTGACGCGATGCCCGAAGCGCGACCAGCCCCAGGCGAGCAGCGCCGCGAGCGCGACGCCGATGAGCGCGCCCCACAACATGTGAACCGCTTCCTGCTGGCGCGCGAGCGTCGCGGTGATGAACGCCATCTCCATACCCTCACGAGTGATCATCAGCAGCGTCAGCCACGGCAATCCGTTCTACAGCGTCGCCGGTCCGCCTTACCTCGCCGAGGGAGAGGCAGCCATGATCCGCCCGATGCGCGGCGATTTCGAGATCGTCGGGAGAATACGCGTGGAAAGCTGGAACGCGTTGAAGGGCGCCGCGGGCCGGAACTAGCTTGCTGCGGTTAGTAGCCGCTCGATTGGGCGTAGTTCTCGAAGCGGGTGTATTCCCCGAGGAAGGTCAGCTTGACCGTGCCGATGGGGCCGTTGCGCTGCTTGAGAATGATGATTTCGGCCATGCCCTTTTCCGGTGTGTCCGGCGTGTAGACCTCCTCGCGGTAGATCGCGAGGATGAGGTCGGCGTCCTGCTCGATCGCACCGGACTCGCGCAGGTCGGACATGATCGGGCGTTTCGGGCCGGTGCGCTGCTCAACCGCGCGGGAGAGCTGCGAAAGCGCGACCACCGGAACTTTCAACTCCTTGGCGAGCGACTTGAGTGACCGCGAGATCTCGGAGATCTCGGTGGCTCGGTTCTCGCCTTCGCTGGTCGCCTGCATGAGCTGGAGGTAATCGACCACGATCAGCCCGAGCGCACCGTATTGCCGGTGCAGCCGCCGCGCTCGCGCGCGCAACTCGAGCGCGTTCAGGGCCCCCGATTCGTCGACGAGGATGGGCGCGTCGTGGAGCTTCCCGACGGCGTTGGTGAGGCGGTTCCAGTCGTCGTCCGAGAGTCTCCCCGTTCGCAGCTTGTGTTGATCGAGCCGGCCGATCGATCCCAGCATGCGCATCGCCAGCTGGCTGCCCGACATTTCCATGCTGAATATCGCCACCGGAAGCTTGTTCTCCACCGCGACGTGCTCGGCCATGTTGAGCGCGAGCGCGGTCTTCCCCATCGAGGGGCGTCCGGCGATGATGATGAGGTCCCCCGGCTGCAATCCCGAGGTCTCGCGATCGAGGTCGCGGTAGCCAGTCGGAATGCCGGTGATGTCGGAAGGGTTGTCCTTGTGATACAAGAGGTCGATGCGTTCCATGACCTGCGTAAGCAGGGGCTGGATCTCCATGAATCCCTGGCGCGTCCTCGCCCCGGCCTCGGCGATCTGGAAGATCTTGGACTCGGCCTCGTCGAGCAGCTGCCCGACTTCCTTGCCCATGCGGTTCAGGGCGCTGTCGGCGATCTCGGTGGAGACCTCGATGAGTTTCCGGAGGACCGCGCACTCCCGCACGATCTCGGCGTAGCGCCTCACGTTGTGCGCCGAAGGCGTGTTGCCGGCAAGAGCCGCGAGGTAGGTGATGCCGCCGGTCTTGTCCTTGTCCTCGCTTACCTTGATCGCCTCGTCGACCGTGACCACGTCGGCGGGTTTGCCGCGTTCAATCAGTCGAGAAACGTGGCGGAAGATGCGGCGGTGGTCGTCCCGGTAGAAATCGCCGTCGGTCAAGACGTCGCCGATCTTGTCGAAGGCGCCGTTGTCGATCAAGAGGCCCCCGAGCACCGACTGCTCCGCATCGATCGAATGCGGCGGAACTTTGAGGTTCAGCAGCTGGGAATCGGAGGCGGTTTGCGGTACGGGCTGAGCCATGAAAGCGCTTGAAAACCTGTGGCGGAGACTTTACCGCGTCCCGCAAAAAAAAGCACGGGCCGCCAGACGCGGCCCTTCCGTATCAACGGCTTGCGCTCACTGCTGCGGAGTTTCTCCCAGCACCGATATCTTGATGTGGACCACGACGTCGGTGTGCAGCGCGACCGCGATGGAATGGTCCCCGACCGTTTTCAACGGACCCTGCGGCAGGCGGATCATCGAGCGCTCGACCTCGAACCCCTGGCCCTTGAGCGCCTCGACGATGTCGAAATTCGTGACCGAGCCGAACAAGTGCCCGTCGACGCCCGCCTTCTGGGTGATCTGCACCATGAGGCCTTCGAGCTTTGTGCCTTTTTCCTGGGCCGCCGCAAGGGTCTGCGATTGAGCCTGTTCCAGCTCGGCGCGCTTTTTCTCGAACTCGGCGAGGCTTTCCGGCGTCGCCCGCTTCGCCTTGCCCTGCGGCAGAAGATAGTTGCGGGCGTATCCGTCCTTCACCTTGACCACATCGCCCAGGCCGCCGAGGTTGACGACTTTTTCCAAGAGAATGACTTGCATGGCGGCTCCTTCAGTGCAGGTCGGTGTACGGCATCAGCGCGAGATAGCGCGCGCGCTTGACCGCCGCCGAGAGCTGGCGCTGGTAATGGGTGCGCGTTCCAGTGATCCGCGCCGGGATGATCTTGCCGTTCTCGCCGATGAAGTCCTTCAGCAGATCGACGTCCTTGTAGTCGATCCACTCGATCTTCTCAGCGGTGAAGCGGCAGAACTTGCGGCGCTTGAAAAGCTGCTTCGAGCCCTTCTGTTCGCGCTTGCCGTCGCGGCCCTTGCTTTTTCCCTTGCCTTTTCCGAAGCCGCCTCGACCTCTGGGTGGGGGCATGTCTATTCTCCTTCCACGAATTCGATCTGTGTCGCGTGCAGCAAGGGCGTCCTGCTCGAACGGTTCCTTGCGGCAAGAAACCCGTTTACCTTCACGCTGCTTCCCAGCTTCGCGCTAGCGAGGAGCTTCGCTTCACGCTCGAACGCCACCGCAGCGATCTCACAACTCACCTTGCGCTCACCGCCCGCCTCCATTTGCAGAGAATCGTGCTGAAGCCTGAATTTCAGCATTGGGACGCCCGCGGGCGTATGCCGAAGCGCATCCAGCTCGATCAGGCGGCCCGCGACCGTGACTCGGTTTGCCTGCGCCAATGCTCAAGCGCTCGCCGGCTCGGCGGGCTTGGGCGCCTCACTGCGCGGTGCTTCGCCGCGCGGCGCCTCGCCCGGGAGCTCGCCGAGCGTCTCGTTGTCGCACTCGATATTCATGAGCACGTAGTGCGCCTTGTGCACCTTGGAGAGCGGGAAAGCGAGCTGGCGGCGGCCCCAGTCTTCGAGCCGGTGGATCTTGCCGTTCTTCGAGGTCACCGCGGCGCGGTAACGCTCGATCATCGCCGGCACCTGCTCGCTCTGGTCCGGATGGACGATGAAACACACTTCGTAATGTCGCATGCAAACTCCCTATGGATAAAGCCGCCCGCTCGGTGCGCCGTTGCGACGCGGCGGAAGCGGGTGCGGCAGGGTTGGCCGAGTTGTGAAAACAAACGACCGCCGGAGCGGTCGTCGAAGTGACTGAATTCTAACCGTCTAACCGAATCGGAGGCCGCCGGGCAAGAGCCGCCTTCGGCACCATCGCCTCGCACGAACCGCGCCCCCGCCCTGCTGCGGAAAAGTTTAGACACTTCAAGACGTTGATCCGAGAACTGCTGGATAACAAAGGTCTCGCCGGAGTGAGAAAGCTCCAGTCGGTTGATGCGATGGGCAATATCACATCGCGAACAGAGAACGAAGCTATGATATCCAGCACTTGCTGACTATATTAGTTTAGCCGTCAGCTTCCGTGTCAGCCCCAAAAGGAACGCAATGATTTCAAGAGCCGCCGTGATTGTCATGCTCATGTTGGTTGGTTGCGCAACGAACTCGATACCCAGGCAGCCTGCCGACCAGCCCGACGTTAGCGTCGCCAAGCGACAGGTGGCTGACACGGAGCGTGCATTTGCTCGAACCATGGCGACCCGGGATCACAAGGGCTTCACGTCATTTCTATCGCAAGAGGCTGTCTTCTTCTCTGGTGACAAGTCGCTTCGAGGCGCACAACAGGTGGCTGACTGGTGGAAGCGTTACTACGAGAGCCCAGATGCCCCTTTCTCCTGGGAGCCCGAAGACGCTGAGGTACTCGACTCCGGACTCTAGCCATAAGCTCCGGTCCAGTTCGCGACCCCAAGGGAGCGCTCATTGCCACCTTCACATCGATCTGGCGGTTGGAGGACACGGGGAAATGGCGCATCATCTTCGACAAAGGTACGCGAGCCTGCCCTCCAAAAACATAGGCGTCCGCAAAGCTCGATCCGACGACCTTACCTGGGGACTTAGCTATGCGCGTCGCGTTCGGATTGAAGGCACGTACGGGTCGGGCGGCGCTCGTTGCGGTGGCTGGCGACGTGCACGGACCGCAGACCTAGGATGAAAAAGACTTGACACCAGACCCGATGACCCTCCACACCGGCGGCTGCCACTGCGCTCGCGTGCGGTTCGAGGTCCGCGCTCCGGCGAAACTCCGGGTATCCGAATGCAACTGTTCGATTTGCAGCAAGTCCGGATACTTGCACCTTATCGTTCCGTCCGACGACTTCAAGCTTCTTAGCGGGCGCGAGGTTCTGAACTCCTACGGGTTCAACACGCACACGGCCAAGCACTTGTTTTGCGCCGTCTGCGGCATAAAATCCTTCTACGTTCCGCGCTCGCACCCGGACGGGTTCAGCGTCAACGCGCGCTGCCTCGATCCGGGTACGGTCGAGAGCATGACTGTCGAGCAGTTCGACGGGAGGCAATGGGAGAAACAGTATCCACAGGGACGCGGCGAGTTTCGCCGGGAATAGGCATCCGCCGGCTCTGACCAGTCGAGGTGACGCTATGTGCAGAAGCATCAAAACCCTCTTCAACTTCGAACCGCCCGTGACCGAAGAGGAGATTCGCGCGGCCGCCCTGCAATTCGTGAGAAAAGTGAGCGGCTTCAACAAGCCATCGAAGGCCAACGGAGGCGCATTCCTTGCGGCGGTTGACGAGGTGGCGGAGGTTTCCAGAAACCTTCTGACCTCGCTGGAGACGAATGCACCACCGAGGAACCGTGCGGAAGAGGCCGCCAAGGCACGAGCACGCGTTGCTCAGAGGTTTCCGACGTGATCAGATAATGGCCGGTTACTCGGGCACCCCGCTCGTGATTTCACACGCCAGACTCTTCGCGCTCATCTGCCTTCTCCTCGCCGCCTGCGAGAACGTCGTCGGCTTCGACTATCGCGTGGCGTCCAAAGATCCGAAGGTGAGCTCCGCGCAAGTGCTCAGGGTCGTCACCGACGCGCTGGATCGCGCGGAGGCAAGGGCCTGGGCGCAAATCGACGAGAAAACGGGCGAGGTCACCTTTACCCTCGGCGCGTTCGGCAGTGGGAAAGCCCCGAGCATCCGCAACGCCGAAGCCCGCCTGCTCGGCGCGCTGCGCTACGAATTCGGGGAGCGGGTCGAGCTCTACTGCAACGGCGAGCCGCTGCGTTGAGGAGGAAACCGGGGACAGACCACGGTTTTCTCGAAAACCGTGGTCTGTCCCCGGTTATTACGCGCGCCGCCGCCGCGCTTCGAACAAGCACACGCCGCTCGCCACGGAGACGTTCAGGCTCTCGACGCTCCCGCGCATAGGGATGCGCACCAGGAGATCGCAGCGCTCGCGCGTGAGCCGACGCATGCCCTCGCCTTCTGCGCCCAGCACCCACGCAGTCGCAGCCGGCAGCTCCGACTCGTAGAGCGTTTTTTCGGCGCGCTCGTCCGCGCCGACGATCCAGATGTTGCGTTCCTTCAATTCGTCGAGCGTGCGGGCGAGGTTCGTGACCATGTAGTAGGGCACGGATTCGGCCGCGCCGCTCGCTACTTTGGATACCGCCGCGCTGATGCCGGCGGCACGGTCCTTGGGTGCGATCACCGCGTGGGCACCGGCGGCGTCCGCGACCCGCAAACAGGCCCCGAGGTTGTGCGGATCAGTCACGCCGTCCAGAGCCAGCAGGAGGGGCGCTTCCTTCAGCGAGTCGAGCAGGTCCTCCAGGCTTTCGCGCGCCGGTTTCTCGAACGCCATCGCCACCACACCCTGGTGGCGGCCGCCGCCGTAGAAACCGTCCAGGCGCTTGGTCGGAACGCGCATCAGCGGGACACCGGCTTTTTCCGCGGCGATCGCGAGGTCTCTCCCCCGCGCGTCCTTGCGATCTTCATCGAGATAGATCTCCGTGACCGAAGCCGCATCGGCGCGCAGCCGCGCAAGCACCGCGTGGAATCCGAAAATGGCGCGGGTGGGCTTCACCTTCGGCGGCCCTACGATCTCGCGCGACGGCGCAGCGACCGGGCGTGGCGCGGGCCGCCTGCGGATTCGCCCGCGAGCACAAAATCGATTCGGCTCGTCTCGAGATCCACCCGGACGATCTTGACCTTGACCCTGTCGGCCAGGCGGAACTGCTTGCGGGTGCGGTCGCCGAGCAGCCGGTGCTTGGCGGCGTCAAAGTGAAAATAGTCCTGACCAAGCTCGGAGATGTGCACCAGCCCTTCCACGTAGAATTCATCGAGCGCCACGAAGATCCCGAAGCTCGTCACCGCCGAGACCGAGCCCTCGAACTCCTCGCCGACCCGATCGCGCATGTAGTAGCACTTGAGCCAGGCGGAAACTTCACGCGTCGCATCGTCCGCGCGGCGCTCGGTCTGCGAGCAGTGCGCCCCGAGTTCCGTCCAGTTGCCCGGGTTGTAGCGCCCCTTCTCCAGGACCGCCTTGATGGCGCGGTGAATCAGCAGATCGGGATAGCGCCGGATCGGCGAGGTGAAATGAGTGTAGTGCTCGTAGGCGAGCCCGAAGTGACCGACGTTGTCGGGGCTGTATTGCGCCTGCTGCAACGAGCGCAGGAGCACGGTCTGGAGAAGCTGCACGTCCGGGCGTTTTCGCGCGGTCTCGAGCAGCTTCGCATAGTGTTTCGCCGCGGGCTTGTCCCCGCCGGAGAGCTGCAATCCGAATTCTTTGAGGAATTCGCGCAGATTTGCGAGCTTCTCCGGAGTCGGCCCCTCGTGGATGCGGTAGAGTGCGGGCTGCCTGTGCTTGGAGAGAAAATCGGACGCACTCACATTCGCCGCGAGCATGCACTCTTCGATGATGCGGTGGGCATCGTTGCGCTCGACCCGGTCGATGCGCGCGACGCGCCCCTCCGCGTCGAAGACGAACTGGGTTTCGATCGTCTCGAAGTCGATCGCGCCGCGCTCCTCGCGCGCCTTGAGGAGCGCCCTGAAGAGTTCGTTCAACAACTGCAAACGCGGCAGCAATCCTTTCAGTTTCTGCGCAGCCTCGCTCCGCGGATTGGCGAGCGCGGCGGCCACTAGCGTATACGTCAGTCTTGCACGCGAGCGCATCACCGCCGGATAGAATCGATACCGGCCGATCTCGCCCTTCGCGCCGATCGACATGTCGCAAGCCATGCAGAGGCGATCGACTTCCGCGTTGAGGGAGCACAGGCCGTTGGAGAGCTGCTCCGGCAGCATCGGGATGACCCGGCGGGGAAAGTAGACGGAATTGCCTCGATCACGCGCGTCTAGGTCGAGTGCGTCGCCGTCGCGCACATAGTGGCTTACATCCGCGATGGCGACGACGAGCCGAAACCCTTCGTTTGTCTTTTCGCAGTACACGGCGTCGTCGAAATCCCGGGCCGTTTCGCCGTCGATGGTCACGAGCTCGATCGATCGCAAATCCTCCCGGCCGGCAGAATCGCCCGCTCGCGGAACGTCGGGAAATTTCGCCGCGAGCGCCTCGGCCTGCGCGGAGAACTTGAACGGCAGTTCGTGTTTCCTGAGCGCGATCTCGATCTCGATGCCGGGATCGGCCGCCTCCCCCAGCACCTCGACGACGCGGCCGATCGGCTGGGTGCGGCCATCGGGCTGCACGGTCAATTCGGCGACGACGACCTGCCCGGCGCGCGCGTCACCCGCGTCCTCAGGCGCGATGAGGATGGTCTGGTTGATGCGCCGCTCGGCGGGCTGAACGAACAGGAACCGGCCCTCGCCGTGCAGGCGCCCCACCACTCGGGCGTTTGCGCGTTCGATCACCTCGACGATCGTCCCTTCCTTGCGGCCGCGCCGGTCCACGCCCGACTCGCGCACCATCACGCGATCGCCGTGAAGGACTTTTCGCATCTCGTGCGGACCAAGGTACAAATCCGCGCCCTCCTCGGCGACCACGAAGCCGTAGCCGTCCGGATGGCCCTCGACACGTCCGGTGATGAGATCGAGCTTGGTGGCGACCAGGATCGCGCCCTTGCGATTGCGCAGGATCTGGCCGTCGCGTTCCATTGCGCCCAAACGCTTCACGAACGCGTCGCGCTCCTCCGGCTTGATCGCAAGGCGCTGCGCAAGCTCATCGTCGGTAAGCGGGATGCCGGCTTCCGCGAGCGTATGGAGAATGAACTCGCGGCTGGGAATCGGATGTTCGTAGCGCGACGCCTCGCGTTCGCGATGCGGGTCGGATGCGCGCGCGATGCCGCGCTTATAGAATCCGCGCTCGGGCTGAAGACCGGAACTGGCGCGGCCCTTTCGCCGAGGTGGCGGAATTGGTAGACGCACTAGGTTCAGGTCCTAGCGGTGGCAACACTGTGGGGGTTCGAGTCCCTTCCTCGGCACCAAGTTCTGCAAACCAGGATTCTAACTTGTCCGCACGCTGGCCCGGTCACGGGCAGTGAATCCTCGATTTTGAAGTGCAAGCCGAATCCGCGTAATCGGCGAAGCGACCTGCGGAATCCCATCCGATCCTGCGTTCTTCTGCTGTGCTTGGGCGCAAGCCTCGGGCGCGCCGAGCATCTGCCTCTGTGGGAGGCCGGCGCAGGAATCGGAGTTACGACCCTCCCTCACTATCGCGGCTCGGATCAATCCAAGACCTGGGTGCTCCCGGTGCCTTATGTGGTCTACCGGGGAGAGGCTCTCAAGGTGGACGACGACCGCAGGATCCGCGGCCTGTTCGGCGACAACCTGGAGCTCGAGTTCAGCCTGAACGGCTCGCCGCCCGCCAAGAACAACAGCGCGAGGCACGATATGCCTGATCTCGATGCCACGCTGGAAATCGGGCCCGCGCTCAACATCACCCTGTTTCGATCGGAGCACGGGTCGGAAAGACTGCAATTGCGACTGCCGGTGCGCACCGTCATCGCCTCGGACTTCTCCCATTTCCGGAACATCGGCTGGATTTTTCAGCCGAATCTGAGCCTCGATTTCAAGAACGTGGGAAACCGCGGATGGAACCTCGGCGTGCAGGGCAGCCTGATCTACACAGATCGGCGCTACAACCAGTATTTTTACGCGGTCGATCCGGTCTTCGCCACGCCGGAGCGGCCCGCTTTTGATCCTGGCGGCGGTTTCGCCGGAACGACGTTCCTCGCAGCGCTCAGCAAGCGATTCTCGGATCTCTGGATCGGCGCCTTTGCGAAATGGGACAGCGTCGGCGGCGCCGTATTTTCCGACAGCCCGCTGGTCAGGACGAGAAACAATTTCAGCGGAGGCCTGGGCATCGCTTGGATTCTGGGGGCCTCGCGCGCCAAGGTCGAAGCGCGGAACTAGCTGCAGGCGGTTTCAGATCATCGCACCGTTGATCGAAATGATCTGACCGGAAATATAGGCGGCCCGTTCGGAAACGAGAAATCCAATCAGGTCGGCCACCTCCTCGGGTGTCCCGGCGCGCTTCATCGGGACGAACTTCTCGATGGCGGCTCGGGAAAAAACGCTCAGCGTCATGGCGGATTCGATGATCCCGGGTGCAACGGCATTGACCGTAATGCCGCGACTCGCCAGTTCCAGGGCGAGCGCCTTGGTCGCGCCGTGCAGGCCCGCCTTGGCGGCGGCGTAATTGGTCTGGCCGCGGTTGCCCGCAAGCGCAGCCACGGAGGAAACGTTGACGATGCGTCCCCAGCGCGTGCCGATCATGGGCATGAGCAAGGGTTGCGTGACGTTGAAGAACCCGTTGAGGGAGACGTCGATCACCCGCGACCATTGCTCGGGCCGCATGGCCGGCATCACCGCGTCGTCGTGGATGCCCGCGTTGTTGACCACGATCTGGATGGGACCGTCGCCGAGCATTTTTTGCAGCGCGGCCTCGGCCTTCTCTCGGTCGGCGACATCGAATGCCACCGCGACGGCGGACCCGCCGCTCGCGACGATTTCAGCGGCGAGCTTTTCAGCCTGAGCAAAGCGGCTCCTCGCGTGCACGTAAACGTGGCGGCCGTCGGCCGCGAGGCGCCTGCATACCGCGGCTCCGATGCCGCCGCTGCCGCCGGTGACGAGCGC
>WNGB01007123.1_pt1 | contig 16225 bp, 20 predicted proteins | sample 5400681 | NCBI WGS metagenome assembly WNGB01 (sample SAMN13153367, study PRJNA577476) | soil metagenome | isolation source: 115 cm soil or saprolite under grassland replicate 2 | place: USA:California | collected 2016-06-15 | reverse complement strand
TTTCTCAACACATACGTTGACAAAATCGCCAGGCCGGGCGGACCATGCGGAGCACCGATCCTGACCAACGGAGGTCCCATGGCCGCATCCCCGTCCGGCCGCCTGGCTGGCACGACCGCCCTGGTGACCGGCGCCTCCCAGGGACTCGGGCGGGCCGTCGCCCTCGCCTACGCCCGCGAGGGTGCCGACCTCGTCCTGGTGGCCCGGCGCCCGGAGCCACTCGAAGCCGTGCGGCGTGAGGTCGAGGCGCTCGGCGCGCGCGCCCTCGCCGTCCCTGCCGACGTCGGCGACCCCGACGACGTGGAGCGCGTCGCCGCCGCGGCCCTCGCCACCTTCGGGCGCGTCGACGTCGTCCTCAACAACGCTTCCGAGCTGGGCCCGACGCCCATGCCCTACCTGCTCGACACCGACCCGGACGCGCTGCAGCGGGTCCTCGCGGTCAACGTGGTCGGGCCGTTCCTGCTGACCCGCGCCCTGCTCGGCCCCATGCTGGCCGCCGGCGGCGGCAGCGTGGTCAACGTCTCCAGCGACGCCGGCGTGGTCGGCTACCCCGGCTGGGGCGCCTACGGGCTCTCCAAGGCCGCGCTCGACCAGCTCACCCGGATCTGGGCAAGCGAGCTGGACGGCACCGGCGTGCGCGTCAACTCGGTCGACCCGGGCGACATGGCGACCGCCATGCACGCCGCCGCCCTGCCCGACGACGACCCGGCCGAGCTCGCCCGCCCCGAGGACCGCGCCGACGTGTTCGTCTGGCTGGCCGCCGCGGAGTCGGCCGGCATGAGCGGCCAGCGGCTCGAGGCGGCCGGCTTCGCCCCGCCGTCGCGCGCCGTCGCCGGCGGCAGGTGAGCACGATGCCCGAGAACGGGATGGGCTGAGCCGTGCGCAGCCGGGTCGCCTTCAGCCTGCCGCCCGAGCTGGAGGCGAGCGCGCCGCCGGAGGCGCGCGGGCTGCGGCGCGACCAGGTGCGCATGCTGGTGGTCGAGCGGCTGAGCGGCGCGCTCGAGCACCGCCGCTTCACCGACCTGCCGCGGCTCCTCGATCCGGGCGACCTGGTGGTGGTCAACGACTCACGCACGCTGCCGGCGAGCCTGCTCGGCCGCACCCAGGCCGGCGGGGCGGTGGAGATCCGCCTGGCCGGGCGCGACGGCGGCCGCTGGGCCGCCCTGCCGCTCGGGGTGCCGGCCGGCGGGGGCGACCCCGCCCTGGTCGCCACCGACGCCCGCCCGGCGCCGCCGCGCCTTGCCGTGGGGGAGCGGCTCGTGTTCGCCGGCGGGCTGACGGCGACCGTGCTCGGCCGCCACGAGGAGGCCGCGCCGCTGCTCTGGCTCGCCTTCGACGCCACCGGCCCTGCGCTGTGGCAGGGGCTGCACCGCGCCGGCCGGCCGGTCCGCTACGCCTACGTCCCGAGGCAGTGGGGGCTGCGCCACTACCAGACGATGTTCGCGGCGGCCCCAGGTTCGGTGGAGATGGTCAGCGCGGCCCGCCCGTTCAGCCTCCAGACCGTGCGGGAGCTGCGGCGGCACGGCGTCGAGGTGGCGACGATCAGCCTCCATGCCGGACTGTCGACCTACGGCGACCCGGCCACCGACCGCGCCTTCGTGCCGGCGGAGGACTACCACGTGCCGCCGGTCACGGCCCGCGCGATCAACCACCGCCGGGCGACGGGTGGCCGGGTGATCGCCATCGGCACCAGCGTGGTGCGGGCGCTCGAGAGCAGCGCCCGCGAGGAGTGGGCGCTGGCCGGCGCGGGCACGACCCGCCTGCGCGTCACCGCCGAGCACCGCCTCGCCCTGGTCGACGGCCTGCTCACCGGCTTCCACGAGCCGGAGGCGAGCCACCTCGACATGCTCGCCGCCTTCCTCGCGCCCGAGGTGCTGCGCAACGCCTACAGGGAGGCTGTCTCCGCGGGCTACCTGTGGCACGAGTTCGGCGACGTCTGCCTGATCCTGCCGGGGCGCCGACTGCGGCAATAGCGACGACCACGGCGCGCCGGTCTCCGAGACCGCCAAGCGGCGTCCATGTGTCCCCTCGGGTGAGCTCCCACCGGGAGGGTATCCCGGTCGCGGGGCTCACGGCCGGGGCGATCAAGCCGACGGCCACGGCAATGCTCATCGGCCCGTGGCCGGCTGATCAATCAGGGATCATGCTGGGTGACCATCGAGGAGGTGTCCCATGACGGACGGGGCGATCCGAACGGGGACCCGCGAGCGTGGTGGCCGGCAGTGGCTGCGCATCTTCCTGGTCGGCCTGCTGCTGTGGGCCGCCACGGTGCTGGTCACCTTCTGGACCGGCAACGCCAACCTGGTCCCGACCGTGATCCTGCTCGGCAGCTTCCTGGTGCCGGTCACGTTCGTCGTCTACGCCTTCGAGCGGCTCGCCGACGCGGTCTTGACCACCCAGCGGCTGTTCACCGCGTTCCTGTACGGCGGCGTGCTCGGCGTGCTCGGCGCCTCGATCCTGGAGGCGCAGTTCCTCGAGCAGCCGTCCGTGCGCACCTACATCGGCGTCGGGCTGATCGAGGAGGCCGCCAAGCTCGCCGCCCTCTGGCTGGTCGCCTGGCGGTTGCCGCGCTACACCATGCGCGACGGCATCGTCCTCGGCGCCGCCGTCGGCTTCGGGTTCGCCGCCCTCGAGACGGCCGGCTACGCGTTCAACGCGATGTTCGCCATGCAGGGGCTGTCGCTGGAGAACCTGGTCCAGACGGAGATCCTCCGCGGGGTGCTGACCCCGGTCGGACACGGGTTGTGGACCGCGATCGTCGGTGGCGCGCTGTTCGGGGCGGCGGCGAGCAGGGGCCGGCTGCGACTGACCGGCGCGGTGCTCGGCTGGTACCTGCTCGTCGCGCTGCTGCACGGGCTGTGGGACGCGTCCAGGGGCATCGCGGTCTGGCTGACGCTGCTGCTGACCGCGACGCCGGTGCAATGGTTGATGATCGAGGCGGGCCGGGTGCCGGAGCCGACCGCCGCCCAGGTCCAGGTGTTCAGCTTCCTGAGCTGGGGGCTGCTGGGGCTCGACGCGCTGGTCGGCGTCGCCGTGCTGCGCGGCCGCTGGCGGCAGGCGCTGGCCGTCGAGCGCGCCCGGCCGGCGTCCCCGACCGGTCCCTGGCCGTGATCGCTGCGCGGGCTCGCGCGACGGCGGGACCATGTCCCGGCGTCCTTCGGGCGTCGTCACGTTTTGGGGTGGCACGGGCGGGTACGGGCGCCACAGGTCCCTTGCGCACCCGCGCAGCCGCCGCATGTCCGCGTCGGCACCGCCCATGGCGTGGCGGCGGCTCCATGACGCAGGCGCCGACCTGGCTCCACCGGATGGAGCGCCGTCCATCCCTGCCCGCGCACGCAGGCTGATCGCGAGCTCTGCCGACGACGTCCCCGACTATGCTGGCAGGGCCAGGCGCAGGGCCCCGGACCTTCGAGCGCCGGCTGGAATGACGCTGCCGGACCGCATCCCAGACAGGAGGCCGCCATGGCCAAGGCTGTCGGTATCGACCTGGGTACGACCAACTCGGTGATCGCGGTGATGGAGGGGGGCGAGGGGACCGTCATCCCGAACGCGGAGGGGTCGCGGACGACGCCGTCGGTGGTGGCGTTCACCGAGCACGGTGAGCGGTTGGTCGGGCAGCTCGCGCGGCGGCAGGCGATCCTCAATCCCAAGGCGACGATCACCTCGGCCAAGCGGTTCATCGGCCGCCGCTTCGACGAGGTGGCCAGCGAGGCCAACGCGGTCTCGTTCGACGTCGTCGAGGGGCCGGACGGCCTGGCTCGCTTCGACGTGCGCGGCAAGCGCTACGCGCCGGAGGAGATCAGCGCGCTGGTGCTGCGCAAGCTGGCCGAGGACGCCTCGAAGTTCCTGGGCGAGCGGGTGACCGAGGCGGTGATCACCGTCCCGGCCTACTTCAACGACGCGCAACGCCAGGCGACCAAGGACGCCGGCCAGATCGCCGGGCTCGAGGTGCTGCGGATCATCAACGAGCCAACCGCAGCCGCGCTGGCGTACGGGCTGGACAAGCGCGAGCACGAGACGGTGCTGGTGTTCGACCTCGGCGGCGGCACCTTCGACGTCAGCATCCTGGACGTCGGCGACGGGGTCGTCGAGGTCCGCGCGACCGCCGGGGACACCCACCTGGGCGGCGACGACTTCGACCGGCGGCTGGTCGACTACCTGGCCGACGAGTTCAAAGGGGAGCACGGCATCGACCTGCGCAACGACCCGCAGGCGTTGCAGCGGCTGTTCGAGGCGGCCGAGAAGGCCAAGGTCGAGCTCAGCTCGGTGACCCAGACCCAGGTCAACCTGCCGTTCGTCACCGCGGACGCGGCCGGGCCGAAGCACCTGACCGCCACCCTGAACCGCGCCAAGTTCGACCAGATCACCGCCGACCTGGTGGGCCGGTGCCTGGGGCCGGTGCGGCAGGCGATGGCCGACGCGAAGGTCTCCGAGGCCGATCTCGACGAGGTCATCCTGGTCGGCGGCTCGACCCGGATCCCGGCGGTGCAGGCGCTGGTGCGGCGGCTGACCGGCGGCAAGGACCCCAACATGACCGTCAACCCCGACGAGGTCGTGGCCGTCGGGGCCGCGATCCAGGCCGGCGTCCTCAAGGGCGAGGTCAAGGACGTGCTGCTGCTGGACGTGACGCCATTGTCGCTGGGGCTGGAGACCCTCGGCGGGGTGATGACCAAGGTGATCGAGCGCAACACCACCATCCCGGTGCGGCGCACCCAGGTGTTCTCCACCGCCGAAGACAACCAGCCGGCCGTGGACGTAGTGGTGTTGCAGGGCGAGCGGGAGCGGGCCGCCGACAACCGGGTGCTGGGCCGCTTCCGCCTGGAGAACATCCGTCCGGCGCCGCGTGGCCTGCCCCAGATCGAGGTCACCTTCGACATCGACGCCAACGGCATCCTCAACGTCTCCGCCCGCGACAAGGAGACCGGTGTCGAGCAGACGATCACGATCAGCGAGAGCTCGAACTTGGATCGGGCCGAGGTGGAGCGGATGGTCGCCGACGCCGAGCGCAACCGCTCCGAGGACGCCCGGCTGCGCCAGCTCGTCGACGCCCGCAACGAGCTGGACGCGACCGCCTACCAGGTGGAACGGGCCCTCGGCGAGCTCGGCGACGCGGCCCCGTCCCACGAGAAGGCACGCGCGGAGATGCTGGTCACCGACGCCCGCCAAGCCATCAAGGAGGAGGCGCCGCTGGACCGCGTGCGGTCGCTCACCGCGGAGCTGCAGCAGCTCTACCACGGCCTGCTCGCCCGCGGCGGCGCCGCGGGGCCCGGTGGCCAGGGCGGCGGGGGTGATAGCTCCGGCGGACAAGAGGGTGCGCGGCCTGGCGACGACGACGTGATCGACGCCGACTTCACCCCGAGCTGAGGAGCACGTGGTGTCCCAGCAGCAGCCGGGCCCCGAGGCGGCGCGGACCGCGGCACCGCGGCCCTCCCCGGACGCCAGGGAGCCGCGCGGCGGCGCCGAGGCCTCCGACCCGGCGACCACGGGTGCGGAGCCGTGCCCGGGCGCGCCGGGACCCGCGGGGGAGACCGGACCGTCGGCGGGCGAGCTGGCCGCGGCCGTCGCCGAGCTGGAGGACCGCTGGCGGCGGGCGCTGGCCGACCTCGACAACCTGCGCAAGCGCTACGCGCGGGAGTTGGAGCGCGAGCGGGTGGCCGAGCGGGCCAGGGTGGCAGCCGCCTGGCTGCCCGTGGTCGACAACCTCGAGCTCGCACTGGCGCACGCGGGTGCGGACCCGACGGCGGTCGTCGAGGGGATCAGGGCGGTGCGCGACCAGGCGATTGGCGTGCTGGCCGGTCTCGGCTACCCGCGCCAGGACGAAGCCGGGGTGCCGTTCGACCCGGCGCGGCACGAGGCGGTCAGCGTGGTCGACGAACCCGAGGCGGCGCCGGGGACGGTCGTGCGGGTGCTGCGCCCCGGTTACGGCGAGGGCGAGCGGCAGCTCCGGCCGGCGGCGGTGGCCGTCGCCGGCAGGCGGGGGTGAGCGGGGTGGCGCGCGACTACTACGAGGTGCTCGGGGTCTCGCGCAGCGCCAGCACCGAGGAGCTGCAGGAGGCCTACCGCAAGCTGGCCCGCCGCCACCACCCTGACATCAACAAGGACCCCGCCGCCGAGGAGCGGTTCAAGGAGGTCAACGAGGCCTACCACGTGCTCGCCGACCCGGCGACCCGGGCGCGCTACGACCGCTTCGGCCCGGACTTCCGCCAAGTCCCCGAGGACGTCGACGCGGCAGCCGCCGGCGCGGGCGGGCGCGGCTTCCGCGGGTCCCGCGCGGGAGGATCGCCGTTCGGCCGCGGGCGTGCCGGCGGCCGCTCCGCCCGCACCTTCGTCGACGAGGCGGGCAACCGCGTGTACGTCGAAGGGGACCTCGGCGACTTCGATATCGGCGGCGAGGGCGGCCTCGGGATCGACCTGGACGACCTGCTCGGCGGGCTGTTCGGCGGACGCGGCCCGTCCGGGCCGGTCCCAGGCGCCGACCAGGAGGCGGAGCTGGAGCTGACCGTCGAGGAGGCCTACCGGGGCGGGCGCCGACGCGTCACCCTCGGCGGTCCGGACGGGTCGCGCAGCTACGACGTCACCATCCCGGCAGGGGTCGGCGAAGGGCAGCGCATCCGCCTGGCCGGCCAGGGCGGGCAGGGGAGCGCCAGCGCCCCCGCCGGCGACCTCTACCTGGTCGTCCGGATCGCGCCACATCCGCGCTACCGGGTGGAGGGGCGCGACCTCCACGTCCAGGTGCCGGTGAGCCCGTGGGAGGCGGCGCTGGGCGCGACCGTGCCGGTCGACACCCCGGCGGGTGAGGTCAAGGTGCGGGTGCCGCCCGGCTCGTCGAGCGGCCGGCGGCTGCGGCTGCGCGGCCAGGGCATGCCCAACCCGAAGGGCCAGCCCGGCGACCTGTTCGCGGAGATCCGGGTGGTGGTCCCGCCCACCCCGAGCCAGCGAGAGCGCGAGCTGTTCGAGCAGCTCGCCAGGACCTCCAACTTCGACCCGAGGAGGGGAGCATGAGCACGCGCTACCCGCTGGCGATCCCACCCCGGCTCAGCCTGGACGGCTTCGCCCGCCGCGCGGGCCTGCACCCCGAGATGGTCCTCCGCCTGGTGACCCTCGGGCTGGTGCAGGCCTCCCGCGACGCCGGCGGGGCGCTCTGGTTCAGCCGCACCGAGCTCGTCACCGTCGCCCGGATCCAGCGCCTACGGGCCGGCCTGTCGCTGAACTACGCGGCGATCGGGCTGGTCCTCGACCTGCTCGACCGCATCGACGTCCTCGAGCGCGCGCTGCGCGCCCACTCCCAGGATCCCGCAAGGAGTGATGATCGGCCGTGGACCTCAACCGTCTGACCCAGAAGTCCCAGGAGGCGCTGCAGGACGCCCAGACCAAGGCGCTGCGGTTCGGCCACACCGAGGTCGACGGCGAGCACCTGCTGCTCGCCCTGATCGACCAGCCCGACGGGCTGGCGCCACGGCTGCTCGAGCAGGCCGGCGCCGACCCGGGCGCGCTCCGCGCCGACCTGGAGGCCGAGCTCGGGCGCCGGCCCAAGGTGACCGGCCCAGGGGCCGCGCCCGGCCAGGTGTTCGTGACCCAGCGGCTCGGCCGCCTGCTCGACGCCGCCGAGCGGGAGGCCGGCCGGCTCAAGGACGAGTACGTCTCGATCGAGCACCTGCTGCTCGCCCTGATCGACGAGGGCCCGGCCACCGCGGGCGGCCGGCGCCTGAAGGAGCACGGGCTGACCCGCGAGGCGTTCCTGGCCGCGCTGACCCGCGTGCGCGGCAACCAGCGGGTCACCTCCGCGATGCCCGAGGTCGCCTACGAGGCGCTGGAGAAGTACGGGCGCGACCTGGTCGCCGACGCCCGGACCGGCAAGCTCGACCCGGTGATCGGCCGCGACGCCGAGATCCGCCGGGTGGTGCAGATCCTGTCGCGCAAGACCAAGAACAACCCCGTGCTGATCGGCGACCCCGGGGTCGGCAAGACCGCCATCGTGGAGGGGCTGGCCCAGCGGATCGTCCGCGGCGACGTGCCGGAGGGGCTGCGCGACAAGACCATCTTCGCGCTCGACCTGGCCGCGGTGCTCGCCGGGGCGAAGTACCGGGGCGAGTTCGAGGAGCGGCTCAAGGCGGTCCTCGGCGAGGTCCGCGCCGCCGAGGGGCGGATCCTGCTGTTCGTCGACGAGCTGCACACCGTGGTCGGCGCCGGCGCGGCCGAGGGCGCCATGGACGCCGGCAACATGCTCAAGCCCATGCTCGCCCGCGGCGAGCTGCACATGATCGGCGCCACCACGGTCGACGAGTACCGCAAGCACATCGAGAAGGACGCCGCCCTGGAGCGCCGCTTCCAGCCCGTGCTGGTCGACGAGCCCACCGTCGAGGACACCATCTCGATCCTGCGCGGCCTGCGCGAGCGGCTCGAGGTCTTCCACGGCGTCAAGATCCAGGACGGCGCGCTGGTCGCCGCCGCGGTGCTGAGCCACCGCTACATCACCGACCGGTTCCTACCCGACAAGGCCATCGACCTGGTCGACGAGGCCTGCGCCCGGTTGCGCACCGAGATCGACTCGATGCCGGCCGAGCTGGACGAGGTGACCCGCAGGGTGACGCGCCTGGAGATCGAGGAGGCGGCGCTGGCCAAGGAGACCGACCCGGCCAGCCAGGCCCGGCTGGAGGAGCTCCGCCGCGAGCTGGCCGACCTGCGGGGGGAGGCCGACGCCAAGCGGGCCCAGTGGGAAGCGGAGCGGCAGGCGATCAAGCGGGTGCAGGACCTCCGCAAGCAGTTGGAGCAGGCACGGCAGGAGGCCGAGGAGGCCGAGCGCGCCTACGACCTCAACCGGGCTGCCGAGCTGCGCTACGGCAAGGTCGCGGAGCTGGAGCGGCGCCTGGCGGCCGAGGAGGAGCAGCTCGCCGCCAAGCAGGGCCAGCAGCGGCTGCTGCGCGAGGTGGTCACCGACGAGGAGATCGCCGAGATCGTCTCCGCCTGGACCGGGATCCCGGTGAGCCGGCTGCAGGAAGGCGAGCGCGACAAGCTGCTGCGCCTGGACGAGATCCTCCACCAGCGGGTGGTCGGCCAGGACGAGGCGGTCCGGCTGGTCGCCGACGCGATCATCCGCGCCCGCTCGGGGATCAAGGACCCCCGCCGGCCGATCGGCTCGTTCGTCTTCCTCGGCCCCACCGGGGTCGGCAAGACCGAGCTGGCCCGCACGCTCGCCGCGGCCTTGTTCGACACCGAGGAGAACATGGTCCGCCTGGACATGAGCGAGTACCAGGAGCGCCACACGGTCAGCCGCCTGGTCGGCGCCCCGCCCGGCTACGTCGGCTACGAGGAGGGCGGCCAGCTCACCGAGGCGGTACGGCGCAAGCCCTACTCGGTGGTGCTGTTCGACGAGATCGAGAAGGCCCACGCCGACGTGTTCAACACCCTGCTGCAGGTGCTCGACGACGGCCGCATCACCGACGCCCAGGGTCGCACCGTCGACTTCCGCAACACGGTCATCATCATGACCTCCAACATCGGCTCGGACTACCTGCTCGACGGCGTCACGCCCCACGGGGAGATCAAGCCCGAGGCCAGGGAGCGGGTCATGGCCGCGCTGCGGCGCCACTTCCGGCCGGAGTTCCTCAACCGCATCGACGACGTGGTGCTGTTCAAGCCGCTGACACTGCCGCAGATCGAACGGATCGTCGAGCTGCAATTCGACGAGCTGCGCCGCCGGCTGGGCGAACGGCGCATGACCCTGGAGCTGACCGACGAGGCCCGCCGGCTGATCGCCGCGCAGGGCTTCGACCCGGTCTACGGGGCGCGGCCGCTGCGCCGTCACATCTCCCACGAGGTCGAGACCCGCATCGGCCGCGCGCTGCTCGGAGGCGACGTCCGCGACGGCGCCACCATCCGGGTCGCCGTCGACGGCGGCGAGCTGGTCGTCACCTACGAGAACCCACCGGAGACCCAGGAGGCGGCCTGAGCATGGCCGAGATCGTCACCTGCCCGAACTGCGGCAAGCGCAACCGGGTGCCTGCCGCGGCCGCGGGGGTGCCGCGCTGCGCGGCCTGCCACACCGCCCTGCCGTGGCTCACCACCGCCCACGACGACGACTTCGAGCAGGTCGCCACCCACTCGACGTTGCCGGTGCTGGTCGACCTGTGGGCGCCGTGGTGCGGGCCCTGCCGGATGGTCGCGCCCGGCGTCGAGCAGGCGGCCCAGAAGCACGCCGGGCGCCTCAAGGTGGTCAAGGTCAACGTCGACGAGGCGCCGAGGACCGCCGAGCGGCTCGGCGTCCAGGGGATCCCCACCCTGCTGCTGCTGCGCGACGGCCGCGAGGCCGCCAGGCAGGTCGGGGCGGTCCCGCCGGCCGCGCTGCTGCGCTGGGTCGAGGAAGCCGGGAAGGTGACGACAGGAGTCGCTGGACGCGGCACGCATTGACAGGCGTCGATGCCTCGGGTACAGTACATCGACGTTGGTCGATCTAAGTTCGAGTCGATCGAGGTTCGCGGAGACGTGAGCTCGACCGCGACAGCGCGCGGTCCCTGGCGGCCGTCACCGACCTGGAAGGAGCCCAGCCGATGAGCACCACATCCCAGCAGGCCCGCGAGAACCACGAGTCGCTCCTGGACGGCGTCGTCGAGGAAGTCGCACTGCGCGAGCGGGTCCGGACGAGCTACGCGCAGGCCGCGCTCAGGGTCACGACCGGGGAGGCCGGCTGTGGCTGCGGGCAGGCGGCCGACTGCGGCTGCGAGGACGGTTGCTGCGCCACCGCCAACCCGCCGGGCTTCGGCGGCGAGCTGTACGGCGAGATCGACCGGCACGCCGTGCCCGAGGAGGCGTTGCTCGCAAGCCTCGGCTGCGGCAACCCGACCGCCGTCGCCGACCTGCGCGACGGCGAGACCGTCCTGGACCTGGGCTCCGGCGGCGGCATCGACGTGCTGCTGTCGGCCCGCCGGGTCGGCCCCGCGGGCAAGGCCTACGGGCTGGACATGACCGAGGAGATGCTCGCCCTGGCCCGCCGCAACGCCGCCGAGGCCGGCGCCAGCAACGTCGAGTGGCTCAAGGGCCACATCGAGCAGGTTCCCCTGCCTGCCGCAACGGTCGACGTGGTCATCTCCAACTGTGTGGTCAACCTGTCGGTCGACAAGCCGGCGGTGTTCGCCGAGACCTTCCGGGTCCTCAAGCCCGGCGGGCGCATCGGCATCAGCGACGTGGTCGCCGAGGACCGGCTCACCCCGGCCGAGCGGGCCGAGCGGGGCAGCTACGTGGGCTGCGTCGCCGGCGCGCTGGCCAAGGGGGAGTACGAGGCCGGGCTGGCCGCCGCCGGCTTCGCCGACGTCTCGGTGACCTTCACCCACGAGGTCGGCGATGGGCTGCACGGCGCGATCGTCAAGGCGGTCAAGCCGGCGACGACCAGCATCCCCGCCGCGCCGGCGCCGGCCGGCGGCACCAGGTCGTTGCCGCTGGCGGACCAGCAGGGCTGCTGCTAGCCGGCGCCTGGCAGGGGGCGGCTCTGTCACCTGCTGGACGAACCCGCCCTCGAAGCCGACGACGCCGATGTCGCCGCCGAGCTCCCGGGAGTCGTGTCGACCGCCAGGATGCGCTCGGCGACCTCGGCGAGGTCGGCGCCGGCGATGTCGGGCGGCTCGACCAGCGGGTCCAGCACCTTGCCCGGGCGGGCCACGAACGCCGCGGCGCAGCCCGCCCGGGTGGCGCCGGCCACATCCCAGGCGTGCGCGGCGACCAGCCGCACCTCGCCGATCGCCACGCCCAGCCGCTCGGCCGCCATCAGGTACGGCTCGGGCGCTGGCTTGAGCCGCCGCACCGCGTCGGCCGAGAGTACCTGCTCGAACAGGCCGATGATGCCGGCGTGCTCGAGCTGTGCCCTGGCGACCTGTTCGGTGGAGTTGGTCAGCGCGGCCAGCCGGTACCCGGCCTGGCGCAGCCGCTCCAGCGCCTCGGGTACTTCCGGGTGGACCGGCAACCGGCGCAGCTGCCCGGCGATCGCGTCACGGTCCTCCTGGCGCAGCTCCACCCCTGCCTGCTCGGCGGTCATCGCCAGCGCCGCCGCGCCGATCTCGGCGAAGGTGCGGTAGGCGCCGGTGACGGTGGCCACCAGGGCCGACTGGATCATCTGGGTGAACCACTGCCGTCGCATCCCGGCGTCGCCGAAGACCCGCTCGAAGTGCGGGTCCATGGCGGCCAGGTCCAGCAGGGTCTCGTTGACGTCGAACACCTGCACGCGGCGCATCACGGCTCCTCCGTGGTCGGGTGCTGCGGTTCCAGATCATCGCCGTTGAGGCGGGCGAGCAGCCGCAGCCACCGCGGGCCGGGACGGTGTCCCGTGGCGCTCGGCGCGTTCATCCGGGATTGCCTGGGCGGGCGTCCAAGTTGCCCAATGACACCATTGCCTGTGAGGGAGAGCTGAACACACGGTCGAGGTCGAACGTTGGTCCCCAGGGAGAGGATGATGATCGCTCGGATCTGGAAGGGCGCTGTCCGCAGCGACGACAGCGACGACTACGTCAGGTACATGCAGGAGACCGGGGTCGCGGAGTACGCGGCCACCCCTGGGAACCGCGGCGTCTGGATGCTCCGGCGTGCGGTCGGTCAGCGCACCGAGTTCGTGATGTTCACGCTCTGGGAGTCGCTCGACGCCGTCAAGGCCTTCGCCGGCGACGACTACGAGCAGGCGGTCTTCTATCCCGAGGACGACCGCTTCCTGATCGAGCGCGACCTGACGGCCAGCCACTACGAGGTCGAAACGCCCTCGGGAACTGGGTCCTAGTCGGACTCGGGCGAGTCGTCGTGCGGCGGCTCCCTGTCGGGCTTCTGCCGGATGATCAGCCAGAACCCGACGCCGAACGCGACCGGGAAGACGAAGATCAAGAGCTCTTCCATGTGCTCCTCACCGAGTCAGTAGTGGGCCGATCGCCTGCTCCAGCCTGTCGATCTCGACGTCGACGGGGCTGCCCGAGCCGAGCAGCGGGCCGGGCTGGCCGTCCCAGGTGGCGTCCGGGCCGAACAGCAGGTAGGTGTCCCAGTCGCTGCCGACGTAGCCCTCCACGTTGCCGGCCAGCCAACCGCCGGTGAGGTCGTCGCCGTCCCAGAGGTGCGTCACCCGCCGGTCGGTCATCCCGGCGGCGTCCCAGCGGTTGCGGGCGTCGCCGAACAGCTTGTTGGCCCAGATGGCGTAGACGCGCAGGTTGGCGTTGGGGTGGGCGGACAGGATCTTCGACTGCACCAGACCGGCGCCGTGGCGGCACTCGGTTCAGGTGGGGGAGAAGATCACCACGAGACGGGTCGTCCCGCGGTCGGCGTTGAACCTGGCCTTCAGGTCGGCCACCCCGCTCAAGTCGGTCAAGGTGACGCCCTGCGGAGCCGAGCGGGGCGCGAAGAACCGCAGCCAGCCGGCGATCAGCCCGACCACGAGCACGGCCACCAGCAGCAGGACGAAGGCGCCGCGGCGGTCCAGCCGCCTGGCGGCGCGTCTCGGCGGGCCGGTCGGGTCGCTCATCGTCTGGCTCGTCTCGTCATGCTGCCGGACTCCTGCGTCGGTCTCGTGCTCCGAGGTGTTCCAGGTGGTCGACTGGCGCGAAGATGACACAGCCGACCGGTCGTCCGGCGCGGCAGCCGGTCGGACAGTGCCAGGATCTCGCAAGGAGGCCGCCGATGGCACCCCCAGTGCCGGTGCTGCTGCTCACCGGCCCGGTCGGGGCGGGCAAGTCGACCGTGGCCGACGAGGCGGCGCGGCTGCTGCGGGAGGCGGACGTCCCGCACGCGGTGGTGGACCTCGCCCGGATCGGCCAGAGCTGGCCGGTGCCCGAGGACGACCCGTGGAACGAGCGGCTGATCCACCAGAACCTCGCCTGCATGTGGTCGAACTTCCGCCAAGCCGGGATCGACCGGCTGCTCGTGAGCCGCGTGCTCGAAGCCCGGAGCCTGCTGCGCCACATCGCCGAGGCGGTGCCCGGCGCACGGATCACGGTGATCCGGCTGCGGGTACGGCTGGAGGTGCTGGAGGCGCGCATCCGGGCGCGGGAGACCGCGGGCGACCCCGAATGGTTCCTGGGAGCCGCGGCCTACACGGCCGAGGCGCTAGAACGCGCCCGGGTCGAGGACCACGTGGTCGACAACGAGGACCGTCCCCCTGCCGACGCGGCCAGGGAGGCGCTCCGCCTGGCCGGTTGGCTGGGCCCGGCGTCGAGCTGACTGCGCGAGCTCGCCCTCGGGCGGCACGCCGAGGTCGCCGGCGAGCTCGAGGCGCTCGTGCGGGAGCACCCGTTCCGTGAGCGGCTCCGCCGCCAGCTCATGCTCGCCCTCTACCGCGCCGGCCGCCAGGCGGACGCGCTCGAGGCCTACCGCGCGGCCCGCCAGGCGCTGGTCGGCGGCCTCGGCATCGAGCCGTCGCGGGAGCTGCGCGACCTTGAGGCGGCCATCCTGCGCCAGGACGTCTCCGCGCCCGAGATGCCGCCGGCCGGCCACGCCGCGGTCGCGCCCGACGCCCGCCGCCGGGTGACCTGCGTCTTCTCCCAGCTCGCCTACCCGGACGAGGTCCCGTCGCTCGACCCGGAGTCGCTTCGCCACCTGCTCGACCGGTACCACGACGCGGCTCGCGCCGTGTGCGCGCGCCACGGCGGCACGGTGGCCGAGCTTCGCGGGGACGGCGTCCTGGCCGTCTTCGGCGTCCCGGTGGCGCACGAGGACGACGCGCAGCGCGCCCTCCGCGCCGCCGCCGAGCTGGGCACCCGCAGCGAGGGGCTGCCGTTCGGCCTGTGCGCGCGCTCGGGCGTCTGCACGGGCGACGTGGTCGGCTCGGTGCGGGGAGCCGCCGCCGCGCCGCTGCTCGGGGAGGCCGTCGCCGGCGCGGAACGGCTGGCTCGGTCGAGCGCGTGCGGCGAGGTCCGGGTCGCCGAGTCGACCTGGCGGCTGGTGCGCCACGCCGCGCACGGCACCGAGCTTCCAGAGGGCGGCTTCGTGCTGCACGGCGTCGACGCGCACGCCCCGCGGTCGCGCGCAGCCTCGACCGGCCGCTGGTCGGGCGGGACGAGCAGGTCGGCCGCCTGCGGGAGCTGTTCGCCAGGGTCGTCGCCCGCCGCGCACCGGAGCTCGTCACGATCCTCGGCGAGCCGGGCATCGGCAAGTCGCGCCTCGCCGCCGAGCTGCGGGCGATCGCCGGCGATCGCGGCATGGTCCTGACCGGCAGCTGCCCCGCCTACGGGGAGGGCATCACCTATTGGCCGCTGCGCGAGATCGTGCTGGAGGCCCTCGACGCCACCGGCGCCGAGTCCGTGGACGGGCTGGCCGCCACGCTCGGGATCCAGCCGTCCGTGGCGCGCCGGGTCGCCGGCTTGGTGGTGCCCGGGGAGGGCGAGGCCGGCGAGGAGACGGGCTGGGCGTTCGTGCGGCTGGTCGCCGCGCTCGCCCGGCTCCGGCCGGTCGTGGTCGACGACGTGCACTGGGCCGAGCCCGCGCTCCTGGACCTGCTGCTCGACGCGGCCGGCCGGCTCCGCGACGTGCCCGCGCCCTGGTGACGCGCCCCGACCCGTTCGAGGACCGGCCCGCCTGGGCGCGCCGCATCCGCAAGGCGGCCGTCCTGCGGCTCGCGCCGCTCTCCGGCGCGGCCAGCAAGGCGCTGCTCGAGGCGCTCTCCGGCGGCCGTCTCGACCAGGACGAGGAACGACGGATCGCCCAGGTGGCCGGCGGCAACCCCCTGTTCCTCGAGCAGCTGGTGGCGTACGTCGGCGAGCGGCGCTCGGCGGACGACCTCCCACCCGCCATCCACGCCCTGCTCGCCGCACGGCTCAACCGGCTCGACACGGTCGAGCGGTCGGTGCTCGCGCTCGGCGCGGTGGCCGGCGACGCCTTCCAGCCCGCCACGGTACGCGCGCTCGCCGGCGGGGTCGCCCGCGCCGAGGTCGAGCAGGCCTGCCACCGGCTCGTGGAGCACGACCTGCTCACCGAGGAACCCGGCGGTGAGGGAATGAAGCTCCGCTTCCGGCACACCCTCATCCGCGACACCGCCTACGCGACGCTGACCAAGTCGGCGCGGGCGCGGCTCCACCAGCGGCACGCCGCCTGGCTCGCGGGCCTCGGAGGCGGCGTCCCCGAGGCCGACGCGAGAACCAGGCCCGCAGGACGGCGATGAGCAGCAGGTCGAGCAGGCGGTCGAGGACCGCCTCCTGGCCCGGCTCGTCCTTGACGATCTCGTCGCCGAGCAGCGAGACCACGGTGGAGTCCCAGGCGTCGTGGGCGA